>Ga0315285_10002365_pt1 | contig 19696 bp, 18 predicted proteins | sample YL17G09_36_MG_FD_203698 | JGI IMG/M metagenome (GOLD analysis project Ga0315285, IMG submission 203698) | Sediment microbial communities from Yellowstone Lake, YNP, Wyoming, USA - YL17G09_36 | ecosystem: Environmental > Aquatic > Freshwater > Lake > Sediment | place: USA: Wyoming | collected...
GAATCAGGTCGAACGCGCATGAAGAATCGCAGACCGGAACGCGCGGCGTGGTTGGTGCTGTGGGGCGCGTTCTGCGCCTTCCTCGTCCTCTGCGCGGTCGTGCCTTGGGGCGTCCAATATTATCTCGAACACGCGACCACGCCGCAACTTGCCACGCTCGAAGTAATCGGCGGGACCGTGCGCGTCCGCGAGCCGGGCACCGCCGCGCCGATCGCGGTGACCAAGACGGTGCAATTGCCCGAAGGCACCGCGATCGAAACGGACGAGAATTCGCGCGGCATTCTCACTTTCCTCGACGGCAGTACGACGATCCTCTTCCCCAGCACGCAGATCTTCTTGCGCCAGATGCGCGTCGCGACTTTCCCCTGGGGCGTCGAGCCGATTTCGATCATCCTCGATCAAACGCGCGGTCGCATCCGCGTGGGCGCGGCGCAACAAGTGCCCCAGGGGAGCGAACCCCCCCGCCCGCGCGTGTTTCAAGTTTCCACGTCGCAACTCGTCACTACGCTCACCGAAGGGAGTTACGCGATTGAAATCAGCAGCGACACGACCCAGGTTGCCGTGCGCGACGGGACGGCGACGGTGACCGCGCAAAGCCGGACGGTGAAGGTCGGACGCAGTCAACGCACGCTGGCGCGGCAGTCCGAAGCGCCGCTCGCGCCGATGTCCGCCGCGCAAGATTTGGTCGTCAATGGCGATTTTATGGATCCGCGTTCGCGCGGCTGGAACGATCAGATCGAAATTCCGAATACCCCCGGCGCGCCCGTCGGTCGCTTGAGCAATCCGCTGTTGGATAATCGCGCGACCCTCCGGATCGAGCGGACGGGCTCGAATCAGACGAGCGCGATCGCCGGTATCCTTCAGCCAATCAACCGCGAGGTTTCCGATTATCGTTCGCTGCGGCTGCAAGCGGACCTGCACGTGCAGTATCACAACTTGTCCGGCGGCGGCATTCTCAGTTCCGAGTATCCGCTGATTTTGCGCTTAAAATATCGCGACGTCTACGGCAGTGAAGCGGAATGGGTGCATGGATTCTATGTTCAGAACGTCACGAACAATCCGACCCATAATGGCGAACTGGTCGCGCTCGGCGTTTGGATTCCGTACGAAAGCGGCAACTTGCTGGAGACGCTCGACCCGCGACCGTTTTTTATCACCTCGCTCCAAATTTACGCTTCGGGCTGGGATTACGATTCGTACGTCACCGGCATTCGTTTGATCGTTGAATAGTTCGATCGTTTGGTAGTTGTGCCAACTTGTGCTAGAATCGTCAACGTGAGTGACATTGGGATCGTCGTCGTCAATTACAACACCCGTGACCGCCTGCGCGATTGTTTGAAATCGCTGGAAGCCAGCCGCGGTGTTTCGTTTGTCACCTTTGTCGTCGACAACGGCTCGTCGGATGGCAGCGCGGCGATGGTGCGCGCCGATTTTCCGCGCGTGCAGTCAATCGAGAGCCCGATCAACGGCGGTTATGCGTATGCCAACAACCTCGCGCTCCGGAGAATCCTCGCGCTCGATCCGCCGCCACCCTTCGCGCTGCTGCTCAATCCCGATACCGTGCTGCCGCCGGACGCGCTGGCACAAATGCTCGCGTTTTTCGCCGCCCATCCGGAGGCTGGCGTCGCGGGACCCAAATTGGTGATGGCGGACGGTAAACTCGACAACGCGTGCCGGCGCAGTTTTCCCTCACCAGAACTTTCGATCTATCACGTCCTCGGTTTAGATGATCGCTTTCCCAAGAGCAAACAGTTCGCGCGCTATGAGATGGCTTTTCTCGACGAGAATCAGGTGGCTGAAGTAGATTCGGTCGTCGGCGCGTTTATGATGCTGCGGACGGAAACGCTGCGGCAAGCCGGTCTCCTCGACGAATCGTATTTTATGTACGGCGAAGACCTCGACCTTGCGCTGCGCATCAAGAAACGCGGCTGGAAAGTATACTACAATCCCGCCGTCCAGGTTTTGCATTACAAGCGCGCGGCGAGTCGTCATTCGGAGCGCGCACCGTACGAATTCTGGCGCGCGGGTTACATTTTTTACAAGAAACATTACGCCGCTAAAACGGCGCTGCCATTGCGCGCCTTGATTATGCTGGGACTGGTGATGAAAGGCGGGCTGAAACTCGTGCGCGAGATGAGGCAACCCTTGCCGCCCGCGCCGAACGCCGGGGAGATTGATCCGTGACCGAGGTCATCTTTAGATGAAACGCTACGCGCAACTCTTTTTCGCGGTCTCGCTGCTCGCCGTAGACGCGGCGATGACCTGCCTCGCGTTCGTGCTGGCGTATCTCCTGCGTCCGCGCGAAGCCACCCCGAATCAAGTCATTCCACCCTTCGCGTACTATGTCGGCATGATGGGCTTGAGCGTGATCGCGCTCGTCGTCGTTTTCTTTTTTTACCGGCTGTATCATTTGAATCGCGGCATTACGCGCCTGGACGAATCGTACTCGGTCGCGTCGGCGGTTTCGATCAGCGTCATCGTCGGGATGGCGTTCACCACCTTCGTCTATCGCACCGAAATTGATTATCCGCGCACGATGATCGTTTACTTTTGGGCGGCGGCGGTTGGGCTGGTCGGGTTAGGGCGCGTGGCGCATCACACCTTTCGTTCCGCGATGTATCGGCGCGGCTGGGACGAATCGCGCTTGCTCATCGTGGGCGCGGACGAAGCCGGGCATACGATTCTGGAGAAAATTCGCGTCTCGCCGCAACTCGGTTATCGTCCCATCGGATTTCTGGACGATGCGCGCGCGGGTCAAAAGGTGCTCGGCTTGCCGGTGCTGGGCAAAGTGGAACAACTGGGCGAGATCGTGCGCCAGCACAAGATTGACGAAGTGATCGTCGCGCTGCCTGAAGCGTCACATCAAGATTTGCTTTCGATCATCGCGCGCTGCGAGGACGGGCGCGTCAGCATCAAGGTTTTCCCCGACGTGTTCCAAATCATGGCGGCGGAAGTGAACGTTGGCGATCTGAACGGCTTGCCGCTGTTGACGATGCGCGATATCGCGCTGCGCGGCTGGCGGCTGAGCGCGAAACGCGTCGTGGATGTAATCCTCAGCGCGATTGTGTTAGTCTTCATTTCGCCGCTGTTGATGCTCATCGCGCTGCTCGTCAAACTCGATTCGCGGGGACCGGCGATGTATTGGCAGGAACGCATGGGGCTGGACGCGCGTCCCTTTCCTTGCTTCAAGTTTCGCTCGATGCGCGAAGACGCGGAAGCGGAAACAGGTCCAGTGTGGGCCAGGGCGAACGACCCGCGCCGCACGCGCGTCGGCGCGTATTTACGCACATATTCGCTGGACGAGTTGCCGAACTTTGTCAATGTTTTCTTGGGGCACATGAGTCTGGTCGGTCCGCGACCCGAGCGCCCCTGGTTTGTCGATCAATTTCGCCAACAAATTCCGCGCTATATGGAGCGTCATCAATTGAAAGCCGGTATCACCGGCTGGGCGCAGGCAAACGGTTTGCGCGGCGATACCTCGATCTGGGAACGCACCAAGTACGATTTGTACTACATCGAGCACTGGTCACTGTGGCTTGATTTCAAAATCATGATTTTGACGCTGTTGCGGTTCTTGCGCGATCCGGCGGCGATTTAATACGGACAAGGAGATAAGGGGACAGGGAGACAAGGTGATTAACACCAAGTCTCCCTGTCTCTTTGTCACCGTGTCACCGTGTCTCCTTGTCTTGCTTTCACCGGCGCGAACGAAACGCGATGGACGCGCGACACGCCGAGCGTTTGCAGCGCGGCTTGATGCGCGGCAGTGCCGTACCCTTTGTGGCGCGCGAACGCGTAGCCGGGCAATTGCGTGTCCAATTCGATCATCATGCGATCCCGCGTCACTTTGGCGAGAATGGACGCGCACGCAATCGAAAGCGAAACCTGATCGCCGTGAATGATCGCTTTTTGCGGCAGAGGAATCGCGGGGAGTCGGAGCGCATCAAGTAGCAACGCGTCCGGCGCAACCGTCAGCGCGGCAAGCGCGCGCTGCATCGCGAGCCGCGTCGCGGGGACAATGCCGAGCGCGTCGATTTCTTCGTTCGTCGCGCAGCCGGTCGCGGCGGCGAGCGCGCACGCGCGAATCGGTTCGAAGAGTGCGTCGCGCTGCGCGGGCGAGAGAAGTTTGGAATCGCGCGCGTGCGCCAGATCGCGCAGCGCGGCGTTCAGCCACCATGCTTTGATGCGATGAACACGCGGCAGAATCACCGCGCCCGCGACGACGGGACCCGCCCACGCGCCGCGTCCGGCTTCGTCAATGCCGGCGACGTGCACGCGTCCGCGCGACCAAAAGCTGCGTTCGAATTGGAGAGTGGGAACAACTGTCACGAAACGAATTATACATCGAATTTCGTTTTGCGGGAAAGCGTGCGACTCGTTCTCTAGAACGCGGGTCTGCGCTCGAGTCATTGAGCAATCTTTTCCGCCTGTTCCTGGTTCTGGGTTGCAGAACGCGTCTGCTCTCGCAAAAACGCGAACAGCATTTCGAGCGACGCAAAACCGCGCCGCGCGCCGGTGCGCGCGTCCTCGAGCGAGGCGCGCCAAATCATTTCTTCATTGTCGCGCACTTGCCACAGGCGGAGCATATATGCGAAATAACGCGGTTCCTGGGTTGTCATCGCGGTTTCCAGTGGCAGACCCTTCGGATCTCCGAGACCCGAAGGGTCTTTAATCGCGGTTCGTCAGCCAATCGTCCGAACTTGTCGCCAACCCGCCGCGTCGCAAAACCGCGTACGTGGCGTGGTCGGCGTGCGCGCGTTCCCCGTGCGTGCGTCTGGAGTACAAATCGAGCGCCGTCAAAAACTCAGCGGGCGGATGTAAGTAAAGCGATGAACTTCTGGGTTAACTCTGCGGTTGTGTCCGGAAGACCCTCTCTGGCCATGTTGGGGCAAACCCCCGAAGTGATCAGATTGCCATCTTGAACGACGCCTGCACCTTTGTAAATGCCGTCGGGAATGTACTTCTTATAACCGGAAAGTATCGCGAATTGTTTGCCACTCAAAACACCGGCTTTTGCTAATGTGAAGATAACGCTGCCAAGTTGAGCGGCTACCGGCTTTCCGAGGGTTACCGCTTTTCTTACAATCTCGACAGCTTCAGGGAGAGTTACATCTCCACCCATGCAGGGTAGTATGAAACCGGCATAGTCTTCTACTTTGACATCTGCCAATTTCAAGTCGGGTTTTAGAGTTGCGGCACCCCCGGTAATGGGCTGACCTGAAACTGAAGCGACGACCACCTCAAAGCCGGCTCTTTCAAGCATGCTGGTCATTACGCCAACTTCTTTGGTCAGCGCGAGCTCCATGTTCCTCGAAGATTTTTCGTACGCGATCAGGAGCACTTGATTGCTACCTGTCTTGGAAGGTGTCGGCGTTGGCGCCGACTTGGCTTGTGCCGCCGCCATCGCGGCTTGGATCTTCGCAAGCGACTCTGGCGTCACGGTTATTGTTTGAGACTTGATCTTGCCCCTCTCAAACACGGCTTCCTCCACCACAACCAATGGAGCGACGCCCAGCTTCCGATAGGTGTCTGTGGAAAATGTGCTGGTGTAGGTGATTTTGTCGCCTGTCACCTTCAGGTTGCTCAACTCGCCGCTAAATTTGTCGGCGATCATACCCTGGAAAAAACCACGGATCTGTTCCTTGCCAGTCCGCACGCCCGACGTACCCGATGGCGGGGGCGTTTGGGTTTGAGTCGCGTCATCCGCGAAGAAAGCCATCACCGCATCTACGTTTCCAGCATTGAGCGCGTCTGACAGGGACTTGATCAGCGACGCAGGGTCGGGTGGCGGCACGGGCGTTGCCGTCGGTGGCGGCGCGGCGCACGCGCCGAGCGCGATGGCGTAGAGCGCGAGCGCGCACAACAAGAGTAATTTCGTTTTCATTTTCTCCTCCTTGCGAACCTTGCGAAGGTTGACTTGAAATCCCAAGTCGAATACGAGATCAACCTTCGCAAGGCTGCCAGGTTATTGTTTTGCAAACCCTTACTGTCCTCGGAGCTTCGTGCGCACAGTCATGTACAGGTCGAGCCCTCCGATAACGCCAGGGCGGTAGGAAGCGAAGAAGAGTGTCAGACCATCGGAGGACATGGCTGAGCGTGCTTCTTCGCCCACGCTGTTGACTGCCGTCAGGTTGACTGGAGTCGTCCATGCATGAAGCGTCGTCTCCCGCGTCGAAACCCACAGATCCCGGCCGCCGACTCCACCAGGACGGTTCGATTCGATGAATATCTCCCGCCCATCATGCCGGAGGCTGGGACCTCCGTCTTCCTGCGAGCTACTGAGTTCGCGGACCAGGACAGCCGGATCGAACGAGCCATTAGAGGCGCGAGCACTGACATAGATATCGTTCCCACCAAGTCCACCCGGCTGGTTACTCATCAAAAAGAGTTCCGGAATCCCTACGTCTTCGTTCTCGAAGTAGTGGGGGGTGTATTCGAGTGCTGCGGAGTTGACTCCCGCGCCGAGGTTCACCGGCAGCTGCCAACCGAAGTCGTCATCCGTGTGAGTGCGCCAGGAACCCCAAATGTCGTAGTTGCCAAAACCCCCAGGACGATTACTTGCGAAGAACATCCAGTGCCCGTCGCGTGAAACATTCGGCGTGGAGTCACCGTAACCGGTGTTGATGTTCGGTCCCAGGTTCACCGGCGGACCCCAAGGATCGTCGAGTGTGGCGCGCTGAGAGACCCAAATATCGTAACCGCCAGAACCTCCTGGGCGGTTGGAGGCAATGTAGAGACTGAGCCCCTTCTTGGAAATCGCTGGCGCAAAATCCCAAGACTGCGTATTAATTGCTGGGCCGAGGTTGACCGGCGGTGACCATTCCGAAAACTTTTGGGCGGCAGCGGGAGAGTACGTAGCCAGGCCCAGCATGATCAGGGCTATCAGCGTGAGGACGACCCCACGAGTGTTGCGTTCCATCAAAGTCTCCTTTCTTCATTGATTAGAATTGAGTAGCAGATTCGCAGCATCTCAGCACAAGCAATGGGCACCACTTCCTTTCCTTTTGTTTGTTCGGCTGCAATCGGAGCCGTCTCTCGACGGACTGCAAACGGCATGACGGGGAAAAACGTGCCGAAAAATGCAATCTCACTTTCGGCTTGACTATATCAGATGAACGTAGGGAGAACGTAGGGAGAACGTAGGGAATTGAGGAATCTTTGATGTTGCGGTATAATTCGATTGCTTGTCAAGCCAGTTTGCGCTCGACTCGGAGGAGGTGGGTCATGCCGCATCTCGCGCTTTCTTTGCTGGGAGCGTTTCAGGCAACGTTGGACGGTGAACCGATCACGGGCTTTGAATCGAACAAAGTTCGTGCCCTCCTCGCGTACCTTGCCGTCGAAAATGATCGTCCTCATTCGCGCGAGACGTTGGCAGGTTTGCTGTGGTCCGATTTCCCCAATCGCGATGCGCTGCGCAACTTGCGCCTCGCGCTCTCCAATCTCCGCCAAGCCATCGGCGATCATCGCGCTGATCCGCCCTTTTTGCTCATCACGCGCGACACAATCCAGTTCAACGCGGCGAGTGACTATTCGGTAGACCTGACAGGTCTTGGAAACCTGTCAGGTCTGCAAGCAACAGCAATCTGTCGTGGCAAACTTCTCGATGGTTTCTCGTGCGACAGCGCGCCGTTTGAAGAGTGGCTACTGCTCCGGCGCGAGCAAATCGGTCAGCAGGTTTTGCGCGCGCTGCGCGATTTGACCGCGCGCTTGGAAGAACGCGGCGAGTACGACCACGCGCAGACCTACGCGCGCCAGCAACTCGAACTCGAACCGTGGGACGAACACGCGTATCAGCAATTAATGCGCGCGCTCGCTTACAGTGGACAGCGCAATGCCGCGCTCGCGCAGTACGAAACGTGTCGGCGTTTGTTGAAGCAAGAGTTGAAGGTCGAGCCATCGCGCGAAACGACCGCGTTGTACGAGAGCATCCGCGACGGAAAACTCGCCCAAGCCAAAGCCGAGGTGCTCGGGAACTTGCCCATCCCGCTCACCAGTTTTGTCGGGCGGCAGAACGAGATGGCGGAGGTCAAGCGATTACTCACAACCACGCGGTTGCTGACGCTCACGGGTGCGGGCGGTTGCGGCAAAACGCGGCTCGCGTTACAAGTCGCCACTGATCTTGCGCGCCAAGACGGCGTGTGGTGGGTTGACCTTGCCGCACTGAGCGATCCTGCACTCGTGACGCAATCGGTCGCGATGGTGTTTAATCTGAGCGAATCGTCGGGGATGTCGCTGCAAGCTGTCCTCACGGATTATTTGTGCGCGAAGGAATTGCTGCTGGTCATTGACAACTGCGAGCATTTGCTCGGCGCGTGCGCGCAGTTGATCGGAACCCTGTTGAGCGCGTGTCCCAAGTTGCAAATCGTGGCGACGAGCCGCGAGCCGTTGAACATCAGCGGCGAAATGGTTTGGCGCGTGCCGTCACTCGCGCTCCCCGACCCTGCGCGTATCCCGCCGCTCGCGCAACTCCGACAATATGATGCGATTCAACTTTTCGTCGAGCGCGCGACGGCGGTCGCGGCAAATTGGCGGCTGGTGGAAAATGCCGCGCCCGCCGCGCAAGTGTGCGCGCGGTTGGATGGCATCCCGCTGGCGATCGAACTGGCAACGGCGCGGCTGAAGGTTTTGTCGGCGGAGCAGATCGCGGCGCGGCTGGATGATCGTTTCACTCTGCTGACCGGCGGCAGTCGGACCGCGCTGCCGCGTCATCAAACGCTGCGCGCGACGATGGATTGGAGTTACGATTTGCTGTCCGATGCCGAGCGCGCCTTGCTGCGTAGATTGTCTGTTTTTGCGGGCGGCTTTGCGCTGGAGGCGGTCGAAGCAGTGGTCAGTGGCCAGGGGTCACAGGTCAGCCAGTTGATCCCTGACCACCGACCCCTGACCACTGTGCTTGATTTGTTGACCTCACTCATTGACAAATCCCTCGTCGTCGTCGAAACGCGCGGCACCGCGACGCGCTATCGTTTGCTCGAAACCGTTCGGCAGTACGCGAGCGAAAAATTGACGGAAGCAAACGAATCCGAAATCTACGCCCGGCGGCATTGCGAGTGGTTTCTGCAATTGGCGGAACAAGCCGAGCCCCACGTGCTCGGCAGCGAACAACTGGAGTGGTGCGAGCGGCTGGAGCGCGACATGGAAAACTTGCGCGCCGCGCTGACGTGGTCGCTCGCGCAAACCGATCACGCAAACGCCGAGAGGGCGCTGCGGCTTGCCAGAGCGCTGGTGTGGTTCTGGACAAACCGCGGCTACTGGAATGAGGCGCATACCTGGTTGGAACGATCTCTGGAGAACCGCGTCATCGTGCCGGCAAGGGCTGGGGCACTCGCGGGATTGGGCGGATTGGAATATTTGGCAGGCAAGCCGGCGAAAGGCGAGGCGTCGCTTGAAGAGAGTCTCGCGTTATACCGACAACTGGGAGACAAACTCGGCATCGCCCTCGCGGCGAGTTTATTGGGAGGATTCGCGATGCGCGACCCGGCGAGAGCAAAGGCGTTGTTTGAAGAAGCGCACTCGCTCGCGCAAGAATTGAACGTTGAATGGCTCTCAGCGAGAATTCACATCGGGCACGGCATGTTTGCCCATCGTCAAGGCGATCTCTCACGCGCGTCCACGCTGTACGCGTCCGCGCTAAAACATGCGCGACGGTCAGGCAATCGGTGGTTCATCGGTAATGCGCTGGAATACTGGGGCGATGTCGCGCTCACGCAGGGTGATGACGATCACGCCGCAACTCTTTTCACCGAGAGTCTCGAGGTTCGCCGCGAACTGGGCAACAAGAACGCCATGGCGAATGATCTTTACAGTCTGGGGATCGTCGCGCTCCGTCGCCGTGATTGTCGTCAGGCAGAAACGTTCTATGCGCAAGCGTTGGCGCTTCGCCGCGAGATGGGGAATACGCGCGGAGTCCTCGAATGTCTCCGGGCATTCAGCCAAGTGGCGGCAACGGAACAACGCTACGCGCACGCGGCGCGACTGCTTGGCGCGGTCGCACCGCTGTGGGAGGTGATGGAGGAAAGAGATCGCCGCTCGTTTGAGGAACAAGTTAGCGCGGTGCGCGCGCAACTAGGTGATGCGGCGTTTGAAACCGCGCGGGCAGTGGGACGCGCAATGTCGTTTGAGCAAGCGATTGATTACGCGCTTGAAAATCTCAACTCCACTGTCATTGCGCGCCCTGAAGGTGCGAAGCAATCCCCAACTCGCGACTAGGGGAGACCTGCACTTGCGTGCGGTGCAATTGTTGCTTCGCAGAAACCGCTCTCGCAACCCTGGCATGACTGTGGCGCACTTCGCCACAGCCACGTTCCCGCCAGGGCAAGTGTGACACAAGGCAAACTATGATCACCAGTCTTACCAACCCCAAAGTCAAACTCATCCGCGCGCTCGCGCGCAAAAAAGAACGCTACGCCGCGCAGCAATTCGTCGTCGAAGGTGTGCGGCTGATCGAAGAAGCGCTGGACGCGCGCGTTGTGCCATCGCTCGTTCTGCACACGACGAACGTCGAAGACGATGCGCGGGCGCACGCGTTGCTCGAACGATTGCGCGCGGCAACGCCTGAAGTCTTCGCGGTCAGCGACGCGGTGATGCAAGACATCGCGGCCACCGAAACGCCGCAAGGAATCGTCGCGGTCGTGCCGTTCGTCGAACTACCGCTGCCCGCGCAACCGCAATTCGTCTTGATTCTCGACGCGGTGCGCGATCCCGGCAATGTCGGCACGATTTTGCGTTCCGCGCGCGCGGCGGGCGTGGACGCGATTTTCTGCGCGCACGGCACTGCCGATCCGTACAACGACAAAGTCGTTCGCGCGGCGATGGGCGCGCATTTTGCGCTACCGCTGCGCGTCGCGTCGTGGCAAATGATCGAAGAGGCAGTACGCGGAATTCCGCGCATCTATCTTGCGGACGCGCGCGGCGAGATCGTCTACACGCGCGCGGATTGGGCGCGTCCAGTCGCGCTCATCGTCGGCGGCGAGGCGGAAGGCGCCAGCGAAGAAGCGCGAAAGCTCGTGAAGGCGCGCGTGGCGATTCCGATGCGCGGCGGCGCGGAATCGCTCAACGTGGCGATGGCCGCGACGGTACTGCTGTTTGAAGCGGCAAAATCAATGAGCCAATGAACCAATTTGCCAATGAGCCAAATGCCCGCGACCGAGTAATTTAGTTGGTTTATTGGCGCGTTAGACAATTGGCTTATTGATTTCTCTGGTATAATTCAGCCAGGACTGCCGCGTTCTGCATCGTTTGGCTCACACTTACCCTGGCGGGAACGTGGCTGTGGCGAAGTGCGCCACAGTCATGCCAGGGTTGGCTCATTGGAAAATTGGCTCATTGCGTAGTGGAGGTGTCGAATGGACGATTCACTCGCGCGCTATCGCCCGTACTTTGCGATGCTGGTTCTGTTCGTCATCGTTTTGGCTGGAACGATTTTCTTTTTGCGCCGCTCCGAACCGCTTGCCGCGTTGACGATCGCAACCGCGACGCCGCGCGCAAGCGCGACTCCCGCTTCGATCATCGTTGACGTGCGCGGCGCGGTGAACAAACCCGGCGTCTATACGCTGCCGCTCGGCAGTCGTGTGCAGGACGCGCTCACGCTTGCCGGCGACGTGACGGGCAGCGCGGAGACGCGCAACCTCAACCTCGCGCGCAAACTGAACGACGGCGAACAAATCTACGTGCCGGTGCTGGGTGAGGCAACAGCGGTGCCGCCCCCTGCGTCCGGCAAGAGCGCGCCTACCGCGACGCGCGGCGTGGGCAAAATCAACATCAACACCGCGACGCTCTCCGAACTCGACACGTTGCCCGGCATCGGTCTGACAATCGCGCAACGGATCATCGACTATCGCACGCAGAACGGCGATTTCAAAACGAATGAAGATCTGAAAAAAGTGCGCGGCATCGGCGACGCGATGTTCAATCAGATCAAAGATTTGATTGCGGTGCAGTGAGCACCAAACGTAAAGAGTAGAACGAAACATAGCATAGCCGCAACCAATGTATGATCCGTGAAGGACGCGAATCAGGGGAATGTAAAACCAGATTCGCGAGATTCGCGAGATTTGCGGATAAGACAGGGGATGGGCAATCTGAAGAATGTTATCGTGATAATCTGCCTGATGATTTTCTTGGTCGCCTGCGCGCCAGCGCCCGCACCGACTGCCGCGCCGCCGGCCACGGCACCGGTCCAGCCCACCTCCGCGTCTAAACCGACTGCCGCGCCGCCAACCGTCGCGCCAACCGTCGCGCCAACCCGAGCGCCTGTCGGTTCCACCAGCAAAACCACCGTGCCGACGCCGCAAGCCATTGCCATACAGAACGTCAAGAAAGACAAACAAGCCGATGGCAGTATTCTCACCACCGCGAATGTCACCGCGCCGGAAGACCTGGGACTCGGGCAGATGGAACTAGCGGCGCCGGACGCGATGATGCTGAGTGAGACGCGCACGATTCGCTTGCGCCTTGCGCCCGCGCAGCAACTCGTCGCGTTGACGCCGGTCGCCGCGCCGGGCAAAACGCCGGACATTCCCAACTTTGTCTATCGCTTCAGTGGCAACGTGCAATTGTATCCGGTCATGTTCGCCGAACTGCGCGCGCTCACGTTCGACGCGGATCAAAAAGGTCCCGTCCGCCGCATCGTCGAATCGAACAAGCCGGTCGAATGGGCGTGGGTCGTCCGTCCGCTCGCGGCGGGACGGCAAGAACTGACGGTTGAAATTTCGATTCCGGTGATCGTTAACGGCATCAATACCGAAATGAGCACGCACGTCTTACAAGACCTGACCATTGCGATCCAGGTCGCCGCGCAACCAACTTTGCCCGCGCCAACGCAAACGCCCACACCCAGATCGATCACCGACCGCATCGGCGATTCGATGATCGAAAATTCCGGCGCGGTATTGGCGTCAGTCATCGGCGTCGTCGGCGCGTTGATCGGCGGCATCTTTGCGCTGCTGCGACGCAAATCCTAAGTGACTCACCCTGTCATTTCGAGCGCAGCGAGAAATCTCGGTCTTGTGGTGTCGAGATTTCTCGACGCAAGAACCGCGCCTCGAAATGACAATTTGACCAGAGGCAGAATGAAACTCACTCCTCGCGCGCTCCGCAATTTATTCTCCGATCCTTCGCGCATCATCGACGCGCTCTTGATCTTCGTGCCGATTGCGATCATTCTCGAACTCGCGCACGCGAACCCTACTGCGATTTTTATCACTTCCGCCCTCGGCATCGTCCCCCTCGCCGGAATCCTGGGTGAAGCGACCGACGCGCTCGCGCATCGCGTGGGTGCACGCGTCGGCGCGCTGTTGAACGCGACGTTCGGCAACGCGGCGGAACTGATCATCACGATTGTCGCGATCCGCGCCGGCTTGCTCGAAGTCGTCAAAGCGTCTATCACCGGTTCGATCATCGGCAATGTGTTGCTCGTGCTTGGCTTGAGTTTGTTACTCGGCGGACTCAGGCACGGCTTTCAGACGTTCAGCCGGCGCGGTGCGGCGGTCAACGTGACAATGATGACGATCGCGATCATCGGCTTGCTGATTCCTGCGATTTTCGCGCAAGCCATCGAGCCGCGCAATCACGCCGCGGTCGAATATTTGAGCATTGGCGTAGCCATCGCGTTGATGCTCGCGTACGTCCTCAGTGTGATTTTCTCGTTCCGCTTGCCAATTGAAGAGACCCACGCCATGCCCGGCGAAGCCACGACGACGGAGCATGTGACGTGGAGTGTGACTCGTTCCCTTGCCGTGTTAGCCGTCAGTGTGATCGCGATTGCCGCGTTGAGCGAGATCCTCGTCGGCGCGCTCGAACCGTTAGTCCGAGAGCAAGGGCTGACGGAATTGTTCGTCGGCATCATCGTCGTGCCGATCATCGGCAACGCGGCAGAACATCTCGTTGCCGTCGAGATGGCGTTGAAAAACAAGATGGAACTCGCGCTCGGTATCGCGCTCGGCTCGAGTTTGCAGATCGCGTTGTTCGTCGCGCCGCTCCTCGTGTTCGTCAGTCTGATCGCCGGGAATCCGATGAGTCTCGTCTTCAATCCGTTCGAACTTGCCGCGCTCTTTGCGGCGGTGCTGATCGCCGCGTTCATCGCGTTCGACGGCGAATCGAATTGGCTGGAGGGCGCGCAGTTGCTGATCGTCTACGCGATTCTCGCGCTCGCGTTTTTCTATTTGCCAGTGTGACGCGCAAGGTCAAAGGGGGACTCGGCAAGTGGACATCCAAAACCCGCGCACGCGACGTTGGCTAATCATTCTTGTCGCTGCAAGTCTGGTGGTTTCTCTCGCGGCTGGCGGCGCGCTGCTGTTTTTCACCGACGCGTTCGCGCCCGCTACGCCGACGATCGTTTTTGAGTTGCCGCCATCGCTCGATCAACTTGCGATCAAGTACCCGGAAATTGCCAGTGTGCTGCAAGACCCGGCGCTCGGTTCGGCGTACAAATAATTTCTGGTCGCGTATCAACAAGGCGGGCTTCCCGCCGGCGAAAAGTTGGCGTACGAGCGCGGGCTGCTCAATCAACAACGCCAGGTGCAAATTATGTTAGTGCTCGATAGCCCCGACAGTGTTGCGCTGGTGATGACGGAATTGAAACAACTGGGTGTCATTATCGAGGGAACGTACGACGAGTTCGTTGACATTGCCATCCCGCTGCCACTGATCGAAAAAGCCGCCAAATCCGAAAACCCCGGTCAAATCTTCAAACAACTCAGCACGACCAAACACGTGATCAAAATTCGATTGCCGATCATACCGCGCAGTGACGCCATCGGATTGCTCAGCGAAGGGGTCGGGACGACTGGTGCGGAGACGTGGCAAAGCCGAGTTTTCCGGCAAAGGGGTTAAAATTGGCGTCCTTGATATGGGATTCGACGGATACAAAGATTTGCTCGGCAAAGAGTTGCCCGCGCACGTGACAGCCAAATCGTTTGTGGCTGGCACTGAACCGGATCAAATCGCCAAAAATCACGGGACCTTATGCGCGGAGGTTGTGGATGCGATGGCACCAGACGCAGAATTGTTTTTGGCGCACTATAATGGTCGCACTTCCAACCGCCCTCCAGCCGTGGATTGGCTCATCAGTCAAGGTGTGCAAGTCATCTCTCATTCCGTTGGCGCGGAGGTAGCGCCGATGGATGGCACCGGCTCGGACGCGCGCTTTGTGGACACGATCGCGGCGAAAAATATCTTGTGGGTCAATTCGGCGGGGAATGGCGCAGGTGGACACTATCGCACGAAGGTTGACCCAGCCACCAATCAGTGGATCACTTTTGCCGACAACAGTTCATCGCTCAAAGTAACTTTTTCAGCGCAGGTCAAGGCAACGCAACTCGATCTGCGTTGGGATGATTGGAGCGGCAATGCAACGCAAGACCTGGATTTATTGTTCGACGATGAAAAGGGAACCCTGGTCGCGCACAGTAGTGACGCGCAAAACGGTGTCCAGGGCGATCGCCCGTATGAATTTTTCGAACTGAAATCACTGCCGGCGCGCACCTACCTGATCAAGGTGCTTGCGAAACGGCTCACCCGCCCGGTGGTCCTCGACTTGTACGCGCTCAACGGCACATTCGCTAACTCCACGCCGGGCTACAGTCTCGGCACGCCAGCGGACGCGCGCGGCGCGCTCTCCGTCGGTGCGATTTATTGGCGCGACAATTCGCTCGAGGATTATAGTTCGCGTGGACCGACGGCGGATGGACGCCTGAAACCGGAACTAGTCGCGCCAGCTCGCGTGACAACGTCCCAGCGCTCTTTCAGTGGTACGTCTGCCGCGGCGCCGCATGTCGCTGGCGCGGCGGCATTAGTTTGGAGTCGCTTTCCTCAAATGTCCGCGACGGATGTGAAGACATATCTCCAAGCGAATGCGATTGACATGGGACCCAAGGGATCCGATATGGAATATGGTTACGGTCGCTTGCAATTGCCCGCGCCGAGTGTGCCATCGGTTTCGGTGCCCACCGCATCGCCCACATTTTTCGCCACCGCGACCGTTGCGCCGACTGCACTACCGACTGCACTGCCTAGCGCAACGATGCTCGCTCCAACTACAACACCTATCGCAACGACGGTTGCTATATTGCCATCTCCCTCCGCGCCCACGATTGCGCCAACCCCGCCAGCCGCCCCGCGTCCGCCGGACTCGCCGCGTTCAGACACGATGACCGTCTTGATTGCGTTCCTGGGTTTGTTAATGTGTGGTGGCGTTCTTGGCACAGTGGGTGGAGTGACGATGTTAGTCTGGATCACGCGCAAACGTCAAACCGCGGCGCCTCCACCACCTTTACCGATGCCACGACTCCGCACACCGCAGCCACCCATCGCGCTGCGCCCGCCGATGCCGCCCGTCGCGCCACAAACCAGAGCACTTGGGTTGATTGGAACGACAGGACAGCGTGTCGCAGTGCAAATAGGCAAAAGCGTGATTGGACGCTTGCCGCAATGCACGATTTGTCTCGATCAGCCGGAGGTTTCGCGTCTTCATGCCGAGATCGGGTGGGATGGTGTGCGCGCCAGCATAACCGATCTGGGCAGCCTGAACGGCACATTCGTCGACGAACGACGGCTCGTGCCCAATGTACCGGAGTCATTGCGTCCCGGGGATCGCGTATCGTTTGGTGGCGTGGCGTTGTGGCAGGTGATGATCGGATGAGACGCTCGCACTCGCTCGTTCGTCGTTTGCGCGCCGCGTGGCGCGACACCGCGCTGCTCTTACGCGATTTTCGCGCGCCGCTGTTGCTGTTTGCCGTCGTCGTTGTCGGCGGCGGCTGGGCGTACTTTAATCTCGCCGCGCAAGCCAACGAACCGATCGCCAGTTTCGGCGAAGCGATTTACCTCGCGCTGACGATGGTCTTTTTGCAGGCGAGCGAGGAATTTCCAAAAACCTGGTATCTGCAGCTTTTTTATTTTGCGATGCCGCTCATCGGCATTGGCATTCTGGCGCAAGGATTAACCGATTTCGGCGTGCTGTTGTTCAATCGCAAGCAACGCAGTAAGGAGTGGGAGATGGCAGTCGCCTCCACGTTCAGCAATCACGTCATTCTCGTCGGCTTGGGGCATCTGGGTTATCGCGTCGTCACGCAGTTGCACGAACTGAACCAGGATGTCGTCGTGATCGAAGCCAATCCGCGCGACGACCTGGTCGCGAATCTGCGCGCCCGCGACATTCCGATCTTGCAAGGGGACGCGACGCGCGAAGCATTGCTCGACGCGGCAGGCATCCGACGCGCGCGCGTCCTGGTGCTGTGCACGCAGAACGACAATCTCAATATGCAGATCGCAGTCAAGGCGCGCAGTATGAACAAGGACGTTCGCGTCATTATGCGTATCTTCGACGATGATTTTGCGCGCGCCCTGCAAAAGCAGTTCGGCTTTACCGCGCTGAGCGCGACCGGCATGGCAGCGCCGGTGTTCGCGGCGACGGCGGCGGGGATGGACATTTCGCATCCGATCACTGTCGAAGGGCAGGCGCTGAGTCTCGCGCGGATGGACGTTGCGCCGAAATCGAAACTCGCCGGCCTTTCGGTCAGCCAAATCGAACAGAGTTACGATGTCAGCGTTGTTCTGCTGCGCCACGCCAACGGACGCGATCTGCATCCGCCGGGCGACAAGCGCATCGCCGCGAACGACACGATCGCGGTGTTAGGCGGGCATGAGCAGATCAATCGGCTTGCTCAAGACAATCATTAGTGCGATAGTGCAACCCTAGCACCGCCCGCTAGGGCAGGTGTAGTTGGATAGTGCGATAGTTATGCGTCGCAACTGTGCAACTATCGCACTTGCACTGTTGCACTCTCAAACTTGGAGGGATCATTCAAAATGCCGCTCATTCCCATCATCGCGTTTCTGCGTTTCCTGTTCCATTTCTTCCAGTCCATCTGGAGCGCCTTGCGCGAACCGAACAATCCCGAATTTCGAGGATTGCTGTCCCTGGTTTTGATCACGCTGGGGACCGGCACGCTCGTCTATCACTGGGTCGAAGGTTGGAACTTGCTCGATTCACTGTACTTTTCCGTCGTCACGCTCACGACGATCGGCTTTGGCGACCTGAGTCCCAAGACAGCGGTCGGGAAAATCTTTACGATGATTTACATTCTCGTCGGTTTGGGAATTCTCGCGGGTTTCATCAGCGCGCTGGCGTCGTACACGGTCAAACACCAAACGCCGGGTCAGCATAGACCGGCGGAGAAACAAACCGAACGATCTAAGGAGTCGCAGTGACCACGCTCATCCAGAATGGTCGCATCATCACCGCGACGGACGATTACGTCGCCGATATTCTTATTGACGGCGAAAAAATAGATCTGATCGGCGCGAACTTGACACTGCCCGCCGACCGGACGATTGACGCACGCGGCAAGTACGTCATTCCCGGCGGGATTGACCCGCACACGCACATGGAACTCAGTGTCGGCGCGGCGGTCTCGTCCGACGATTTTGAGACCGGCACGATTGCCGCCGCGCACGGCGGCACGACGACGATCCTCGATTTCGTCACGCAGTCGCGCACCGGCACGATGCACGCCGCGCTCGACGCGTGGATGGCAATCGCGGAGAAATCGGCGATTGATTATGGCGTGCACATGATCATCGCGCATCTGCCGGACGATCTCTTGCCGGAGATGGACGCGCTCGTGCGCGAAGGCATCACGTCGTTCAAACTGTTTACCGCGTACCCCGACCGCCTGCAACTCGACGACGGCACGCTTTTCAAAGCGATGGCGCGCGCGCGCGAAAATGGTGGACTCGTGATGATGCACGCGGAGAACGGCAGTCTGATTGACTATTTTATCGCGCAATTTCTCGCGGCAGGCAAAACGACGCCGAACTATCATCCATTGTCGCGCCCGCACGCGTCCGAAGCGGAAGCGACACACCGCGTCATCGCGCTCGCGGAACTGGCTGGCGCGCCGATTTACATCGTCCACGTCTCGTCGCGCTTTGCGATGGAGGAAATTCGCGCGGCGCGCGCGCGCGGCGTGCGCGCGTTCGGCGAAACGTGCCCACAGTATCTCGCGCTCGCCTACGAGCAGTACGCCGACGGCAGTTTCGACGGCGCGCGCTTTGTCTGCTCGCCGCCGATCCGCGAGCGCGCGAATCAAGAGCCGTTGTGGCGCGCGCTCGGCGACGACGTACTGCAAACGACTGCGACCGATCACTGCCCGTTCACGACGAAACAGAAGGAACGTGGCAGAGGAAATTTCACAAAGATTCCCAATGGTGTGCCGGGCGTCGAGAATCGGATGCACATCGTTTATCAGGGCGGCGTGGTTCAGCGCGGCTGGAGTATGAATCGTTTCGTGCAAGTGACGAGCACGGCGGCGGCAAAACTGTTCGGCTTGTTTCCGCGCAAGGGGACGATTGCGGTCGGCAGTGACGCGGACATTGTGCTGTGGGATCCGCACCGCCAGTACACGATTAGCGCGGCAACGCAATTTACGCGCGTGGATTACAACCCGTACGAAGGAACGACGCTTGACGGCTTGCCGTCGCTCGTGATGGCACGCGGGCGCGTAATTTTTGAAGAAGACAAATTTTTCGGCAAGCGCGGGCAGGGCGAGTTCTTGAAGCGGGGGATATGCGTGGCGTCGTAAGTGAATGTAAGTTGCGGAAATTTCAGGTGACTTAATAATTGATGCTACGCAGTGTCATTTCGAGAATGTCACGCCGCGTGGCGTGTGTCCTTGCAGAAACTGTCACTTCGAGCGGA
>Ga0315285_10002367_pt1 | contig 19681 bp, 18 predicted proteins | sample YL17G09_36_MG_FD_203698 | JGI IMG/M metagenome (GOLD analysis project Ga0315285, IMG submission 203698) | Sediment microbial communities from Yellowstone Lake, YNP, Wyoming, USA - YL17G09_36 | ecosystem: Environmental > Aquatic > Freshwater > Lake > Sediment | place: USA: Wyoming | collected...
CTGCGCGACGCCCTCCTGGTCACCTCTATGTACTCGCTCTTCAACCGTGTCGCAGACTTGACGGTGAACCTCTCCCTGCCGAGGACGTAGCATCCGACGAGGATCTGCTCGAGCATCCCCGGTCCCTCGCAAAGGTCAGCGTCGATCAAGTACTCCTCCGCGGCGCGCCTCCTGTCCTGGATTGAGGATGCGGGGATCACCTTGAGCGTCTCGCCCTCCTCGGTGAGGAACACCTGGTCCCCCTTCTTCAGGTTCCTGGCCGTCGCCCAGCTCCGCGGCAACGATATAGTCAGGGTCGAAGTCCCGACCTTCTGGATTTTCCGGCTCTCCATTTATTCATCCTCCCGGCCATTGCGGTATATATGATGTAGACGATGATACGCGAGAAAAGTATATATGCTCTTTGCTAACCCATTTTTGGGCTCCCGAATACTTTCGGCGCATAGAGAAAGGAGGCTTTGTTCCACATTTATCGATTGTAAGGCGGCGGATTATCGACCTGTTCAACAAATCATGCTATCGAATTTTCGCTCACATGATTGAGGCTGCATAAGCCACTTACCGCATTTTCCTCTATAGGCCGCAATATGGATGCTCCTTGGAGAACCCCTCCAAGGCGAGCAGGTTGCTCCAGGTCCTGTCCGTCCTCTCCTGGATCTGCGCGATCATCTCGTCCGTGAGGTGCTTGAACCTGCCCTGCGTCCCCAAGTATTCCTTGACAGGGCGGGGCTTCGTGGGTTTCATCGTGACCTTGTAGACGCCGTTCTCCACCTCATAGAGGGGGAAGACATTGGTATTGACGCCGAGCTTGGCGAGCTTGATCGTGTTCTCGGGCGAGTATTTCCAACCAGGCGGGCAGGGGCAGAACGCGTGGATGAACCTCGGACCTTTGATGCTCTTGGCCTTTTCCACCTTCCTCACGAAGTCCTCGGGGAAGCCGATGGAGACTGTTGCCGCATAGGGAATCCTGTGCGCGACGACGAGGGCCATCATGTTCTTCTTCGGCTCGGTCTTCCAGGTGCCGTCCATCTCCGCCGGAGTCGTTGTTGTCCACGCGCCGAATGGAGTCGCGCTGGACCTCTGGATGCCCGTGTTCATGTAGGCCTCGTTATCGTACATAAAGTAAATTGCATCGGTGTTCCGCTCAATCATCCCGGAGAGGGCCTGGATTCCTATGTCCGCCGTGCCGCCATCTCCAGCATATCCGACGACGGTGATGTCTTTCATTCCGAGAGCGTCCAGGGCCGCCCTCAGGCCGGAGATCGATGCGCCAGTGGTCTCGAAGGCGGTGTCGAGCGTCGGGACCTTGAGTGCAGTCCTCGGGAAAGGCCCCGAGGTTATCGCCCAGCAGCAGGCCGGGATGCTCACGATCGTCCTAGGGCCCAGCGCCTTGAGCATGTACCTTATCGCGAGGCCGCCGCCGCAGCCAGGGCAGGCGACATGGCCAGAGTAGACCAGCTCCTGCTCAGGTATGGAGAACCTAGGCATTCTGCTTAACCTCCTTCTCCGGGCGCCTGAGACCCCACCAATCCATCTCCTCATCGCTTTCGCGAATCTTGAGCAGGTCCAAGTAAATGCCGCGGAGGACCTGAGGCGTGATGTCCCTCCCACCGACGCCCGTTATATAGTCCTTCATCAGCGGCCTAGACTTCGACTTGTAGAGCGCGCCGGTCACCTCGGTGAACATCGTGCCCCTATGCCCGAATCCCCAGCTCCTGTCGACCACGCCGATCGCCCTGACGCTGGATGCGAGTCGAGCGATTTCTTCCCCGGGGAATGGCCTGAAGACCCTCATGCGGGCGAGCCCGACCTTCTTGCCTTCCGTCCTAAGCTCGTCCACGACCTCCCTGGCGGTGCACGAGGCTGTGCCTATTGTGAGCAGCACGACATCGGCGTCATCGCAGCGATAGGTCGGAAGGAGGCCGCCATAACTCCTGCCGAACCGCCTGCCATAATCCTCGTCAGCCTCTATTATGACCTTCCTCGATTCCTGCATGGCCTTCGCGACGATGTACCTGTACTCCATGTAGATGTCCGGGCCCATGAAGGAGCCCATCCTCGTCGGCTTCTCGATGTCGAGCAGCCAGGGCGAGCGTTTGAGCGGGATGTAGGCATCGACCTCTCCCTGCAGCGGGACATCGACCGCCTCGATGGTGTGTGAGAGGTAGAACGCATCCTCCATGACCATGGCGGGAAGCCTGATGTCCGGGTTCTCGGCGACCTTGTACGCTTGAAGGACCGTGTCGAGAACCTCTTGGTTGCTCTCGCAATAATATTGGATCCAGCCGGTGTCCCTCTGCGCCATGCTGTCAGTGTGGTCGGTCCATATCGACCATGGCGGTGCGACCGCCCTGTTGATTATCCCCATGACTATTGGCGCTCTCTGGCCGGCGGCCCAGAAGAGCAGTTCGTGCATCAGCAACAGTCCTTGCGAAGATGTCGCCGTGTACGACCTCGCGCCGAGGGCGGCGGCGGAGATGCACGCCTGCATCGCGCTATGCTCGCTCTCGACCTTGATGTACTGAGTTACCATCTCGCCCGATGAGACGAAGTCGGCGATCTTCTCCACGATGCTGGTCTGGGGGGTTATGGGATACGCCGCCACGACTTGCGCCCTGGCGAGCTTCGACGCGTAGCTCTGCGCGTAGTTACCTGTCATGACGACCTTCGTCATCCTCAGACCTCCTTCTCCATGACTATGCACTCCTTCGGGCACTCTGCCGCACAGATGCCGCAGCCCTTGCAGTGCTCGTACCTGATCACGGGCCATCCTTCGTCGTTGACCGAGATGGCGGTGTCGGGGCAGTACTTCCAGCAGAGGTAGCATTTAGTGCAGTTTTTCGGGTCCAGGACAGGCCTTGTCGTCCTCCAGCCGGCTGTCGATTCCTCCTGACTGGGAACATCCGCGATTGGCGCGCCGGGGAGGTCCGCGTATGTCTTGTAGGTCTTCACGCGGCCAACCTCCTGATGAGCACCTTCTCGAACGCTTCCTTTGCTGCGGCGGCATTCGCCTCGGGTTTGTTCGGGACGGATTCGCTGATTGCGGTGGTAATTGAATCGAGTCTCACGAGGCCGGTGACTTTCGCGAGCGCTCCGAGTATGGCGGTGTTGACAATGGGCGCGGACTTGCTACCGAGACCTAACTTGAGAGCGATGTCGGTCGCGTCGACGGTCGCCATGATCCCCTTGAAAGCGATGTCGAGTTCCTCCGGCTTCTTCTCCGTGTTGATCAGCAGATAGCCTCCTTCCTTCAGGCCCGCCGTCACGTTCTGGCTCTTGAGGAGGCTGGGGTCGAGCACGACCACGCAGTCCGGGGTGTATATGTTCGTCTTCACCCTGATCGGTTTATCGTCTATGCGGGTGTATGCCTGGACGGGCGCGCCTCGCCTCTCGACGCCGAAGAACGGGAAGCTCTGCACATCCTTCCCCTCCAAGAAGACCGCCTTTGACAAAATTTCAGATGCAATAACAGAGCCTTGGCCGCCTCGTCCGTGGAAGCGGATTTCAAACATCTTTATCACTAACTATGAATCGGTATCCCAATTTAACCTCCTCTACTTATAGTATGGAGATTCCCAAGGGGGTACAGCCAACCCACCCTTCTGGGTGGAGATGTTCGCGTTAGCTCACGACATCGGATGAAGTCGCCCAAACGGCATCTGGGGCAATCAGCGGATGTTCCGCAAACGATCGTGGGTCCAAACCCCGATTGTCCAATATGGAACAAGTCAAGAGGATCTCTGGAACAAGTTAAGAAGAGCTGGAGAAGAGCTACATCGCACCGCCAAGAGGTGTCCCTGCGGCCTCAGTCATCCTCGTCGAAGTCGTCAATGCTTTTGTCCCTTCGACATCAAGTTACCTTCTGACGCCTCAGCAAATCCTCGGCAACTGATCCTCCAAAAGCTTGTCGAGTAGTCGTGTCCCGCCAACTGCGGTGTCCAGGAAGACTCTCGCCCTGCTCCCGCCCGCCTGATCGACCCGACCGACAATCTCCGCGTTCCTGCCGAGCCGATACTTCCTCAGATGCTTCAAGACCTTGCCCGCCACAGCAGGCGAAACCGCCAGCATCGCCTTTCCCTCGTTCGCAAGGTACAGCGGGTCGAAACCGAGCATCTCGCAGACGGCCGTTACTCCGGGCAGCACGGGTATGGAGGCCTCCCTGACGACGACGCTCGTGCCGGACTGCCCCGCCATCTCATTCAGTACCGTGGCGAACCCTCCGCGCGTCAGATCCCTCATGAAGTGTATGTCACCGCCAAACCTGTCGATGAGCGGCAGCAACAGGGTGTCTAACGCTGCGCAGTCGCTCTTCACGTTGGTCTCGATGCCGAGCCTCTGGCGGGCGAGGAAGACGGAGATGCCGTGATCCCCGAGAGTCCCGGTCACGAGAATGCTGTCACCCGGTGCAACCCTCTTCGCATCGATGCGCGCCTTCGGACGCAGGAGTCCGACACCGGAAGTGTTGATGAAGATGCCATCACCCTTGCCCTTCTCCACGACCTTCGTGTCTGCGGCGACTATCTTGACGCCGCCATCGTTACACGCGTCGGCCATTGACACGCACACCTTTTCCAGTTCCTCGAAGGGCAGGCCCTCCTCCAGAATGAAACCCGCAGACAGGTAGAGCGGCTCTGCTCCCGCCACGACGAGATCGTTGATGGTCCCGTTCACAGCCAGCTTTCCGATGTCACCGCCAGGGAAGAAGAGCGGCGTCACCACGAACGAGTCCGTCGTGAACGCGAGCCTGTCTCGCAGTGGCTTCTTGCGGAGAATCGCGGAGTCCCCCATCTCCATCAGCATGTCATTTTTCAGGTGCGGGATGAAGAGCGAATTGATCAGGTCCTGAGTCATCTTCCCGCCAGCCCCGTGACCGAGAGTCACTCGCTTTTCCATCGCTATTCCCCCTTGGCGACTTCCTGCAACAGCGTGAGTATCTCATTCGCCTCTTCGTACTCGAGCCTCTCGAGGGCGAATCCCGTGTGCACCATGACCCAATCACCCTCCTTTACCTCGTCTCCCATCATCGCAATCGAGATCGTCCTGGTGACGCCGAGCGCATCGGCTTGAGCGAGACTCCGATTGCGGTCGATGCTGACAATCTTCATCGGTATCGCGAGGCACATTTCACTTCCTCCCCGCCATAAGTTTCCTCATCTCCCTCGGATCGCCGAACCTGTGCCAGATGTAGCATGTCCCCTCGCCAGAGACCATGCATGGCCCGTAGGGGCTCGCCGGCGTGCATGTCTTCCCGAACAAGGGGCACTCGTTAGGGAACAGCTCGCCGACGATGACCTCGTCGCAGTGACAGCCCTTCGGAAGATCCTTCTCCGAATCGATTGAAGAGTGGATTTCAAACTTCTTCTTGGCATCGAAATCGCTCCAGCGTTCCTTGAGGAACAAGCCCGAATCAGGAATCATCCCGATTCCCCGCCAGAACGCCGGCTTCACGTCGAACGCGTTCCTCATCGCTTCCTGCGCATGAGGGTTCCCCTCGAACCGCACGAGGCGGGTGTACTCGTTCTCCACCTTCGGCTTGCCGGCTTTCATCTGCTGCAGTATCTTCAGGATGGCCAGGAGCAGGTCAGCCGGCTCGAATCCCGCCACGACTGCGGGGACGCCATATTTCTCGGGGAACCTGGCCCAATCAACTGCTCCGACAACCGTCGACACATGACCTGGTGCAATAATCCCGTCGAGGTGGTGCTTGCCTGATGTGAGCAGAGCGTCCACCGCAGGAGATGTGAGCTTGAACGAGGTGAGTATCGAAAAGTTGGCGGGGAAATCACCGGACACCATGGACGCCACCGGTGCTGCGGTGGTCTCGAATCCGACACCGAAGAACGCGACCTCGCGTCGCGGATTGTCCTTGGCCATCTGGACCGCGTCCAGGGGGCTGTAGACCATTCTCACATCCGCCCCCGTGGCCCTAGCATCCTCCAGAGAGCCATGCTGAGTCCTGTCCCTCATCATGTCGCCGAAAGTTGTGAGGATTGCCCCCTTCTTCGCGACTTCGATCGCGTCGCGGATGTCGGCGGAGGAGCATACGCACACGGGACATCCCGGCCCCGCAATCAGATCGACGTTGGCGGGAAGCAGCGTCCTCAATCCGAACCTCGTGGCGGTGTGCTCGTGAGAGCCGCAGACGTGCATGATGCGGGCTCCATGCTTGCCTGCAAGGCGGGAGATCTCCCGGGCGATGCCCTTTACCGCCTTCTCGTTCCTGAGAAGGGACTGCATCTTCTCCGGGTCCATCTCCTTCTTCGCCTTCTTCACCTTCTCGCCTCCGCAGTGGCAATCACCTGACCGAGAGATATACCTCCGTCATTTGGCGGTATCCTCTGGTGCGTGTAAACCTCGAAGCCCCTCTGGCCAAGCCTCGCTTGGAAGTTCCTGACCAATAAAGCGTTCTGGAAACAACCACCAGACAGGACGACCCGCCTCTCGCCAGAGGCCTCGGCGATCTTCGCCGCCATCTCCGCCAAGGTCGCGTGAAACCGCGATGAGACTATGTCGTTGCCCACGCCTGACTTCGCATCCTGGATAATCGCACTGAGCGTTCTCCCCCAATTAATCAAATACTTCGGCCTCCCGCCAGGCTTGATGTCGAACGGGTAAATCCTTTCCGCCATCCCATTGGCGGCAAATTCCAGGGCCATGGCAGCTTGCCCTTCGTAAGATATCTTTTGGCGTATGCCGAGAATCGAGGAAACGCCGTCGAAGAGCCTCCCCACAGAACGGCATTTGGGGCTCTGCACGTCGTGCTCCACAGCCGCCTTCATCCAATCCAGCTCATCGTCGGTGAACGCCTTCAGCGTCGGGAGGTCTCTCATCTCGAACGCCTCCTTCCCGAAGCACGCGTAGAGCATGCCGAGGGCGGTCCTCCGCGGCTCCTTTATCGCCTTCTCACCGCCAATCAGCGGGAAAGGCTCGAACCCCGCCAGCCATTCGCCGCGCCCGCCATCCGGAATGATGAACTCCCCGCCCCAGACCGTGTTGTCTTCTCCATAGCCGGTGCCATCCCAAGAGATACCGAGCGGTGATCCATCCAGGCCGTTATCCGCCATGGCCGAGTACACGTGGGCGAGGTGGTGCTGGACTTTGTGCACCTCGAGACCAAGGCTCTCGCCGAACTGCGTCGAGGCGTAGGCGGGATGCAGATCGGTCGCCACGACCTCGGGCTTGAACTCGTAGAGCTTCTGGAAGTCATTCACCGCCTGCTGGAACGCCTCCACTGCCTCCTTCGTCTCCAGATCCCCGATGTGCTGACTCACGAAGACCTGCTTGCCCTTCGACATGGCGATGGTGTTCTTCAGGTGCCCGCCAAGCGCGAGCACCTTGGGCAGCTTCTTGTATACCTCGATCGGCAGAGGCGCGTATCCTCTGGCCCGCCTGAGCAAGACCTCGCGCCCTTCGACGATGCGCGCGATCGAGTCGTCCATGCGCCGCACTATCGGCCTGTCGTGAGTGAGGAAAGCGTCGGCAATCGACCCGAGCTTGCTGACTGCCTCTTCGGTCTCGATGGCCATCGGCTCGTCGGTCAGGTTGCCGCTCGTCGCAATTACGGGGAAGCCTAGCTCCCTCGACAGGAGATGATGCAGAGGGGCATATGGCAGCATGACTCCAAGGTACGGATTGGCGGGGGCGACGATGCCCGAGATTGAGGCACCCGGCCTTTTCCTGAGAAGCACGATCGGTTTCTCGGGTGACGTCAGGAGACGGGCCTCGAGAGCATCAACGAAGCAGTCCTTTTCGACCGACTTAAGATCCAGGTACATGAGGGCCAGAGGCTTCTCTTCCCTGAGCTTCCTCTGTCTGAGCCTCGTGAGCGCCTCTTCGTTCCTCGCATCCGCCAAGAGCAGGAAACCGCCGATGCCCTTCAGGCCGAGTATCCTCCCGCCGCGCACGACCGCGCAGGCCATGAGGAGAGCCTCTTCCTCTCCGGCCATCGGTGCGCCCTTGCCATCGAGCAGCTGCAGCCTCGGTCCGCACACATGACAGGCGATGGGTTGCGCGTGGAACCTCCTGTCCTCCGGAACCTTGTACTCCTTTGCGCAGGCAGGGCACATCCGGAATGCCTTCATGGAGGTGTTCGGGCGGTCGTACGGCAGCTTCTCGATGATGGAGAATCGCGGGCCGCAAAGCGTGCAGTTTGTGAACGGGTAGAGGTACCTCCTGTCCTTCGCGTCCATCGTCTCTTCCAGACATGAGTCACATGTTGCGATGTCTGGCAGCACGAACGTGAGCTTCTCCCCGCCAGCTTTGCTTTTCCTTATCTCGAACTTCCCGAGGTTGGCTGGGGCGAGGTACGACCACTCCAAGCTCTGGATGAATGCAAGTCTGGGCTTGTCCTTTTGAAGACGGATGAGGAACTCTTCGAGATCCGGTTGCTTGCCCTCCACCTCGATCTGGACGCCCTGAGGAGAGTTGAGGACCCAACCGCCAAGACCGGACTTCTTGGCTAATTTATAGACGAATGGTCTGAATCCGACTCCTTGGACGGCGCCTCTCACGAAAACACGCATCCTGCGCGATGCCCCTGTCTCGCAATCGCTCGAGCCGCTGCTCATCGTGTCCTCAGGATACCAACCTAAGACCACCTTTTGAACCTATGGCACAGCATCTATTTGCCGGATATTCTCAGCATCCTGACATCGCGTGCCTGTGGGCGAGAACCCTCAAATCCCCGTACCCCTACATTTGTAATCATTGCGGAATATTAATGAATGTGTAGGGGTATGAATATTTCATGCCCACAGTCAGAGCGCGCGTGATTGACGGTCGGAAGTACTACTACTTGGAGCACTCCATGCGGATTGACGGCCGTGTTTCCAAGCGCGAGCTATACCTTGGGAAGAATATCCCGAAGGATCTGGAGATGCAGAAGCGCTCATTCATGGATGAAATCTATCGCGAGAAGTGGCATCCTTTACTCGAGGACATCAAGAAGGGACATGAAGCGGAGCAACGGCGCACACCGCCATCTGGAAGAGAGCGAAGCTTGTCAAATTTCGCCACGCTCTTCACGTACAACACTCAGCGCATCGAAGGCTCCACGCTATCCCTCCGGGAAACCGCCGATGTCCTTGAGCGAGGACTCACACCGCCCAACCGTCCGCTGGTCGACCTTAAGGAGGCGGAGGCCCACCGCAATCTGTTCCATGCTGTGCTGCGCGAACCTCGTGAACTGTCACTCACTTTGATTCTCAAATGGCATCATGCCCTGTTCCGCGACTCGAAACCGGACATCGCGGGGAAAATCAGGCAGCATCAGGTGGCCATCTCGGGCAGCGGCTTTGTGCCGCCATCTCCCGTCGAGGTGTATCCCCTGCTCAGGGACTTCTTCCGCTGGTATGCACGCAATCGGAATCGCATGCATCCTGTTGAACTCGCCGCGCTCGTGCATCTGAGGTTCGTGACGATCCACCCCTTCACGGACGGGAACGGTCGCATCGCCCGGCTCCTGATGAACTTCGTTCTTCACCGCCACGACTACCCGATGTTCAACATACCTTACGTCGGAAGAGCCCGATACTACACCGCCCTGGAGCGCGCGCAGACTAAGGGGCTCGAAGGGATCTTCGTCATGTGGTTCCTCAAATCCTATGTGAAGGCGAACCGGCTGCTCGTGGATGACTGAACGACTAGATTGTCTGAAGATATCAGCACCGGCAGTATGTTTGCGCCATCTTGGGGGAGTCACTGACCGTGGAGGGGTTTGGCGGAGACTCTCACTCTTCCAGCGTCGACAGGTCTCCCGTCGGCAGCCCGAGCTCCCAGGCCTTCAGGACTCGCCTCATGATCTTCCCGCTGCGCGTCCTCGGCAGGTCCGCCTTGAACTCAATCTCCCTCGGGACCATGTGCGCCGCGAGGTTCTTCTTGACGAAGTCCATGATCTCCTTCTTGAGCTCGTCGGAGGGCGTGTAGCCCTTCCTCAGGGCGATGAAGGCCTTTATGATTTCGCCGCGGACCGGGTCCGGCTTGCCTATGACCCCGGCCTGTGCGACCGCTGGATGCTCGAGCAGCTTCGACTCGACCTCGAACGGCCCGACTCTCTCGCCGCTCGTCTTGATGACGTCGTCTATGCGGCCGTGGAACCAGAAGTAGCCGTCCTCGTCGTAGTGGGCCGAGTCGCCGGTGATGAAGTAGGGGTCGAACTTGAAGTAGGAGTTGTACTTCTCCGGGTTCTTCCAGATCTGACTCATCATTCCAGGCCAGCCCTTCTTGATGCACAGGTTGCCTAACTGCAGGGGTTCGACAGGTTTGCCGTTGTCATCCAGGATCGCCGCCTCGGTGCCGGGGAACGGCCTGCCCATTGAGCCCAGCCTCACCTGCATCGAGGGGTAGTTGCCGATCAGCTGGTGGCCGGTCTCCGTCATCCACCAGTTGTCGTGGATTGTGCGGCCGTCGAGCGCCTTCCAGCCCCAGCGGATGACCTCCGGGTTGAGCGGCTCGCCGACGGAGCAGACGTACCTCAGGCTAGAGAGGTCGTACTTCTTCGGCAGTTCGACGCCCGCGCCGAGCAGCATCCTGAACGCGGTCGGGGCGCTGTACCAGACGGTGATCTTCAGCTTCTGGATCGTCTTATACCATGACTCCGGGTCGAACCTCCCGCCGCGGATGACATTCGAGACGCCGTTGAGCCAGGGACCGAAGATCCCGTAGGACGTCCCAGTGACCCAGCCGGGGTCGGACGTGCACCAGTAGATGTCCTCCTCGTGCAGGTCCAGGATGTATCTGGCAGTCATCAGGTGCCCGAGCATCGCGTTCTGAACATGGATGACGCCCTTGGGCTTGCCCGTCGAGCCGGATGTGTAGTGGAGTATGAGCGGGTCCTCTCTACCGAGCCATTCGATCTTGTCGAGCTTGTCCGAGGCCTCATCCATCTCCTTGTCCCAGTCAATCTCCATCCCGCTCGTCGGCTGGCCCTTTGCGTTGACTAGGAACATGTGCTTGAGCGAGGGCAGGTCCTTCACAGGGATCCGCTCCTTCATGTGCGGCACCGTGATGATCGCAATCCCCTCGGCGTCGGAAACCCTGTCTTTCACAGCCTCGGCCATGAAGGCCTCGAACAGCGGCGCGGGGATCGCACCGACCTTGAGGATGCCCATGAAGCTCTGATAGAGTTCAGGGGACCTCGGCATGAACAGGAAGACCCTCTCTCCCTTGCCTATGCCGTACTTCCTCAGGACGTTCGCGAACTTGTCGGAGAGGAGCTTCATCTCCTGGAATGTGTACTTCTCGTACCTGTTGTCGTCGATGTAGTACAGGGCGACCTTGTTCCTGCGCCAGCCCTCGGCGTGGCGATCAATCGCCTCGTACGCCATGTTGACCTTCCCGGTCTTTGACCAGGAGAACTCCTTCTCGACCTCGGCCCAGCTGAACTTCCTCCGCGTCGCCGCGTAGTCGATCATGTTGGGTTGCAGTCTGAAACTCGGCTTCTTCGCCTCCACGGGGTCCGCGACCTCGTATAAGGGATGCGTCTCGCTACCTTTGTTCGTAACCATTTCCTAGCCTCCTATGTCGTGCAAATAAGCGTGTCCTCACGCTGGAGCAGGCGGGATGAATTTGCCATCCATTAAGAACTTTGTCTCTTCCCTGGCCCGGCGGATCATCCTCTCTGCCCCCTCATAAATCTCCTGGCGGGACTTCTTGACGAGTGCAACGCCCTGCTCTATCGCCTTCAAGGCGACAGCGGTGGCCTCTCTAGGGTACACCTCCCACTCGTCCATCGTCGGCACTATGTAGTCCTCGCGCAGCCCCTTGTCCTCGGCGGTCTTCGCGAGTTCCCTTGCCGCGGCGATGCACATCTCGTCGGTGATCGTCGACGCCCTCACATCAAGGACTCCACGGAAAATCCCGGGGAACCCGAGGCTGTTGTTGACCTGGTTGGGGAAGTCAGAGCGGCCCGTCGCGACTATCCTCGCGCCGGCCTCGTGCGCCTCCCACGGCCAGATCTCGGGCACCGGGTTCGCTATCGGGAACACGATGGCGTCGGTCGCCATCATCTTCACCCATTCGGGCTTGAGCGTGCCCGGACCAGGCTTCGACGCCGCCAGCGTCAGGTCGGCCCCCTTCATTGCCTCGGGGATGCCGCCGGAGAGACCCTCTCCGTTGGTGATCTGCGCGGCCCACCACTTCTCCTTGTAGTCCTGCTGCAGTTCCTTCCTCTGGACGTTCAGGATGCCCTTGCTGTCTGTCATGACGATGTTCTTCGGATTGAATCCTGCCGCGACCATGACCCTGAGGCCTGCAATATTGGACGCCCCTGCGCCTATCATCGCGATCTTGGCCTCGTGAATCTTCTTGCCAACGCACTTGATCGCGTTCATCGCACCGGCGACCACGACCGTGGCGGTTCCCTGCTGGTCGTCGTGCCAGACAGGTATGCGCGCCTCCTTCCTCAGTCGGTCGAGTATGTAGAAGCACTTGGGCTGTGAAATATCCTCGAGGTTGATTCCTCCGAAGGACGGCTGCAGCCACTTGACTGCCTGGATGATCTGCTCGGGGTCCTTAGTGTCAAGGCAAATCGGGAACGAGTCGACACCTCCCAGGTACTTGAAGAGCAAGGACTTGCCCTCCATGACCGGTAGGCCCGCCTCAGGTCCGATGTCGCCGAGACCGAGCACCCTCGTCCCGTCGCTGACCACCGCCACGGTGTTCCCCTTGTTCGTGTGCTCCCAGACCTGCTTCGGGTCCGCCTTGATGGCCTTGCACGGCTCCGCGACTCCTGGCGTGTACCAGATTGCGAAGTCGCTGAAATCCCGGACGACGCATTTCGGCACGATTTCAATCTTCCCCCTGTAGAACGGGTGAAGCTTCATCGCGTGCTGTCCGGGAATCTTTGCCTTCGCGAGAAGTTCATCGGTGTTGACGGGGCCCTTGACCTTGGCCGGGACCGGCTGGTCTTTGGCCTTCTTCGTTGTTTCCTTCATGGATCTCACAATCTCCTCTCCTCTCTCTATTTCTGCGGTTCAACCTCATCTGAATGGACCCGCCCATGCCATAACGTAACATTCTGGCTCAGGCAGGCGGACTGGCCACTTAGGGAGCCGGTATAAGTCGGCTCCTATAAGAGAGTATATGCGAACTAGTCCGGTCAAATCTAGGGAGAAAGCGCCCCGCCGTGCGTGCTAGACTCTGGCAAGATATTTACACGGCCTGATGGTTACCCCGCCAAGGTGGTCGCTTGGAAAAGGTAGACATGAGGACTTTCCGCGAGGTTGACTTGAGAGGGGGGACTGTTGTCGAGGGATTCCCGACCGTGGGGATGGTCAGCACGATAGCATGCACGTACCTGATCTCGACTCTGAAGATGGACCAGATTTGCGCGATAGACGACGAGGAGTTCCCGCCGCTGTCCATGGTCTACGCGAAGAAGCCGAAATTCCCCGCTCGCGTCTACGCCCACGACGAGAAGAAGCTCGCCGCGTTCCTCTGCGAGGTGCCCATACCGAGCCGGATCCACAGGAAGGTCGCGCGCTGCCTGCTCGACTGGGCGAAGAAGCACGAGTGCAAGCGCATCATTTCCCTCGAAGGCTTGCCTCTCCCCGAAGGCGGGAACGAGCAGGACATCCAGGTGTGGGGCGTCGGAAGCACCGACAGGGCCAGGGATGACCTCGACAAGGCGAAGATCCAACAGCTTGAGAGCGGCATGATATCTGGAGTGTCAGGCGTGTTGCTCAACGAGGGCAGGTGGGCGAATTTCGACACGATCGCTCTCCTCGCGGAAGCCCGCCCCGATCTCCCCGATGCCCTTGCGGCTGCGAAGCTGGTGAGGGCTGTGGACGACCTCTTGCCCGAGATAGAGATAGACCTGGAGCCGCTGCTAACCGAGGCAAAGGAGTTGGAGGTACAGCTCGCTTCGCTGAAGGTTCAGGCCAAACCTGCGCTGACCGAACCCGCGCCTGGCATGTTCCGATAGACCGAGGTGCTTCGCCGCAAAGGGTTTTAACCGGCCCGCTCTATCATTCGCCGATGGCGAAGAAGCGCCGGAAAGAAGAGGAAGAGGAGTTCCAGCTCCCTGAGTTCAACGAGACGGAGTTCCTCCGCAAGGAGATCACCAGCGCCAAGATGATACTCCTAGTTGCCCTCCTCGCGATAGTCGCCGCCGTCATCTCGTACTTCCTGACATTGGCGGGAATCGTCGTCGTGGCGTTCTTCGCTGGACTGGCCCTCGTCCTGCTCCTCAAGTACATCCCGGAGATGTTCGGCGTAGACACCAGCAAGCTCGAGAGGAAGGACTGGTTCGGCTATGGGTCGACTTACTTCTTCGCGTGGCTGGCGATCTGGGTGCTCGTGATGAACGTGCCGTTCTCGGATGTCACGCCGCCAGGATTATTCGTTTACGTCAATGGTGTCTCAGCCACTCCCACCGTGGATGTGAGCATCAATGGCAGAAATTGGGCATTGATAACCGCCAAAGCGACAGACAACGCGGGCATTAGCAGGGTTCTGATACAGACCAACGAAATGGCTCAAGCCGCGATGACGCTGGATGGTGGGAGCGGCCTCTGGTCACTCAATCTAACCGGCATCGCCGGCTCGACGCTCAGTGTCACGGTCACCGCAGTAGATATCAACGAGCTTACGACTTCGATGACAATCACGCTGAGGAAATGAGGATAAGTCAGCGTTCCCACGGGAACCTTCTATCCATGAAACCAAGGATTGGGCCAAGAAAAGAAGGCTTGAGAGCGGCTTCGTCCACCATCACCTGAAGAGACTTCCTTGCGGTCTTGTCGAGGTCCTTGCCCAGGCTCATCTCCACGAGTTTTGCCTTGACGAGATCGGCGGCGGTGACCTGCCCGCGCTTGATGTCAACCGCCCAGAGCCCGTCCTCGATGTATGGCGGGGCGAATGCGTCCTTCGACTTCTGCCACTTATCCTGGAAGTCCAGAGAGTTCTTGACCCAGGTTGGCGGCCCCATGTGCTTCTTCGCCGCTGGCAGCTCGAAGACCTCCATCTCGAACATGAACAGGGCGCGTCCCCCGACGACATCGAACGCGGACTTCATGAAGCTGAAGTCGTGGCGGGCAATGAGGTCCTCGAACGCCTTTAGCGCCTTGCGGGTCTGGGGGTAGAGGACATCGTCCGTGACCTTGGGCACCGCCGCCGTCACGACCATGAGGTGCGTCCCCCGCGTCTTGAGCATGTCCGTGACTTTTTGGCGGGAAGGCCTCGGCGGCGGCTTCGGGAAGAAGAACTCGATTCCCGGCCTCTTCAGGTACTCTCTCGCCGCATGCACGAACACCGCCATCTGCTGCCTCGAGACGGCGCTGGCGACGTTTCTGTTCGGGTCGACGGGGTCGACGACGATCAGAGGCTCGTCGAATATCCTGGCGGGCAGCATGTCCAGAGCGATCACGTTCCCCGCCTGCCAGTTCGTGACCGCCATCAAAGCATCCTGGAATGACCCGTACTTGAGGACGAGGAGCTCCACCAGGTATCCAGAGAAACCCTGGACCTTCGACTCCGCACCGTAGACCCCGATGCCCTTCATGAACGCCTTGAGGAGCCGGACCTGGTCCCTCTGCTCCGGCTTGATCTTGCCCAGGACGTACTTGTTGTGGAAGGGCGTCCTGTCGACGGCGCTCATCTTCTGATCGGCGGAGACTATCGCATAGCACGGGACGATCTCCACGTCGAACCCCATGTGCGTCCCGCGCGTGTAGGGGTGCTCGGCCCACATCTTCTTCTTGTTCTTGAGGAACTGGCCGAGTTGCAGGCCCTGACGTTCCAGGTCTTCCCTCGTCGTCTCTGGCGGGAAGGCAACGAAGACGTCGAAGTCTGGATGCGTGAGGTAGGTGCCCTTGGCGACCGAGCCGACGAGCACGGGCTCCGCCCTGAGCTTCAACCGCTTGATCGCCTTGGTGACCATGCCGACGACGGAGGACACCGCGACCCTCAGCCGCTTCTCCTCCTCCTCGCTCGGCATGATCCGCCTGAGGACCGCCTGCTCCACGTTCATCGTGCCGCAATGGGGAGACAGCCTTAAAAGGAGTTGGTCGAAGTCGACTCGACAGCCTCCTGCTTTCCGGCACGGACTGGATATCGCAATACCGCCGCCAAGATTCTGGCATACTTCAAGAGTGATTCGAGATTGCTCTGTCTTCGCCACCATGTCGTTTCCTGTCTGTCAAAGAGTATCATGACATTCTTTGAGAGAGCTCCGATTCGAGCGTTGTTCGTCCGTTGTTCGATCATTGTTCGAGTGCTGTTCGATGATTATTCGATGGTTGTTCGTTCCACGCTCGTACCACCCTCGTACCATGCTCGTACCATCTTCGTCAAGTGCTCGTTCCGGACAGGACGCGCGTTCACTTTGAAGATAGCCCGGACCCGCCCCCGAACCGGTCGCTGAACCAGTCGCGCTGGAACCCGTTGAGGAGGCGCCGCCGCCACTGCCACCGGAAGAGGAAACGGGCAGTACTGAGCTCGCATTCAACCTTCAGGAATTCTACGAGGCATCGGAAGACGAACTATCCGCCCTGCATCCCAATAACCTTCGCGTCCGAGTCAGAATCCGTCAGCAACTTCAGGTCTTGCGCGAAAACGGCATCATGATTTTTATCGACAGGGGCGATGCCGGCAGGTCCGTTGGTGCCTAAAGTGCGGACACAGTCTTGTCACAGACATCCTGCCGAGAGACGGCTTAGGCAACTGGAGGCTTGCCTGCCCCGAATGCGGGGCGTGGCTGTCGGAGCGAATGGGAGCGGTCCGCAACTGCCAGATTCGCTCGATGTATACCTATAGTTTATCTTCCTTCGACTGTCGTATCAGCTTTCCTCGCTTTTTGCGGCGTCGTCATGCGCCTCGCCATCTCGTTCCAGTATGCTGGACCATGCCGGAGAACGAGCTCGGCGACCTCGCGGACCTTGGCTTTGAGTTCTTCTTTTGTTTCCCAAGTGAAGCCATCACGTCCCTGGAAGTACCTGTCTCCATGAACGATCCGTCCAAGGGGATCGCGGACGCCGATCTGCCTGTCCCCCTCAGTGAGCTTCCTACGCGTAATTGGAAAAGCTTCAAACGGATTGCGCCCTGGCCGTACAAGAGCGACATCGACAATCACATCATTGCGGTACTTGCCTGTGCAGAATGCGACGGCTTCCTCCAAGCCGTCCTTTCTATCTCTCCTGAAGATGTGGTCACCGTGTTTTGAACTCAGCGTGAAACCAGCGCTTTCAAGTACCGGGCGAGCGACGTCGTAGATTGCTTCTTTCAAGTGGTACTTGCGAGCTCTGACTGGCGTTGTCTGCTCAGACATATCTTACCACCCTTGCCCCTGCGGAAAGCAAGGCGCCGAGGACATCGTCCGATGATCCTGCCAGGAAGTGCCAAGTGACTCGATTGCCAGCGGCAACCCTGAGAGAATCCTTTGCGATTTGCGAGGCGATTTCGTCAGTCATGCTGACAAATCCAGCCTTAACTTCATGGAAGATATTGCTGGATCGGCGCATAAAACCACCCGTGAGCGAATCGTAGATGCGCTTTCCCCCACCAGGGAGGTCCACGCGAACTCTTCCGCCGCCGCGCAAGATGGACTGGCCGCTTCGTTCCAGATGCTCTTCCACCGCTTCCACACCTGCGGCACCGATGCGCCCTGGGGTCGGACCACCGCGGCCGCCTCCACCCTCGGCGAGTATGTCACTCCGTGCTTGGTTTGTCTGAGTCACGACCTTGTGCTGGGACCGGAATCGAAGGTACCCGCCCGCCGCCCCCGCCAACGCGCCAATGCCCACGCTGAGCCCGAACTGTCCCCAGTCCCACTCAAGCGTCCCCGTCTGCATGTACTCTATGCCGCGGTCGGCCGCGTAGCCGAGGGCGCCGATTCCTGCGCCGATGGCCGCCCCGCCCAAGACGTTCGCCCAAAGGCCGGCCCCGCAGATGCCGCATGTGGCGGTGAGAGCGCCGGCGATGACGCCCACCGCGACGGACCTGCCGAAGGCACTCCAGTCCCAGTCTTGTCCGGTGACCAGTGTGGTGACGGTGTACGCAACCGCCCCAATGATACCTCCGACAATCGCCCCGATCCAGGAGAGGAAGAACTCGCCAGACGGATCCGCGTTCTTCAGCGGGTTGTTGATCGCGTAGGCGTAGCGGTTCAGGCTCTGCGGCATTTGTGGCGCGCCGAGGACTGTGTCCATAGACACGAAGCGGCCGATGCCTGGATCATAGAACCGCTCCCCGAAGTAGTTGAGACTGACGGAGGCGTCGCGGAACTCGCCTATGTATGTGTTGGAGTAGGTCGATTCCGCACCGCCGCTGCAAGCAATCCTTCCGAACGTGTGGTAGGAGAGGATGTGGGCGCAGTACTCGGTAGAGTCGAAGCTGGCGTGGAATACGGCGGTTGCCCGTGTTCCGTCTGAATCATGCTCGACGATGACGACGATGTCATTCTCTTCAAAAGAGAAGGAGAGACGCAGGGTTGCAGTGGCGGTCTCTTCCGGTTCATTGAGATTGAGGGTGCCGCCGCGGATCGAGATGAGTGGAGCCGAAGAGCCTCGTTTGGCGGGAACCACCGAAGTGTTCGAAGGATTATTTTCGCTCGAAAGGATGGCGGTCTGAAAAGGAAGGAGGACGAGGAGGATGGCGGTTGAAAAGGCGACCGTTCTCAGGACTCTCTTGGCGGTCACGGCATGTCTCTCCTTGGCGGTTGGCTTAATCCGTATTGCCTATGACGGGATATGAACGTTCCCGGAGGTTTCAGATTCCGCTCGCGCCTTCTTGAATTTCCTCAATCTGCGTCCGAGCGGATAACGCGCTTCGCCCTCCAGTTCCCGAAACGGTTCCAGGCGCGGAACCATCGCCGGAACGCGGCGGAGTCGCGGTCCCCGACGGAGAAGGCGCTGTTCGGGGACCGCCTGCGGTGCCGGCGTCCGACGAGCCGGAGGAACGAGGTGCTCGCGCGGGAGATCGTGCACAACGTGCGGCTGCTCACGAATGGGAAGGCCCAATCGCTCGTCGCATGATTCGCTCTGCGCGCCATCAACCGGGTCGCCAGGCGTGATCCGCGAGCCGCATCGACCCTTGGGAAGCCGGCGGTGTCGGTTCGGGAGGCCGCGCAGACCTGAGCGTGCCATTGGGTCACTGGCTCGAAGATACGCCACGCCAACCACAGCTACCGCAATAAAACTCGACCGTGACCCATGCAGTTTGTTCGCCGTGCTGCGACAGGATTCCGGGCGTCCGACATCTGGGGCAGGCCGCCGAGAGATCATGCTCAGTCACCCCCGGGCTCGGTCTCGACCTGAGGACACAAGCGGTCCAGCCACAACTCTCGCACCGATACCCCAGAGTTCTGTCCTGATCGAATCTCTTCAGGAGTTTCCTTTCCCCACAGACCGGACACGCGGATTCGAGCTTCCACTCGAGGTACCCTGGCGGAATGGGGGCACGTACCATGTCAGCTGTACGCACGGCAGAACACCTCCACGCTGCCTCTTAAGCGTTTCCAGTATGGTCCGAACCTGTCAAATCCAGAAATAAGTTCCTTGAAGGGAACGCAATACCCCCTATGCGGAAACTCCGCCAGGGGCAGGTAGTCTGGATAATCAGCGAGATGGAGAGAGGGGAGAGATCGGTCCACTCGATCGCCAGGAAGGTCGGTGTCACCCCTCGCTGGGTGAGGGAGCTCTGGTGCCGTTCGGAGTCCGGGCGGGTCGTCCCCGTCCTGAAGCCGCCA
>Ga0315285_10002368_pt1 | contig 19677 bp, 20 predicted proteins | sample YL17G09_36_MG_FD_203698 | JGI IMG/M metagenome (GOLD analysis project Ga0315285, IMG submission 203698) | Sediment microbial communities from Yellowstone Lake, YNP, Wyoming, USA - YL17G09_36 | ecosystem: Environmental > Aquatic > Freshwater > Lake > Sediment | place: USA: Wyoming | collected...
ACATTAAATGAGAGGTGATTGATAAAGATAATGAAAACAACACGAGAATCCTGAGAAAGGTCTCTTCCCCAGGATCTCAAGAATTATCATAGAAGAGAGGTTGAACATGTTATTTTATTTGACAATGATGCGGCAATGCGCCCATCCTGTCTGTTGCGCGGTCATCCAGCGGAGATGGAGCAGGTTGTTTTCTGCATCGTATCGGTAGAGTCCGACGATGCGACATTTGGTCTGGTTTTGTGTGATGATTTTGCCGTTGAAGTAGCCTTTTTTAAGGATACCCACGATGTTTCCTTTTGTCATGTTGTCTGTGGTGTTCCACAGGCCTTTGAGTACGACAACGCGTTCTCGTTTTACTAGAACGCCACCAAGGTATCCACAGGTTTCATTGGATCCTTCGTATCCCCAGATTCCTCTGAATTTTACTCGCGGTGTGTCGGTGTATAAGGGGAGTGTTGTATCGGTTTTTACAGCTTTGTTGTCGCTTGTCGCTTGTATGGAAATGTCTTGGTTCCCATAAAGAGGTCCTTTTGCGTAGACCATAGTGCTGGCCCCATTGAGAAGGAGCACGCCAATTATTATTCCGGTCATCCATTGTTTTTTCATTTTATATCACCTTAGAACAGATTATGGTGTTTTGTTTATATTTGGATTGACCAGATTTTCCTCCAACTTGTACCCAAAACAGACCCAAATTCTGCGAATTACTCCATGCTGAGGTAGAGAAGAATACTAATTGCGATAATCTCAAAGACATTAAGGAAGAAACTGAGCGTACCAAATCCGCCTCCTATTCCTAATGCTTTCGTGAGAAGTGGGATGGCTCGTACGTACTCTGTGAAGAGAGAATGAACAGTAATCAGGGTGACTATTGATCGCGTGAAAAGCACACCGATGAAGAACGTAAGACCCAGCATAAAACTGGATTTTGTCTTTCTATACGTATCAAGGTATATCCAGAGGATACCGATGAGAAGTACAATATCAACACAGTTGATTATCATCGAAGCAGTGTAGAGCAAAGAAAATCGTCTTTCCTGTGCATCCGTAGGTTGATACCCTGATTGCTGAAGCGCATCTTTGATAGAGTTGAATCCAATTGTTGAGAAAATAAACCCAACAACGATTCCGATAAAAATAAGGCTCGCAATAACAATTAAAGCCTTCGCTTTTGGACTTATCGTGTTTTTGAACGGAAAATCTTTCATATCTTATTCACCTTTAGGTGGTTCATCTTTTATTTGTTTTTTCCCAATTTGACCCCAAATTTCATCAAATACAAGTTTATTTTCTTCTAATAATTCTGAGGGGAAGAACATTTTTCCATATCCACTACCGGTTGAGGTGATTAAACGGTTTTTTTCTAAAACCTCAATGTGATGGCGAATCGTCTTGTAGTCTAACACCATAAGTTTTGAAAGTTCATTGGCGTTATGAGGCGTTTGAAACAGTTCTTCGAGTATCCGTCCGCGATTAACACCACCAACTGAGCCTGCAAGGAGCCACCAGAGGAGTCGTTTCATCGCGTTCATGACAAATACCCTTTCCATGTGAAATCATTGGTGTTCTTAAAAAGGTTTAGAGCAGCTCAAGTTCATATGAAGAGTTGAATAACTTTGAATGCGACGAATCCGAGCAGAGCACTAATTGGTATTGTAAGAATCCAGACCCAGACGATGTTCCGTGCGATACCCCACCGCACCGCGCTGAGTCTTTTAGTTGCTCCAACTCCCATGATCGATGAGCAGATGACATGGGTTGTACTCACCGGGATCCCTGCGATAGAGGCACCAAGGATTGTTGCTGCTCCTGCGGTCTCGGCAGCAAAACCATGCACGGGACGGAGTTTAGTGATTTTGTGTCCCAGGGTTTTAACGATACGCCATCCCCCTGCAAGTGTCCCAAGAGCAATCGCTGCATGAGCAGATAAAATGACCCAGATAGGAACCGGGAGGTTGTTCGGGTCAACTGAAGCACCAAAGTAGCCGATACTAAACAACAGGGGGGTAATAATCCCCATAGTTTTTTGCGCATCATTTGTTCCGTGACTGAAGCTATAGATGCCCGCGGAAAACAATTGAAGTCTTTTGAAATAACGGTCCACCTTTGACTTTGAGCTTCTTCGACATACCCAGAGAACAATGACCATGAAGAGAAATCCAAAAATAAGCCCAATGATCGGGGAGACAAACATGAAGATGGCTGCGAGTTCAACGGTTTCATATTTTATGACCGCAAAACCTGCTGCGGATATCCCTGATCCCATGATGCCCCCGATGAGTGCATGAGAAGACGAGGTTGGGAGTCCAAGATACCAAGTGATGATATTCCAGCTAATGGCTCCGATTAACCCTCCAAGAATAATATAAGGGATAAGATCAACAGCAACGATGTTCAGGTGAATGATTTTGCTAATTGTACTTGCGACAGCAACACCGAATCCAAACGCAGCAATAAAATTGAAGAATGCGGCAAACCCAACAGCCTGTCTTGGGGTGAGAACTTTCGTGGACACAACAGTCGCGATAGCGTTTGCTGAATCATGGAAACCATTCGTGAAATCAAAAACCAAGGCAAGAAAGATGATAATGATGACCAGGATCAGTAGTGGAGCCATTTCTGCCCGTCCTACGTATATTTCACCAGGATGTCACCGATGACATCAGCAACGTCTTCACATCGGTCTATTGCAGCTTCCATATCTTCATATAATTCTTTCATTTTAATGAGCTCTATCGGGTCTTTCCCCTTGAAGAGTTCAGCAGTTGCTTTCCTAAGTAGCGCGTCACCTTCATTTTCCAGGGTGTTGACTTCTTTGCAGAAACCACGTATCTGCTTTGCTTCTTTGAAATCACGAAGCAGAGCGATTCCTCCATGAACATTTTTCGCAGTTTTTTGTAGTGTTTGTGCAAATTCCAGCATATACTTTGGAGGTTTTTTAATCTCATACAGCACGATGCGCTCTGCAACGGCCTCAAGGTTGTCTAGAATGTCGTCTAGTGCACTGATTAACTTGGAGATATCTTCGCGATCAATAGGGGTTATAAAGGTTTTATTAAGTTCTGAGAAAATATCGTGAACCATTCGATCTCCATCATGCTCAATGTTTGTAATTATTTCTCGTTTGTTATCAAGATGGTCGAAATGCTCGAACATATCGACGAGCGCATCAATTCCTTTGAGGACATTTTGGCTTTGCTCTTCGATCATAGTAAAAAAATGTTTTTCTTGCGGTATTAACCATGAAAGGATCCCCATATGAATCACATTGCTCCTATTGATTTTCTTTGGATAGAACTGTCTCCCTATGCTGCCGTCCTATAATCGATTATCAGAATATAAACCCCTCTTATTTTATAAGAACGTATCTCATGAGAATACGTCTTCATCAGATAAACCTCAATAGAACTCTGTTGACTCTATAATACTATATATGCCAGTAGGGTATATGGTGAATAAAGTATATATTTTTACACGGGTTGTAGGATGCACGATGAGTTCAATCGAACAAAAAAGAGAACAAAAAAAATTTCAACAAATAATGATTGCGCTCATTTCAATCATTGCGATTTTTTCAATACTTGGTAGCGGCTGCATTCAATCTCAGAAAGGTTTTCCGATAGTCGTCGTTGGTAGAGACAGTGCATCAGGATCGCGAGAGTTTTTTTGGGAATACGTTATGAAGAAAGAAAATTTCAGCGTATTTTACTTAGAAAAAAACTCTAACGGTGGTATTTACCAATCTGTAACACAAACCCCTGGTGCTATAGGGTACGTTGGTCTTGGCTATGTCGACAACGGAGTAAAAGCACTCACGATAAACAATATTACCGCAAACCCAGCAAACGTCCTTTCTGGGACATATCCGATTGCACGAAACCTCTACGTGTTTACCAAGGGAAACGCAACAGGCGTAGCAAAGGAATTTATTACCTTCATTCAAAGTACCGAAGGACAAGTAATCGTCCAAGAAGAAGGATTCGTCCCTATACCGACAACCGAAACGTATAATTCCACAGGAAAAAGTCTCAGCGGAATCCTTAGCATTGGTGGATCTACGACAGTATTTCCGATACTTGAAAAGGCAAAAGAAACATTCATGATATTGTACCCAGGTCTCCAAATAACCGTGAGTTCTACAGGCTCGGGCGCAGGTATCACAGCAGTTGGTGCGGGAACCGTAGACATCGGCATGTCATCACGTGATCTGAAATCATCAGAAAGTAATTTAGGGCTGGTCAAATACACGATCGCAAGTGACGCTATCGTCCTCATCGTCAACCCAGAAAATACCTATGTCGATAACCTTTCGCTTGCACAAGTAAAAGCAATTTACAAAGGTGAGATTACCAACTGGAATGAGTTCAGTTAAACAACTATTTCCCCTACTAAAAACTTGAAGCAGATCTATAGATTCAGCTTCTTGCAACAAAGTTATAGGGGTCGAAAAAAAACCGAGGAAGATGTAGGTAAGGAGGATTGGAAACCTCTGCGAAGCGAAAAACCACAACAACCATTCAAAAAATTCTTTCATTCGAAAAAGATCATCAAGGAAAAAAGCATCAAAACAGTTCTTTTTCTTACCGCCATCTCTGCGATCATCGTAATCTTTTCTATCATTATTTTTTTATTCAAGGACGGATACCCTATTTTTCAAACCGCTGGGCTTTGGGAATTTCTCTCAGGAACTCGATGGAACCCTACCGGTAAACCGCCATTGTATGGCGCGTTTCCTCTCATCGTAGGAACACTTCTAGTCACACTCGGTGCGATGATTGTGGCCATTCCATTGAGTATCGGGAGCGCGATCTTCATCTCTGAGATAGCGACCCCGAAAATGAAAGCAGTGATAAAACCTGCAATTGAACTTCTTGCCGGCATCCCCTCTGTGGTGTATGGTTTTTTTGGTTTAATTGTGCTCACAACATGGCTGCGAATATCGTTTAGCCAGTCTTCGGGTGAATCCTGGCTTGCTGGTTCTCTTTTGCTTGGGATTATGGCGATTCCCACAATCACTAGTGTTGCAGAGGATGCTATTAGTTCAGTTCCTCGCGAGTTCAAAGAAGGTTCATTTGCACTTGGGGCGACACGATGGCAGACTATTAGTAAAGTCATTGTCCCCTCAGCCTTGTCGGGGATTACCGCAGGGATTATTCTTGGGATAGGTCGTGCGATTGGTGAAACCATGGCAGTAATGATGGTCTGCGGGAACCCAACCTATGGTCTCATCCCTACATCCATCGCCAATGTGTTTGCCCCCATCAAAACACTGACAGCAACCTTAGGCATCGAAATGGGAGAGGTAGCCGCAGGAAGTAATCATTATCACGCGTTATTTGGTGTTGCTCTCCTTCTTCTCATAATCACGCTGGTGGTAAATATTATTGCAACAATTATTTTAAACCGGTTGAAAGAAAAACAACGATCCCCCTCAAAAAAGAAGACACATCTTAGCATTTCGATCAAACAGCAAATTAGGAAAACATTGGTTTTTACCATCATTATGCTGTGTGTAGTACTCCTGCTTAGTTCCATGGGAATACTTCTTACAGTATGCATTGGTCTTGTTGTAGGAGCCGTGTACTATTTGAGAAAAAAAGTATCAGCAAAGACCGGTCAGCGGATTGCTTTTATCGCAATCGCGGTAGCTATTCTTACTGTGATAGTGATCCTTGGAGTAATCCTTGTGTATATCATTTCAAACGGTGCAGGAGCACTCAGCTGGGAATTCCTCTCACAGGGGCCGAGCAATCTCGGCAGATCTGGCGGGATCTACCCAGCGATTATCGGCACGTTATATCTGGTTTCAGGAGCAATAGCTATCGCTTTACCATTAGGCGTTGGTGCAGCTATATATCTTATAGAATACACACGAGAAGGAAGGTTAACTAAAATTATCCGCGCGGGAGCGGATCTGTTAAATGGGACTCCTTCGATAGTGTTTGGCTTGTTTGGGTTTGCATTCTTCGTTCTATATCTAAGGATGGGATTTTCACTGCTCGCCGGTCAAATAACTATAGCATTTATGATCCTACCGACGATTATTAGAACAACGGAAGAGGCGCTGAAGAGTGTTCCGCAGTCATTACGAGAAGGAAGCCTTGCACTAGGGGCGACGAAATGGCAGACTATCAAGAAGGTGGTGTTACCACCTGCGGCACCAGGAATCCTCACAGGAGCCATCCTTGGCATTGGACGAGCTGCCGGTGAGACCGCTCCGATCATGTTTACCGCGGTGGTGTTCTCAAGCTTCATCCCTCAATCGTTTGTGGAGCCAGTGAACGCGTTACCATTCCATTTGTATATACTTGCAACGTCAATCCCTAATTCCGCGCGAAATCAAGCAGGGACCGCACTGGTCCTGTTGTTGTTGGTTATTGGTATCTACCTTGTGGCTGTGCTGATCCGAAATCATTATCAAAAAACCATGAAATGGTGAAAACAATGGCTAATAAAGTCGTCATTAAAACCGAACAACTCAATCTTTGGTATGGTGAAAAACAAGCATTATATGATATCTCCATGGAAATGCTGTCAAATAAAATCACCGCACTTATTGGTCCTTCCGGATGCGGGAAGTCAACGTTAATCCGATGTTTTAACCGGATGAATGATGTGATCTCTACGTGTAGGATCACCGGTCATGTATTTTTTGATGACAATGACATCTATGGTCCTGATGCTGACGCGGTTGAGGTTCGTAAAAAAATAGGTATGGTATTTCAAAAGCCAAACCCGTTCCCAAAATCCATTTATGAGAACGTTGCCTATGGACCACGTGTCTCAGGGGTAAACAACAAGGATAGCCTTGATGAGATCGTGGAAAAGAGCCTGCGAGATGCAGCGTTATGGGATGAGGTGAAGGACCGACTCTTTGAATCAGCGATGGGACTCTCAGGTGGACAGCAACAAAGATTATGTATCGCGCGATCACTTTCGATAGAACCAGAGGTTATTCTTATGGATGAGCCGTGTTCCGCACTTGACCCAATTGCTACTGCAAAGATTGAGGACCTCATGACGGAGTTGAAAAAAAGATATACGGTGATTATTGTTACCCATAATATGCAGCAGGCTGCGCGGGTGAGTGATTACGCTGCATATATGTACCTCGGAAAACTTATCGAGTTTGGTGAAACCGAACAAATCTTTGAGGATCCCCATGAGGAACTTACGGAAAAATATATTACCGGCCGGTTTGGATAAAGAAGGAAAAACATATGGTGCAAAAATTTCATAATGAATTAGACGAACTGAAAAACGATATTTTTACAATGGGGCAACTGGCAAAAGAGATGCTCCAAAAAGCAACGGACTCTCTGAAAAATGATGATAGTGAGCTTGCCGCTTGGGTCCAATCAAAAAAAGGGGCTATTGCAAATATGGATAGAGATATCGAAGCAAAGGCTCTTCGTTTAATCGCTTTGTATCAACCAATGGCAAAGGATATGCGAACGATCGCATGTTGTTTGAAAATGAATACATACCTCACGAGAATTGGGCGTTATGGGAAAGACATCGCAAAAGTTACCGATGAACTCCATGATGTTCCTCGGATGAAGAAGCTGATTAGCATCCCTCATATGGCTCAGATTGTATGTGGCATGATTGATGATGTGCTTACTGCTTTTGTGAAGGAGGATATTTCAGCAATCCAGAATTTAGAAGAACGGGAATCAACCGTGGATGAACTCCGCTATTCCATTTTCCGCGAATGTTTAACATATATGATGGAAGATAACAAGAACATCACCCAGGGTGCCCATTATATGATGGTTTCCCGGTATTTAGAACGATGTGGAGATCACGCTTGTAAAATTGCAGAGAAAATTTATTATATGGTGACTGGCGAACATATTGAGATTGATTCCTCTGAAAAAAAAATGTCTCGAGCCGGTCTTAATCGACGGACAAAACAAGGACCATGATGAAACAGCAAGTCTTATTTGTATGCAACCAAAATTCTGCTACCTCTGGAGTAAAACATTATAAAACTATCTAAACCAATAGAATTTAATCGAAACTGATACTCCGTTGGATTTCGATGAATCTCTAAAAATCTTAATATCATAATAAATCGATATGATGCGTATGGCAATAGAAAAAAAATTGTTATTAAAATCCATGGGATTTTCATTACTAATCACTATACTGTTAATGATTGTTGCCTATGTACCTATCTGGGAGATAATGAATGAAAAAGAAAAATCGATATTCCCTATCTATGGTTTTATCGGCTCAACAATAATTTTTTGTATCTTAACTGTAGTTTTCTATTTTGATATTCGAAGGATTTTAGAAAGAAAATCTCTATGAATACAATAAAATTATATTTGAATGAAAAAATAAAGCGTTCTATAGAACAAATTATATATATATGAAGTTGAATTTATCTTTTGTGGAGAACTATACCACGGGGGAGGAAACCGAGTTAGGTACGGAGATATCCTCATTTCCCCGTCGTATAAGAATTACTTTAAAAAAAAGGAGGAATAAAAAAATGAAAACGAACAAATATGTAAAGGCTGTTGTTTCTCTAGTTGTGCTGTTCGTTCTTTTGATAACTTCAGCACAGGCAATGAACACATCGATTGTTAATAAAACCGATAACACAATGGAAAGCAGAGGATGGTACTGGAAACCATCGTATCCAAACTATGCACCCGCAGGATTGCCTGATTTTGATCAGATACAGGACCGGTGGAAAAAAATATCACCCGGCCTGAACGGTGTGATTGATTCAACGGTTGCTGGAGATGATGTGTACAACATCGTTGAAAATTGTATCGCCCCTGGCCTTGATTGTTATCTCAATAGCACTGCAACTGTTGATGATGTTGAAGAATGGGCATTCTGTGGCCCGGTCGCGGTTGCGAATTGTTTCTGGTGGTTTGACTCAAAATATGCAGACCCAGCCGGTACCCCTGGTGACGGTCAGGATCAGTTTACCCTTGTGCAAAATTATGGAGCAGGGGATGATCATTCAACAACAAATACCCCGCTTCTGATTGAAAAACTTGCACGAGCAATGAATACCACAGGGAAAGGTACCACCTACATCAACGATATGCAGACCGCAATTTCCGACTGGTTTACTACAACCGGTCTTACCGATAAATTTACTGTACAAACCTATAACCGGCCAACCTTTAGCTTTATAGAAAGTGAAATAGAACGAAGTCAGAATGTCATTCTTTTACTTGGTTCTTATGATTATATCGTCGGTCCTCTCATAATCGATCAATCTCAAACCCTCGGGTCAATTGCTGAGCTCTGCAAGATAGCCACTTGGACCGATTACCAAGAATTTGTTCCAACTGCAACAAGACTTGATGCAATACAGATCCGCCTTACAATGGTTGGCACCCCCTGTGATGTGCAAATCAATGTGTATAATGCCCCTTCACCAGCAGCACCAATCGGAACTGTCATAATGAATCCTGGTGCCCTTGGCGGTCCGACCTGGGTGGAATTCATCTTTCCCACCGGTATTCCATTGACTCCGGGATCCCTCTATTACTTTGATGTCGTCCAAACTCTTTCTGGTAATCATTATGCATGGTATTACGATGTTGGAAACCCCTATCCACCTGGGCAAGGATGGATGCGTGGTGTGCCGATGGATCCTTATGGGTACCCCTTTGACTGGACTTTTAAAACAGAGTACTTTAATCCACCACCACACTCTGAAAGAGGTGAGGGACATTACGTGACATGCGCAGGCGTCAACTCTGCAGATTTTAAGATTGCATTCAGTGATCCTACCTTAGATGTCGCCAATCCATCGTCAGCAGATCACAATGATGCGGCGAACGTCTCACATGATATCTACAACGTCTCGATAGGTGCTCCACAGCCCGATATCGACTGCCAATGGTGGCTCTCCGACTATCAAGCAGGGTTTAATTATACTGTGGTTGAGCAAGCAGTCGTTATTTGCCCAGTACCCGATACCACGCCACCGACTCTTGAGATCACCAAACCAGTATATGCACTCTATTTCATGAATAAAGAGATCATGCAGCTCGCAGGAGGAACCCTAATCATTGGGAAAATCGATGTCAACGTGACCGCATCAGACAATGACTCAGGGATGGACCGTGTGGAATTCTATACCGATAACCAGTTAAAAGCAAATGACACGATAGCACCGTACAGTTGGACGTGGAGTGAGAGAACATTCTTCAAATACACCATCAGAGTTGTTGCGTTCGATAAAGAAGGAAACAGTGACTTTAAGGAAATCAAGGTGTGGAAGTTTTTTTAATCCAACCTCTCCCTTTCTTTTTTTCCAAATTCCTTGTAGCTTTTAGTAGGTGAAAATCTATTTCAAGGGATTCCCGTTTACCTGAGTAGAGGCAGATGAAATCATCGATCTTATTTGTCGAACCACCGCGGAACTTCTGGTTTGTCATGGGGGAGTACCTTCCACCACCATCCGCATTGTTAATCCTTGCTGCATATGTGGAAAGAGAACTCCCAGGTATTGACATTGATATCATTGACTGTCAAGCAGATCGATTCGATTGGCAGGGTCTTGAGAGATACATCGAATCAGCAAATCCATCCATGGTTCTCACCTCAGGGTTTACCACAAACGCGTACTCCTGTGCAAGAACCTGTGAGATAGCAAAAACCGTCAACGAGGATATCGTGACGATTGTTGGTGGCATTCATTTCTCGTTTACCCCGGAGGAATCACTGCAAAGCTTTCCAGAGATCGATTATATCGTAAGAGGCGAAGGGGAACTCACGGTAGTTGATCTAATTAAAACGCTTGAAAACAAGGGAAAAATAATTCAGGTGCAAGGGATCTCCTACCGGAACAATGGTAAGATTACCCACAATCCTGCACGCCCGTTACTTGAAAATCTTGATATGCTTCCCTATCCTGCGTATCATCTCGTAGAAGAGAACCTGAAACGATATCATTTCACGATGATGGCAGGGAGAAACACCCGGTATATGATTTTAGAAGGCGCCCGTGGTTGCGAGCATCAATGTTCTTTTTGCACGCAATGGAATCATTGGGGAAGCAGATGGAGAACCAAATCAGCGAAACGCATTGCTGATGAAATTGAATTCCTCAATGAAACCTACGGGGGCGTGTTCCTCTGGTTTTCAGACGATCATATGAAACTCAGTTTTCGGGGAAAACAATTGTATGAGGAGCTCCGGCAGAAACGATGCAAAGATGATATAATGCTCTTTTTCCAGGCACGAACCGATGATGTTGCACGACATCCTGATCTCATTGGAAAACTCAGAGAGGTAGGCACCTATTGGATTATGTGTGGTGTGGAAAATGATTCAGAGGAGACGCTGAAGGAATATAAAAAAGGAATACACACCGCTGATGCATATAAAGCGATGAAGATTCTGAATCAAAACGATATTTTTTCTCATGCGATGTTCGTGATTGGGGCACGAAGGGATACCCATGAGTCTATCGAACGTCTCCGGCAGTTCTCTCTTGATGTCGCTCCTGATTTTGCGATTTATACCGCGCTCACACCGTTTCCTGGGACAGTCTACTATGAGACAGCAAAGAAAAACGGATGGATCGAAGATGCGAATTATTCGAATTATGATATGGCACACGCGATCATGTCAACGGAATCACTCACGAGAAAGGAAGTTCAGGAGGAACTGTGGCGTTGTTACCATACGTTTTACGGATCTATCACAAAAAACATCGCAGGGGTTCTTTCAAAAAATAAATTGAAACGAACATTGTATCGACATATGGCCGGGCAGTTCGTGCTTGAGAAATTCAGGAGATTAATTTGAATCAGACAAAGATCGTTTTATCATATCTCGCATTGTCTGTTGCTGGAGCAGTTCTTCTTGTTGTTTTTGTTTTAATAACATCTGCCCCTACCAATACAATGGTAGTACTAGAAAAGATAGTTGTTGCAGGAGTGTTCATTATTATTTGTGTTTTTGGTGTATCTTTTAGCCTACGTCCGAATTGGGTACGACCATTCATTTCTAAGAAAGATGACACAATAAAAAATCATACTAATGTATTAAAACGATCGTTTCAAGGACATCACCCAGACTGTAAAACCTTCGAAAAACATACAATTATCCATCAGAATAAAACCTGGTGTGCAGGGTGTTTAGGCCTTCTCATTGGTTGTCTTCTATCAATCATTCTGATGATACTCTATGTAGTTGTTCCGTTCCAGCAACCACCAACGATTTCCCGTCTGCTGCTCTTTCTAGGACTGCTTGTCATAGCACTTGTGTACCTCGAAATCATACGAGGGAGTCAACATTCGATCATTCACGTATTGTCCAATGGTATGTTGGTTCTGAGTTTCTCCTTCATTACAACGAGCATCGTAGAACTTTCAGGAAAATCAGTGTATGGATTTTTTACGATTCTTCTTTGTATCCTCTGGCTTGATACCAAGATTCAACTCTCCCGCTGGCATCATACACGGCTCTGTAGTTCTTGTCTCCAACCGTGCAAGATCTATGTCGCTACGATTATTTTCGGGAGATGACACGGATTCCAAAGATGATAATAAAAATCGCTATCACACCAGCAAAAATCCAGTTCCACTGAACCGTTGTCACCCAGGAAAGCGAGGAATATGTTTTCGCCATTTCTTTTAAGACAACTTCAAAAATTATCGTCAGACCGATAAGGATAATAATAACACCCCAGAACATCGCCCATCCGCGACCGCTTTTTCCACCAGCGCATTCCTCTTCACACCGTCGATCTCGTTCTCGGTCATGGTCATGTCTTGAACCATGAAGAGGAGCCCCACAGCTTTTACAATAGATTGCATCATCATCGTTTTGTATTCCACATTTCGCACAATATACCATACCTCGGCCTCCAACCAATCATATGATAATCATTCTTTCTATATAAAACCTCTTTTTTTATGGTTTTTTTTCTTGTTCACGCGGCATTGTCATCGCGAGAATCACATATCCAATGAGCAGGAAGAAGACGAAAACCGTTGGGAGACTATTTTCGATGTTTACTGCAGCTGTTCCAAGTGCTGCATTCTGTAATCTATATCGAAGAGTATCCAGGATCTCTGCAACAATCCACAGGAAAATAACCAAAGCAATCGAATAGAACAGAGGAGAAAAAACCCTAAATTTATTGAATTTTCTTGCGAAGTACGATGTGTAGTTAGAAAGAAGCGTTGTACCAAAGAGTGGTAGGAGATATATGAGGATAACTGCGGTTATCGTACTCATCTCGGGAACCTCGTCCCCAGAGATTCGTACAATTTCGATAACAAGACGTAGGATAATTAAAAAGACAAAACTTGCGAGCAACGGCCCGAGAATCCCAAATGTACGATCATACCAACTCTCCATATGTTTACTGGCTAGGTCGACTCTCTGTTCAATACGTTTTCCCATATCACGCGTGTCCACTTGGATGCGCTTTGCAGCGTGCGTCATGGATTCTCCCAGGTTCTTTCCCATTTGCTCCATGTCCTGTGCAAACCTCATCGCATGTCGTTCAATAGGAGAAGCGGCATCAGATTTTTGAGACGTACCACAATTCGTACAAAAAGCAGCATCATCAACGTTATTTTTTCCACATTTCGGACAATTCGCCATAGATCTCTCTCCCACAGTGTGGTATTATAACTCGTATTTCTTTAAAAACCTATACATCTAAAACTTAACCATGTTTTCATGCGAATCAGAAACAGAGTTTTTGTTGACCATTGCCATCAAATGCAAAAACACTCACTTATGCAACTATTTTGAATAAACCAAGACAAAAAAATACAAACGTTAAACATCCGAATGGAACTAAAATCCAATTTTTATGAAGCATTAATTGATTACCCCATAATCTGTTTCTTGTAACAATAGTAAAAATCAAGGTATACATAATCATAATTACAGCAATAATCTGAACTTCAAACGATGCAGACAAAATAAGAGCCACCCCAAAAATACTAATTGCTACTGTTAATAAATACATACCAATAATGAGCCGCTTCCCACCATATACCACTGCTGATGTTCGTAAACCTCCTTTTTTATCAAACTCATAATCAGTCATGACCGTTGGAATATAGAAATTCGAGGCGATAAGAAATACCGTAATAATAAGCAATGGATTTACATATGCGTTTCCTATAGCCACACCTGCAAGGAAAAAAAAGACACCTAACAAGGCGTTGCACATAACATCTCCTATCGGTCGTTTTTTCATTCGAAATGGTGCAAGAGAATAAACATAACCGATGACGTCTAAAATAATAATAGCCAGCACGAAGTAAAATCCAACCAATAGTGCACAGAGAAGTGAATCGACCAAAAAAAGAAGACATAACAGTTTAGCTTGGGGGATACTTATTTCCCCTGTAACCAATGGTTGACGGGAAAGATTCATATCCTTCGAACGCCCATCATGATAAATGTCGACATCTACGTCACCAAGGGCATTTACCGAAAAACCAAAACACAAAACAAAGAAAAGCGCACCTAACCCAAAAATAACCGAACCTGGTACAGTATCTTTCGAGGCCCCAAGATCAAATCCCACCATAACAGGAAAAAGAAAAACAATCCAAGCAATTGGACGGATGAGACGGATAAACCATGAATTTCTAAACATATCCTCGTTTGCAACAATTCTTTTGGATTATTGTATTTCCTCCCCAATCTACAATATTATAACAAACATCTCCTTTAAAAACCTATACATCTAAAACTTAACCCGTGTTTTTGTGCGAACGATGAATATTCGTTACTTTATTTTATGTGCGCTTTGATTATAGAAATTCTCTTAACTTTTTCATATTTGGATTAAAAATATGGTGTTTTCTTACAAAGAAGAGTGTCTCCACAAGTTCTATTTTCTGAATAATTCCAGCGAATGCACTATTGAACATATTGGAAAATTTTATCGCTTGTCTAAGATTCGGAGCGGTGAAGGAAATTATCCAGTCGACGTTTCCATGGACAAAACAACTACTTTCAATGGTCACTCCGGGGTTTGAAACAAAATCTTCGATTTGTATTGATGTTAAGTTATCTATGATTTTCTTATCAAGTGGTTTAGGAGTTTTTTTAATTAACATCATATAGTGTTTCTGATCATTCTTTTCGTCGTCAATAATGGCAGTATATCCCCAGATGAAACCGTTTTTTTCCAAACTTTTAATAGTTCTCCAAACTTTCTGCCTTGAGAAACCACAATGTTTCGCGATTCTGTCGATGCTCTCATTTGAATTTTTTTGAAGCAATGCAAGGATTTTCTTTTCATCTTTATCTATCTGTTCTCGACTTGTTTTCGGCATTTTTTCCCTCAAAATCACGATTTCATAGCATTTCTTTCTTTAAAAACCTTATACATCTAAAAACTTAACTCATGTTTTGTGTAAATCGTTAACAGATCTACATTTTTTACTTCTTATTAGAACGGACGATTTCACCTATCGCCTTTCCACCGTACAACCATACCTCTGAAATATCTTTACTTCGTTCAATATCTTTTTCCATCTCTTTGGTTTGAATCTTTTTCATACATTTACTCCCTAAATTTCAATTTTATCAATCCCTTCCTCTAAAAAATCAATCCTTGTATCTATAAAGCATAAACCAATAATTCGTCAGAAGTTATTTCTTTAACTCGCCCCGCCTTAACCCATTTATCAAATTGGAACTCTTCAATAGGAAACTCAAAATTATCAGTACCTGTGTACATCATTAAAGTATACACATCCTTATTTTTTCCTCTCTCAAAACCATACAACACAGCAAATGTTATCTTGTAGTCTTCTTTTAATTTAAATTCGTAATAATGCCCTACTTTTATTTTTGGTTTTAACATCAAATACTCCTCCTTCGTTTACATTTTTATAATAAATAGTTCTTTAAAAATATACGCCTTCATACCATTGCTTTTTGAAAAAAATTAAAGAAACGTGAGAAAAAATCAATCTATTTATCTGTTTTCATGTGGGTTTCAGAGGGATTTTCTTCGTTGTTTTCTTCTTGAATGGGGTGTTCTTCGGTTTCTGAGGATTCAACGCTTTTTTGTTTCACCACATGTCCGATAACCTTTTTTGCTAAGAACTCCCGAATCTCTTCAGGTCTTGTTGAATCAATACCAAAGTACTCCGGGAATAGCCTTGTTGTTGTCAGAAGCTCTGTTGATCCATGGGGTGCCGAATGAATCAGATGCATGCTCATCAGTTGGTCAACATCAGCATAGATCCGCTCCCCTATCATATGGCGCAGGTTTGATTGTTTCACTGGTTGATGAAACGCGATCAGCGCCAGGGTCTTCAGAAGATCGGTTTTAATCTCTGGTTTTGCTACCATCATCGATTGCTCGGTGAACGTTTTTTTCACTTGCATGATGAATTTATTGCCTGCTTTCACGATCTCAAGAGATGTTTCGTCTTTCCGGTCGGTGTTATACGACTGCATGAGATGTTCGATCACCTCGCTGACATGCTTTGGTGATAACCCTGTCGTCTCCTGGATTTCCTCGATACTGAGTGGTTTTCCTGCAGAAAATAAAAGGGATTCAACCAAGCGATCTTCTTTTACGCTCATATCTGTTCTCCTCTTAGGTATATCCGATTGTTTTAATATAAATTTCTCCATACGGGAATTTCTGTTGGTGAACAATAATCTTTTTTTCGTAAGCGAGGAACAAAATAGAGATAAATGTTTTAATGCGTTCCTCAGCACTATCAACCTGGCAGAGCTCAGTGAAATTCATGGATTTTTTTGGGAATTGACAGATCCGTTCCCAGATAGATGCAACATCTTCTTCCAGGTGGTCCTCATGGGCTGAGCCTTTCATCGCTTTGCGTGCTTTCTGCTCAAGTTGTATACGCTCTTCCGTTCGCAATTGGTCAAGGAGCTGGTACTGTTCTGATTCTTTGCGCACCTCATCAAAAGCACTCAGGAGTTCAATAAGCGTGACCTTTCGTGTGGAATCACGACGCAACGGCTCCTCAAGAGGTGACTGCGGCATTTTCATAAGTAAATTGGTGTAGGAGTACTCGTCATCATTGGCAAGCCAGGTGGCGGTCGGGATATCCTCCCAGCCGAAGCCTTGTTCGACGACTTCTTCTTTGGTCTCCATGTTCACGACCAAGTGATCACTTTGCATTCGCAGGACTTTCCATGCCATGTAGATAATTCTACCAGCGGCCATCAAATCGATTTTCTCTTTCTTCGCACGTTTCAGATACATCGATGAGAAACCAACGAGATCGATATCCCAGGGGTTCATATTCTGGTTCAACACCAAATCAAACGCGAGATACACTGATCGGTCAAATGGATCCTCAATAGCGGCAGACTCCCCGGTAACAGCTGCTTTCGCCAGCTCAAGATATTGGTTGATCCGGGTCATATCATTGGTTTCATCGATTAAGGCTTTATGAAACAATAAATGATTGATGACGTCGTTATCCAGCTCCATGCGGGAGCACCTCCTGTACTGTCGTTTTGATTTCCCCCTTTGGTCCTACTGATTCAGGGTCGATATTTCCTATCATCTCAGAGATACCAGAATCATGCATCGTGACTCCATAGAGGTAGTCCGCCTCTTTGAGTGCAATCTTACGGAGCGAAACACTAATGAACTGAGAATGCTCCGCTCGATTTTTAATCATCCGTGAGACGATCTCCGCGTTCACCCCATCAAGGAACATGTCTATCTCGTCAAGCACATAGAACGGGCTTGGGTCGTACTGCTGAATCGAAAAAATAAACGCAAGCGATGCAATGCTTTTTTCCCCACCTGAAAGTGCAGCGAGTCGTAACACTTTCTTCCCATGAGGCCGTGCTTTAATCGTCAAACCGCCTTCAAAGACGCTCTCCTCGTTTTCCAATAACAGCTCAGCTTCCCCACCCTCTGATAACTGTGCATAAATTTCTCTAAAGTTCTTATTGATCTCATCATACACCTCAAAGAACTGCTCTTTCTTCTTACTGGTTATCTCCCCAACAAGCTTCACGAGGTTCTTCTTCTGATCAGTGAGATGTCCGATATCATCATCGAATTTCTTCTTCCGCTCCATCTGATGCTCATACTCTTCCAGTGCCCGCATGTTCACCGGCTCGAGCTGCTGCATGGTCTGCTCGACAGAAAGAATCGTTTCTTTCATCGATTCAATAGGAGGCAGTTTCGTTTCCGTGATCTCCACATGATACAATGCGATCTCCTGATCAAACTCCTTTAGAGAATCTTCAAGAGTCGGTAACCGGTATTTCGCCCGAGCAACCAAATCAAGATATGACTCCGCCTTCGTGTTAATGGTTTCCAGCTCGTTTTCAATCCCAACGGTTTTTTTATAGAGCTTATCGCGCTCCACTGCCAGCTCCTTGGTCTTCCCACTCATCGTCGCCTCAACAGTCATCAGTGCCTTGAGCTCATCCTGACCTTTCGCTCGAGTTTCCTTTAACTCTTGTACTGTTTGTTTCAATGTCTCAAAATCAGCATCAATTCCGGTAATTTTCTCAGTAAGCTCGGTCTTCCGTTCATCCAGCAACTCGATTTTCGTCTGAATCGTTTCCTGTTCACTGTGGAGCTTCAACACATTCTCCTGGAGCTCAGACACTGTTTTTTCAAGGCTACGTACTGCCTGGGCGACTTCCTTCTTGGTGCTTTTCAGCAGATGTTTTCCTTTTTCTTCTTTCAGTGCATCTAACTCTTTGAGTCGCTTCTCACATTCAGTAAGCGATGCAAGAATCTGTACTTTCTCTGCTTCGATTGATTCTTTTTCTTTCAGTTTCGCTTCAAGGTCTTTGGTGAGAATGTCGAGTTTTCCTCCGAACTCTTTCTTCCGCACATCAAGATCTTTTGTTTGAATCCCTGCATCGGTTTCAACCTTGAGTGTTCGAAACGCATTCTCCAATTCAACGATGTCTTTTTTCAACTGTGCAAGTTCCTCAGACAACATGTCTTGACTCTGAATCGCTCCATTTAACTTCCGAGTAATCTCATCAAGGGTCCGTTGATCAGCGCTGCCAAACGAGAGACGTTCGCTAGAAGGACTACCGCCAACCATCGCACCACCAGCCTCAATCAGATCACCTTTCATGTCAACAAGCCGGACGCCACCCATTAATCGTCTTGCATCGGAGAGCGTATTTACAATCACCGTATCGCCAAACACATACCAAAATGCACCCTTGTATTCCTGGTCAAAGTTTACCAGATCAATCGCAAATCCCTGAGAGCTCTCATCTTTCACGGTCATCAGTGCCTGTGCTCGAGGCTTGCCTACAATCATCTTGTTAATCGGTAAAAACGTGGCCCGCCCTAACTTCTTTTTCTGTAAATACCCAATAGCTTCCGCTGCCGCGGTATCATCTGCGACAACAACAGCCTGCATCCGAGGGCCCGCAGCAATCTCCAACGACAACTTATACTTCTCATCAACCTGCGCAAGCTCCGCGATCGTTCCACGAACACCCTTGAGATCTCCTGAATTCCGAGCAGCTAGAATCGACTCCACTGCTGAATTATACTTTGAGCCCACGGATTGGACTGCGTCGCGCTCAGCCTGCAACTTCGACTGTTCTCGCTGCATCTTCAGAATCGCTTTTTCGAGATCAGCAAGCTCCTCGGTGATCTCGGATTCCCGTCTCTTCTTCTCAAACAACTGTTTCTCTGATTCCTTTACTTTTTTGCTGTTTTCTTGTTTTCCCTTG
>Ga0315285_10002370_pt1 | contig 19673 bp, 16 predicted proteins | sample YL17G09_36_MG_FD_203698 | JGI IMG/M metagenome (GOLD analysis project Ga0315285, IMG submission 203698) | Sediment microbial communities from Yellowstone Lake, YNP, Wyoming, USA - YL17G09_36 | ecosystem: Environmental > Aquatic > Freshwater > Lake > Sediment | place: USA: Wyoming | collected...
CAGAGCAGAGCGGAGCATGCCGAACACTTAAAGTATAATTGCTTTGCCAGCGCGTTCTCCTTCCCCGCTGTGCGACATACACCGTTTAAGGTGTGCGATTTCATCGTTTTACGCATTCAAGTATCGTTTCTGTCAGATAGAGCTTTGATGGCTCTTGGCGATTGCTTTCTTGCAGGCAGATTCATCAACAGAAGATCCGTGAGATTTGCGCGCACTTATGATACCAGATGTCCAAATTGATGAATTCCTGAAAGCCTATTGACATGTAATTCAGCGCGTGCTATTATGTGGAATAATGTTCCATATATTAGCACGCAAGACCGATATATGGGATGGGCAAAACTTCTGATGAGTACCCTTCCTACCTCGTGGATTGTAAAAAGGGTTCACACCAATGCCTGAAAAGCACGAATTGAGCCACAAGCTCCCTGGAATTGATCCATTAAAAGAAGCCCGCCACACACCAAAAGATAGGTTGAAGGTTTCATCGGCCTCCACCACTGTGGCAAAGGCGATTTACATCGTCGAGATTCTGGCCTCAAATGCTGACGTTGGTATCAGCCTTGCGGAACTCTCCACGCTCATAAAAATGCCCAAGAGCTCGACCCACCGTTACCTCGTCACGCTCCAGGAACTGGGATTGGCTGAGCGAAAAGATGGTGATCGTTTTTGCCTTGGCGCCAAGGTGATCGAAATTGCTGGTGTTTTTCTGGCGAAAAGTGATCTGAGGAATGAGAGCCAGGTAGTGATGAACGAGCTGGCTGAAAAAACCGGAGAGACCATCCACCTGGCTGTTCCTTCAGGGAGAGAGGTGGTCTATATTTCCAAGATTGAAAGCCCGCACGCTTTAGGCATGTCTTCCCATATTGGATCGCGTTTGCCCATGTATTGCACATCGCTTGGCAAGGCGATTTTGGCTTTCAGCAACACAGAACTGCTGGAAGCCGTTCTTTCCGAAAAACTGGAAGCCCGCACCAGCCAAACAAAATTATCACCCGCCGCCCTGCGCGCCGAACTTGTCAGTGTTCGCTCGCAGGGTTTTGCTTTGGATAATGAGGAGAACGAGCCCGGTATCCGCTGTGTGGGGGCGCCGGTGCTGGATTACTCAAGCAAGGCGATTGCCGCGATCAGCATTTCGGGGCCATGCGAACGGATCACCCTAGAACGTGCCATGCAACTGGGACCCTTGCTCTGGGAAAGCACCCGGCGCGTCTCCAGACGCTGGGGCTATTCCGCTTAGCTGCTATGTTCGGGATTACGCTGGGATCCTAAAGGCCCTATTATTTCTGCATAATTTGAAAGCGAGGACAAAATGAAAATGTTCATTGATGACCAATGGGTGGAATCGTCAGATAAAGCCTGGATGGAAATCCGCAACCCTGGGACTGGTGAGGTGCTGGACAAGGTGCCGCGAGGCACCCTGGAGGATGCCAAGCGGATGGTGGCAGCAGCCCAGAAAGGAAAACTGGCCATGCGCAAGCTCACGGCCCTCCAGAGGTTTGAGATCCTGAACCGCATTGCCCTGGCGATTGAAGGCCAAGCCAATGAACTTGGCAAGCTATTGGCTGCGGAGAACGGAAAACCCATCCTGCAGACGCGGGCCGAGGTGTTGGTGACCGCCAACATCTTCCGCGGTTTTGGCGAGGAAAGCAAACGCATCTTCGGGCGAGTGATGCCGGTGGATGCAGTGCGCGGAAACGAGCGCCATTTTGCCTTCACAATCCGGCAACCCTTGGGAGTGGTGGCAGCGATTGTGCCGTTCAACTACCCGGTCGAGTTGTGGGGTCACAAGGCTGCGGCAGCACTTGCAGCCGGTAACGCCGTGGTTTCGAAGCCACCCAGCGCCTGCCCGTTGACATTGTTGAAAATCACTCAATTGATGCAAGAATGCGGTCTGCCGAAATATGCCCACCAAATGATCACCGGGCCGGGCGCCGTGATCGGTGATTTCCTGGCGCGTTCGGAAGGCATCCAGCTTATCACGGTTACCGGCAGCACCGAAGTGGGAGTACGCATTGCCGAGATCGCAGCGCAGAACCTGAAGAAGGTACATATGGAACTCGGCGGTAATGATGCCCTGATCATCCTAGCGGATGCCGACCTGGAAAAGGCAGCCAATGCGGTGGTATTGGGACGCCTGGCACGAGGAAACGGGCAGATCTGCTGCGCAGTAAAGCGCGTGTTGGTGGAGGCCTCCATATATGATAAGTTCGCTGCCCTGCTGGCAGACAAGGCCAAAGCGCTCAAGGTGGGTGACCAATTGCTGGAAACTACTGATGTCGGTCCACTGATCAACGAGCAAGCTGCCGAGGAAGTGGAAGCTTTCGTGAACGGAGCTGTGAAGGCGGGGGCGAAGTTGCTTGCGGGCGGCATTCGACACGGGACATTCATGGAACCCACTGTGCTGCGGGATGTGGCCACCGACATGCCGCTCTTCAAGGAGGAGGTTTTTGGCCCGGTGGTACCGTTGGTACAGTTCAGCTCAATCGATGCAGCAGTCGACATGGCCAATTCATCCCCTTACGGGCTGCAGTCCGCTGTCTTCACCCAGGATATTAATAAGGCACTGGATATCGCTTACCGCCTGGAGGCAGGCGGTGTGATTGTCAACTGGTCATCTGCCCTGCGTGTTGAAACCCTGCCATTCGGCGGTATCAAGATGAGCGGTCATGGGCGCGAGGGCGTCCACGATACCCTGGAAGAGATGACCGATCAGAAGACCGTGGTTGTGCACAATGCTTTCCCACCATTAGTAACGGAGTAAGGATCTGGAGATGGGTAATTCCGATTACCTGGTAATGAAAGGCATCAGTAAAAGTTTCGACGGGACACAAGCCTTACGCGGTGTGGATTTTTCTGCGGTAAAGGGCGAGGTGCATGCCATTTCCGGGGAAAACGGAGCCGGAAAATCGACGCTGGTCAAGATCCTCTCCGGAGCCCTGCCCTGCGACAAGGGCGAGATTTTCTTGGACGGCAAGCCCATCGAACTTGGTTCCCCATTGCGCGCCCGTCAATTGGGGATCTATGCGGTCTACCAGGATTTCAGCCTGATCCCGCATCTGACTATCGCAGAAAACATTTTGCTGGGACAGATGCCAACCACCCGTGTGCACGAGGTGATCGATTGGAAAAAGGCATATCTCCGGGCGGAGAACATCCTCAAGAACATCGGGTTTACGGGGATCGACGTTCGCAAGTCTGTCCGCCAGTTGAGCGTATCCCACCAACAAATGGTGGAAATCGCAAAAGCGGTCGCCGATCAGCGCAAGGTCCTGATCCTGGATGAACCATCAGCAGTACTCTCCCAGGAGGAATTAAACCGATTGTTTGCCCTTGTGCGTCAGCTCAAGAAACAAGGGACCATCATCCTGTATATTTCCCATCGTCTGGACGAGGTTTTCGAGATTGCGGACCGGATCACGGTGCTAAAAGACGGGCAACTGGTTGGTACTGTGAAGCCCCAGGAATCCGATCAAAACCAACTGATCAGGATGATGGTGGGCCGCAGCCTTGGAGAGATCTTCCCGGTCCGAAATTCTCCAAGTGGGGAAGTAGCTCTGGAAGTGAGAAGGTTGACCCAGAAGGAAAGTTACTGGGACATCTCTTTCTCCCTTCGGCGGGGCGAGATCCTGGGGATGTTCGGCCTGGTTGGCAGCGGGCGAACGCAAGTGGCGCGCGGCATCTTTGGGGCTGACCGATTCACTTCGGGAGAGATTCTGCTCAATGGAAGATCGATCCACCCAAGGTCACCCCGTGAAGCAGTGTCGGCAGGGATTGCATTGCTCACTGAAGACCGGAAGCGCGATGGCCTGATCATGAATTGCACGATCCGTGACAATGTAAGCCTGGCTTCGTATTCGCAGCTGAGCAAATTTGGGGTGGTCAACCGAAACAAACAGGCGACCGAGGTAAAGAAGCTGGTGCAGGATCTTGATGTGCGCCCCCCGTTACTCGACCGGTTAGCCAGCCATTTGAGTGGCGGGAACCAGCAGAAACTGGTTCTGGCCAAGTGGCTGATGACTCACGCCAAGGTGTTGATCCTGGACGAACCAACCCGTGGTGTTGATGTGGCCACCAAGGTCGAGATCTACCATATCATCGATAACCTGGCCCGCGATGGGATGTGCATCCTGTTGATCTCATCCGAACTGCTAGAAATTCTCGGGATGAGCGACCGGGCATTGGTCATGCGGGAAGGCCGCCTGGTGGGTGAGTTCGCACGTACCGATGCCAATGAAGAGAGATTGCTCGCCTCGGCTGCAGGAGTGAGTCGATGACCAACGATAGTAAATTGGATAATAATGCACCAACCTCAATAATAGAAAAAAAAGGAACCGGATTGCGCACGCTATTACTGAGCAGTATCGGTAACTGCCGGCCAAATTGGGTGAATTATGCATTCCTGGCAGCCTTCGTCATTCTATTGGTTGTGACCGCCACGATGTCGGATGTCTTCTTCACACAGCGTAACCTGAGTAACCTGATGCGCCAAACGGTGACAAATGGTGTGCTCAGCCTGGGCATGTTGATCGTCATCCTGACCGGGGGCATCGATCTTTCCGTCGCTCCCATTGTTGCCCTCACCGGCATCATGGTGGCAGGCTTCTCAAACCAGGGAATGCCTCTATCGCTTGCCATCCTGATCTGCCTGGGGGTGGGAGCAGCGGTTGGAGCAATCAATGGCTTATTTATTGCCAGATTTAAACTTCAACCATTCATCGTCACGCTCGCCACATTGGGAGCCATCCGCGGCCTGGTTTATGTCTATTCGGATGTGCCCATCACGCCCATAGATCCTTCATTCCGGGCTGTCCTGGGAGCCGGGATGGTCGGTCCATTCCCAATCTCAGCTCTGATCATGCTGGCGAGTTACCCTCTGGTCTGGTTCTTCCTGAACCGCACCCGTTCAGGGCGAGCGATCGTGGCCATTGGTGGTAATGAAGAAGCGGTACGCCTGGCCGGGATCAATGTCACCTGGAACATTTTCCTTGCCTATATTCTCTCCGGTCTGTTTGCGGGCCTGGCTGGTGTGATCCTGGCCTCCCGCCTGGGGATCTCGCAACCGAGTGTTGGCGCGGGTTTCGAGCTGAACGCTATTGCAGCGTGTGTTATCGGGGGCGCCATCCTGGGCGGTGGCGGCGGAAGCACCTTTGGCACCCTGGCAGGTGTGGTTGCACTAGGTATGATCGATAATCTACTTAACCTGTTCAATGTGCAATCCTACTACCAGCAAATTCTCAAAGGTGTCATCATCCTGGTTGCTGTTCTGGCACGCCGCAAACAGCGCTAGAACGGGTTCCAAACCGCATAAATAATTGCATCCATGTAGGATGAAAGGAGGCAAACCTAAAAATAAAACAAGTTGTATTCGAAAGATGTTCGTTCAATCCACCATTCAATCTATCAGGAGAATTAAGTCATGAAAAGAAATCTAGTCCTTTCGTGTGTTTTGGCAGTAGCGATCATGCTCGCTAGCTGCGGACCGGCGGATACCGGCCCCACCACCGATACCGGCGCGAAGAGCTTCAAGATTGGCATGGCAAATTTCTCACAATGCTGCCCATACTTCATCGGAATGAACAATTCCGTCATTGATGAAGCCGCGGGCTATGGCAACATCACCATCGTCTCCACTGACGCCAATGGTGACGCCGCCAAGTTCCAATCCGACATTGAAGACCTGATCGCCCAGGGAATCGATGGCATCATCGTCTCGGGTGCCTGGCTTGAGCAGGCTCCGGCTGCCCTCGATGCTCTCAACTCGGCAGGGGTACCCACCGTCCTGGTCGACCGGCTGTTCACCCAGGGCAGCAGTGAAGCCTACACATCCTATATTGGCCCCGACAACTACACCATCGGTGTCCAGGATGGTCAGTACATTGCAGACCGTCTCAATGGACAGGGAGTGGTGGTGGAATTGCGCGGCGGACCGGCTGACAACTCGATCGGTCTCAATCGCAGCAACGGCTGCAACAGTGTGCTCTCCACCTATTCCGGCATCACCGTTGTCGTTGCCCCTGATTTCGGCGGTTGGAGCGCCGATGGCGGTATTGCCCTGATGGAAGATCTGCTGGCTGCCAATCCGAAGATCGATGCAGTCTTCTGCGAGAACGATTCCATGTGCCTGGGTGCCCAGACCGCCATCAAGGATGCAGGCCGCACTGATGAGATGTTCCTGGTCGGTGTGGACGGTGAAAACGCTGCCCTGGAAGCGATCATGGGCAACACAAACTATGCCGCCACTGGCTTGAACAACTCGGACCAGATCGGCCGCGCCGCCTTCCATCGCCTGATGGCCATCCTGGCCGGCGCCACCCCGACTGAGAAGGAAACCTACCTGCCCTCCCCGCTCATCACCAAGGACAACGTTGTAAAGTTCTACAATCCGGAAGGCGAGTTCTAGGCGAGAAAGACCTGCATTACCTGCTATGCAGGAACCAGGGCTTCCCCGGTGGGATCAAGCACAAAAAAATCGGCCGGGGAAGCCCATTTGAAAATGGAGATCATCAGATGGAGATCGAAGCACGCCTGGAACAACTTGGTTTGACCCTACCAGATCTTCCCACGCCCATAGGCGCTTATCTTCTTTCCCGGCAAAGTGGGGACCTGCTTTTCCTTTCTGGCACCACTTGTTACATCCCGGGTGGGCTGCTATACAAAGGTCGCCTGGGCGCTGAACTGGATCTGCAGCAGGGCTATGCTGCCGCCCGACAAACCATGCTTAACCTGCTTGGCGTGGTAAAAGCCGTTCTGGGTGACCTGGACCGGGTGGAATGCGTGGTAAAGGTGAATGGGTACGTCAACAGCACGGCGGATTTCGACCGACAGCCCGAAGTGATCAACGGAGCCTCTGACCTGCTGGAACAGCTTTTTGGGGAACGAGGCAGGCATGCACGCACCTCCATCGGTGTAAACATCCTGCCTGGAAACATCCCGGTGGAGATCGAGATGGTTTTGCAAGTGCGCAGCCGAAGTGGGGATGGCTGAACCTCCCCGGCTGATTACGAAGGAGCAATCATATGGATGTTTTATCCGCGTTGGGCGGACTGGGGATCATTCCGGTGGTAAAGATCGAAGACAGCAATGACGCAGCCCGTCTCGGGGAAGCGTTGATGAAAGGCGGTCTGCCCTGCGCGGAGATCACCTTCCGTACCCATAATGCTGGAGAATCTATTCAAAGGATGATCGCAGCTCGGCCCGGGATGCTGGTGGGAGCTGGAACAGTGCTCTCCGTGGAACAAGCGAAGCAAGCGGTATCAGCGGGAGCAAGATTCATCGTATCTCCAGGGCTTAATCTGCTTGTGATCGATTGGTGCCTTGAACAAGGGGTGTCTGTGATACCTGGCATTGCCACACCGAGTGAAGCGATGCTGGCAATGAGCCGGGGGCTGAATGTGCTCAAATTCTTTCCGGCGGAAGCACTGGGCGGTATCAGCTATCTCAACGCAATCTCTCCTGCATTGCCGGGAGCCAGATACATTCCCACAGGCGGGATCGGCGCAGAGAACATGATTACCTGGTTGAAACTTCCGTACATTCATGCTGTTGCGGGAAGCTGGCTGGTGACCTCAAAATTATTGAAGGAGGGTGGATTCGACGAAATAACCCGCCTGGCATCCCAAGCCGTGGAGAATGTTAAAACCGCACGTCAGAAAACGGAGGCGAGATGAGCAATCGCATCATCACGTTTGGGGAGGTTATGCTTCGCTTGAAATCACCCGGTTCTGAGCGCCTGCTTCAATCCCCAATCCTGGAAGCCACTTTTGGCGGGGGGGAAGCGAATGTGGCGGTTTCATTGGCACAGTTCGGGCGGCAGGTGGCATTCATCAGCGCTTTGCCAGTTAATCCAATTGCAGATGCTTGCCTTACCTTGCTGCGCGGCAAAGGTGTGGACGTGAATGACATCCTTCGCCAAGGAGAGCGGATGGGAACGTATTACTACGAAGCAGGAGCCAATCAGCGTCCGTCCTACGTGGTCTACGACCGCAAGCATTCATCCATCATGGATGCATCACCAGATGCATACGATTGGTCCCGTTTGTTGGAAGGTGCAAGGTGGTTCCATATAACCGGCATTACGCCTGCGCTAAGCGCGAATGCAGCCCAGGTTGCCTTGCAGGCGGTGGAAACTGCGCATAGGATGGGATTGACTGTCTCCTGTGATTACAATTATCGAAAGAACCTGTGGAAATATGGTAAATCCGCCAGCGAAGTGATGTGCGAACTGGTGCAATATGTAGATATTGGAATTGCGAACGAAGAGGATTGCCAATATGCCCTGGGGATCACCCTGGAAGGTGGACGATGGGAAACGGAACTGGAAGCGGGTCAGCTAAATCTCGAACGGTATCGCGAATTGTGTGAACGTGTACTTGAAACCTTCCCAAACTTGAAGATCCAAGCAATCACATTGCGCAGCAGTCATTCTGCAGACCACAATGGTTGGGCAGCATGCCTGCACAATCGCAAGGATTTCATTGTGAGTAGACGGTATGATGTGACAGATATTGTTGACAGGGTGGGTACGGGGGATTCTTTTGCAGCTGGCTTGATATACGCACTCTCGGATGGCATGCCCGAAATTGATGCACTTGAATTCGCCACGGCAGCTTCGTGCCTGAAGCATTCCATCCCTGGGGATATGAACTTCTGCACAGTCGAGGAAGTGAACGCGCTGGTTGCAGGTGCGGTCAGCGGCCGGATTCGCAGGTAACCTTGAGTCTTCATCCATTCTGTTATATCTTTCGGATCAGTCACCATTCTCTCTTTTACACTCCATTAGCTGCCAATCTAACTACTCAGCCGTCGGTTGGCGGCTCAACAGCTCATGGGCCGTTGAGGTCTAATCACTGAAATTAATATTGGCATCCTGCACCGGCCTTAGACGGAACGAAAGTCGGAATATCATCTCCCCACCGTGGAAGCGGTGGGGAGATGATATTGGCGGGATAAATACTTCAAATTCGAAAATTTCGCGACTACCCTCTCACCTTTCTATTATCCGTATATGAGGTACTCCCTTGGGGGCACAAAAAACATATCGTCCATATGTTCCATGCAACCCCCCCAGTTAAAGGGCCGCTCAATTTATATCCACCTCAGTCGATCAAGCCACAGGATTTGGAGAATAACGATTACACGCGGTTGAGAAACAGACGATTCAGAAAAAGGCTGAACGATATTCGTAATATAATCTAACCGGATTGAATCCCATATGGCTATCATGATAAAGTCTCCGCATTCCAAAGCGAAGGCGTTGATGATCTATTTGCTAAAGGTCATCGTCCTGGCCGTGGTATATCACCTCGCCGCCCGGTTGGGATTGAAGATGGCTTACGTGCAGGTCAACACCTCGCCGGTCTGGCCGCCTACAGGCATTGCGCTGGCTGCACTGCTCGCCTTTGGTTACAACCTCTGGCCCGGCGTCAGCCTGGGGGTATTACTCGGCTCATTGCTTACCGGCGCGCCGCTGGGTATTGCTCTCGGCATGACGCTGGGGAATACATTGGAGGCATTGGCTGGCGCCTTCTTTCTAAAACGTTTCGTCGGTTTTCATAATGAAATTGATCGCATCCAAGATGTCGTAGGGCTTGTACTCGTTTCTGTGTTCAGTACAGCCATCAGCGCCTCCATCGGAACCGCGACGCTGATGCTCACCGGTGGAGTCGGGCAGGAATATATCGCCAACTGGCTGACCTGGTGGATTGGCGACCTGCTCGGTGCCCTCGTGGTGGCACCCATGTTGTTGGCCTGGACGTTTCTGCCCTCCTTTCGTACCAGGAAGCGCATGTATATCGAAGGTGGGATTTTGTTAGGATTACTCGCGGCGACAACATGGTATGTCTTCAGCAGTCAGCCTTATGCCGGGATATTCCATCAGGCGATGATCTACGTGATCTTCCCCTTTATGATCTGGGCGGCCTTGCGCCTGGGTCAGCGCGGGGCTGCTACAGCCATCTTCTTGGTTTCGGGCATCGCCATTTGGGGCACCTCGCAAGGCATGGGGCCATTTTCGCTGGAATCCAAGAATGACAGCCTGGTTTTGCTACAAACCTTCATGGGAGTGGTATCTTTGACCTCCCTGATCCTGGCGGCGGCGACCATCGAACGACGCAAGGCTGCTGAAGCCCTGCGTCAACGGATTGATGATCTGGCAGTGCTCAACGACTCTTCCAAGAATTTTTTGGATAACTCCGACCTTACCAGCATCTACCAGACCATCTGCCAATTAGCTGTGACACGCCTGGGAGTTGAGGCGGCCTGGATCGAGACCACGGCTTATGAAGAGCCGGAGGCGCGTCCGGTTGCCGCCTACGGGATTAACATTGAAGCGATCGCTGGCCTGAAAGCACGGTGGGAAAAGGATTCTTTGCCTCAAGATCGAGGCAGTTTTTTTATCAAAACATCGGACGATCTGGCGCAAGCATCGTTTTGCGCCGATTCACCCTACCATTCCTATGCAGTTGTTCCGCTTGTCTTCAGTAACGTATTGCTCGGCGTACTCAGGCTGCTGAGCAAGGGCAAAGCCTTCTTCACTGTGGATCGTCAGTTGCTCATTCAATCCTACGCCAATCTAGCCGCGGTTGCCATCCAAAACACCTGGCTGTTCGAGGAAGTACGCCAGGGCAACAAGCAGCTTCATGCCCTTTCCCAACGCCTGATGAAAGCCCAGGAAGATGAGCGCCTGCACCTTTCCCGTGAGCTGCATGACGAATCCGGCCAGCTGTTGGCTGCCCTGATGGTGCAACTCGGTTTGCTGGAGCGGGAGGCAAGTCAAGCGGGGGATGTTCGCGACAGGATCGTCGAATTGAAATATGCCACCAGCGAGATTCAAGACAACCTTCACCGGATGGCGATAAACTTACGGCCTGCCAGCCTGGATCACCTTGGCCTGGTCACTGCGCTGCAACAATATGTTGACGAATTCCGCCGGCAGTACGAAATGAATGTTGAATTCGAAGCCGTGGGGATGGGGGACAAACGCCTACCCATCGAGGTGGAGACAGCGCTGTTTCGCATCGTTCAGGAATCGCTCACCAATGTTGTGCTGCACGCCCAGGCCACGCGGGTGGATGTTCTGATCAACCTGCGCAACAAGCACGTCGTGACCATCATCGAAGATAACGGCGTAGGCTTTCTCCCTGCTTCGCCGACCGTGGAAAATCATCTCGGCCTGTTCGGAATGCGCGAGCGGATCGAGATGCTAGGCGGAAAGTTCACCATCGAGAGCGCGCCGGGCAAAGGCACAACTGTTAATGTCGAGGTTCCCTTAGATGATTAGGGTTCTCATTGCTGACGACCATGCGATCGTGCGCGCAGGCTTACGGACGTTGATAAAATCCGAGCCTTCCCTGGAACTGGTTGGCGAGGCAGCTGGTGGTTACGAAGCCATCGAAATGGCCGGTAGGGCCCATCCCGATATCCTCGTCCTCGATCTGAGCATGCCCGACCTGGATGGCATCGCGGTGACGAAGACCGTCAGGCTTCAATTTCCAGACTTGCGCATCCTGATCCTGACCGTCCATGAGGATGAAGCCTTGCTGCGAGAGGCGATCAAATCCGGCGCATCCGGTTACATCTTGAAGCGCGCCGCAGAATCCGAGTTGATCTCCGCCATCCAGATCATCATGCGCGGCGACCTGTATGTTGATCCCTCCATGGTTCGTTCTTTGTTGAGCGATGCTATAAAACCATCGCCTGCCCACCGCGAGTCAATCGAACCGCTCACTGCGCGTGAAAAGGAAGTGCTGAAACTAATCGTGCAGGGTTACACCAATCGTCAAATTGGCGAGGAATTGAACATCAGCGTGCGCACTGTGGAAGGCCACCGCGCCAACCTATCCGAGAAACTGGGCTTGCACAGCCGGGTGGAGTTGGTGCGTTATGCCCGAGAGCATGGCTTGATCGAATAACAAGATATTTCCCCCTCTCCGACCCCGTAAAAACTACGGGGTCGGTGCGCGTATTTATCCCTGCCTGGCGGCTTGCGAAAACCCCCATTTTCTACGCTTACTAAAAACCGCCCACTTTTGTATGATAGAGGATAGACATCTTGTTCCTCGTTGGAACATCTTGTCATATTAACCTCGCTTGTCAGGAGACCTATGCCTCGCCCGTCCCACTTGCAAACCGCGCAGATCCCCCTGATTGCCATGCGCGGGATCACCAAGGCTTTCCCCGGCGTCCTGGCGAACGATGGCGTAGATTTAGAAATCTTTCGATCCGAAATCCACGCCCTTCTGGGGGAAAACGGCGCTGGTAAAAGCACGCTGATGAAGATCCTCTATGGCTTTTACCGCGCCGATGCGGGGCAAATCCTGCTCGACGGAGAGCCGATCTCCATCCGCTCACCCCATGACGCCCGGAATGTGAACATCGGCATGGTGTTCCAGGATTTCACGCTCATCCCGGCCTTCAGCGTGGCCGAAAATATTGCCTTGTTCCTGCCCGACCTGCGCGCTGTGCTGGATCTCAAGGAAATTCACCGCCGGATCAACGAACTCTCGCAGCGCTATAACCTGCAGGTTGACCCACAGGCCATGGTGTCGCAACTATCCATCGGCGAGCAGCAAAAAGTCGAGATCCTGAAACTGCTGATCTCGAACGCGCGGATTCTGATCCTGGATGAGCCGACGCGCGTCCTCGCTCCCCACGAGGTAGAAGCCCTGTTCCGCGTGCTGGACGGCTTGCGCAAGGATGGCTACGCCATCATCCTGATCACTCACAAGTTGAAAGAGGTGCTGGAATGCGCCGACTGCATCACGGTGCTGCGCAACGGACGCGTAGCCGGCTCGCTGCCGCGCTCCGAAGCGGACGAGGAAAAACTGGTGGCGATGATGTTCGGGAAAGAATTGGCCGGTTTAAAGATCGACCGGAAGCAGGTCCGGGATGAATCGGCGCCGCCGCTGCTAGAACTGCGCGGGGTGGAAACGCGTGGCGAAGGCGCGGAAACCAGTCTAAAAGCCATTGACCTCAAGATCTATCCCGGCGAGATACTCGGCGTGGCCGGGGTTTCCGGCAACGGGCAGAAGGAACTGGGCGATATCGCCCTCGGGATGGGAAAGTGCGTACGCGGCGCGAAGATCTTGTTTGGACAAGATGTCACCCGCCTCTCGATCCAGAAAGTGCGCAGAAGAGGGGTGGGCTTCATCCCGGAGAATCCGCTGACGATGGCCGTCGCGCCTTTCATGAGTGTGCTGGAAAACATGGCGCTGACCCAGACCTGGCGCTATACCTGCCTAGGTGGGATGGGGCTGGATTGGCAGAGAGTCAGAACAGACGTTGACTCGACCATGAAAAAGATGGGCTTTTCTTTCTCGTTGTATACGCCAGCCCGGTCGCTTTCGGGCGGAAATCTGCAACGCATGGTCATCATCCGCGAAATGACCCACGCCCCGCGCCTGATCATCGCTTCGTACCTGACGCGCGGCCTGGATGTGCAAAGCACCATTGCCGCCCGGCAAGCGTTGGTGCAGGCGCGCCAGAGCGGCGCGGGCGTGCTGCTCATCTCGGAAGACCTGGAGGAACTGTTCACGCTCAGCGACCGCCTGATCGTCCTTTACGGCGGAAAGATAGCCGGGACTTTCAAGCCCGAAGAAACGAACATCTACGAAGTCGGTCATCTCATGACCGGGTCCGAGGTCCAACATGTCTGAGACCACCGCCGCCCACCCTCGCTCGCTCGTTCTCCGCCAGAAGATTTTGAATGCTGCGATCCGTTATGCAATGATGGTCTTGCTGGCCTTGCTACTCTTTGGGATCATCCTACTGATCTCCGGCAAGAATCCGTTCCAATCGTACAAGGATATATTCACGCACGCCCTGGGGAGCGCTTACGGCTTCTCGGAGGTGCTCGTGGCCATGACCCCCATGCTGATCACAGCCCTGGCCGTGGCTTTGCCATCCCGTCTCATCTTGATCAATGTTGGCGTGGAAGGCCAGCTCTACATGGGGGCCTGTTTCGCCACCTGGGGTGCACTGACATTCCAGCATTTGCCGGCCTGGGCATTGCTGCCGCTGATGGTGCTCCTGGGCATGATCGGGGGCAGCTTGTGGGCTTTTATCCCCGGCTACCTGAGATCTTTGGGAATAGTCAACGAGACGATCACAACCTTGCTGCTGAACTCGGTTGCGCCGAAGATCGTTTCTTTCTTTGTCTTCGGTTTCTGGCATTCGCCGATGGATACGGATAAAACGGCCTACTTCGTCCCCGCCGCCCGCCTGCCAACATTCTTCGGCACGCGCGTGGATCTCAGTCTGGTCATTGTGCTCGTGCTGCTGGTCGTTTTTTGGTTTGTCATGAAATACACCCGCTGGGGCCTGGAAATTCGTGCCATCGGCGGCAACCCCCAAGCCGCCCGGCGCAACGGCATTCCGGTCAACGCTTATCTGGTGATCATCATGTGCATCGGCGGTGCGATTGCCGGACTGGCTGGGATGGCGCAGGTTTCCGGCTACTATGGCCTCCTGCTGGCCAATTTCTCGAGGGGCACCGGTTACATGGGCTTCCTGATCTCCTGGCTTTCCTTTGGAGATCCGATTGGTATTCTCCTCGTATCCTTCGTGGTGGCCGTCATCGTGACCGGCGGCAATCTCTTGCAACTGACGCAGGGATTGCCTTTTGCAGTCATTAATATCCTCCTGGCTATCACCTTGTTCGTCGTTCTCGCCCGTCCAACTTTTCTCAAGGAAAAGAAATCATGACCCTGCTATCCATCCTCGGTGTCATCTCCAGCGCCATTTTTTCCGGCACCTCGCTGCTCTACACGACGCTCGGCGAGGTCATTCATGAGCGCTCCGGCATCGTCAATCTGGGACTGGAAGGTGTGCTGCTGGTCAGCGCTTCGACCGGCTTTGCAGTCACCTCCCTGACCGGTAATCCCTACCTGGGGGTGCTGGCGGCCGCGCTGGCGGGCGGATTGACGAACATGGTATTGGGCTACCTGGTAGTCACCCGCAACGGAAACCAGTTAGCCAGCGGCCTGGCGTTGATGTTCTTCGGCTTCGGTCTCAGCGCATTGATCGGCAAGCCGTATGTCGGCGCGAAGATCAACGGCCTGCCCCGAATCCTTCTGCCTGGACTTTCCGACCTGCCGCGTGTATATACCTCGTTATTCAAATTCGACATCCTGATCTATATGGCAATTCCAGCCGCCTTTCTGGTCTGGTGGCTGCTCTTTCGCACCCGCTGGGGACTCAGCCTGCGCGCCGTAGGCGAGAACGCAGATACGGCCTTTGCCTCCGGGAGGAACCCACGCCTGATCCGCTATCAAGCGCTTTTCGTGGGAGGTCTCCTGGCCGGCCTGGGCGCGGCGCACCTTTCGATTGCTTATGCCATGAACTGGACTGAGTACATGACCGCCGGGCGCGGCTTTATCGCCGTGGCGCTGGTGATATTCTCCAAATGGCATCCCTTGCGAGCGATTGTGGGAGCCTTGTTATTCAGCGCGGCTGTCGCCTTTCAACTCCTGCTGCAATCCAGCGGCGTTCATGTGTCACCCTTCCTGCTGGATACCATTCCATATTTCTTGACGCTGATTGTCTTGATCGCCTGGGGCGGCACGCGCAAGCACGCTGCGCCTGCCAGCCTCGGGCGAGTTTATCACGGTACTGAGTAGAAAAAGCGAAGAAAGGAGGCCCTCTGAGCAAATCCAACCTGCTTATCGCCTGTCTGACCATGAAATTCGTTCAATAACTGAAAGGAGATGAAATGAACAACAAACTGCTTTACATCTTTGCCGCCATCGTGGTGTCCGCCACGCTGCTGCTCTCGGCCTGTGGACCGGCGGAAACCCCCGCCCCTGAAGAGACCGCCGCTCCCACCGCACCCCCTGCCACAGAGGCACCGCCTCCCACAGAGGCACCCACTCCAACTGAAACGCCTCCATGCTTGATCATCGGCGCGCTCTACGGCGGGCCCATCACAGATGCCGGTTACAACCAGGCCATGCACGAAAGTGTGATGGCAATTAAGCAGAACATAGACTGCGTCCAGATCATCGAAGCCGAGAACGTACCCGACGAGGCCGGCGCGACGACGACGATGGAAAACATGATCCAGCAAGGCGCGAAGATGATCATCGCCACCGCCTTCAATCACCAGTATCCCGCGTTGGCGTTGTCTCAAAGCCACCCAGATGTCATCTTCGAACATGCCGGCGGCTGGGAAATGGGTCCCAACTTCGCGAACTTTTATGGAAAACCTCCGGAAGCCTGGTATCTGATGGGCGTGGCAGCCGGCAAGATGACCCAAACGAACAAGATGGGATTCGTCGCCGCCTTCCCTCTGGGCTGGACATTGACCTTCGTCAACGCGTTCGAACTGGGCGCTCAATCCGTCAACCCTGCTGTGGAGACCTATGTAGCTTTCACCTTTGCCTGGGGGGACAGCGCCAAGGAGGCGGATGCGACCAACTCGCTCATTAACCAGGGTTGTGATGTCATCACCATGCACGTCGATTCACCAACGACGGTCATAGGGACAGCCGAATCGCGCGGTGCCTATTCCATCGGCTTCCAGTCCCTGGCCGCGCAGCAGTTCGCACCCGAGTACTGGATCTCCGGCACCGGATTTACTCTCGGCGGCAAGTTGACCTGGCTTGCCTCCACGGTGCTGGACGGCTCGTGGACGCCCATTTTCCTGCGCTGCGGCATGGCTGATGGTTGCATGGCCATGGCCCCCTATGGCCCCAAGGTCCCCCAGGAAGTGCAGGATTATGTCAATCAAGTGAAAGCCGATCTCGAGGCGGGCAAGATTGTCGTCTTCACTGGCCCGGTCGTAGATCAGGATGGTACCGTGAGGGTTGCCGAGGGCGAGGTTCTGTCCGATGACGCCATGAGTGCTGTGGACTGGTTCGTCCAGGGCGTGATCGGCAGCCCCAAGTAAAATATAGCTAACCCTACCTGGGGCATTGGCAGGAAACGTTCGCTGCTGATGCCCCAACTGTCGAGCAGATGACATCCACTGAACCACCGGGTCGTATCGAAACCATTGGCGAGGCTGCCCGCAAACTGCTTACTCCGCAGTTGCGTGGAACAGTCCTGGCGGTCGTCTCCCATGCAGCCTATCTGCTCGGCGAACAGGATGAACTATTTTGGCTGGCGGCGGAAAATGTCCCGCTGCACCGCCGCTGCATTCGAGTATCTGGACTTTTCCCAAGATTGACCGTTGATGCTCCCTTCAACGTGAACGCTCACCACCTGGTCATAGGGTCAAAAACCGCCCTCGATTTCAATCAGGCATCCATCTGGGGAACCCCGCGTTTTTCTCCCGATTGCGCCCTGCCAGTCGCCGACCTCCCCGAGCGACTCCGCGCGGTCATCTCCATTCTCGATGAACTGCCCACCCCGGCCGGTTTTGGCAGCCTGATTCCTGACATTCTGCTTATCGCCCAAGACCGGAGTGCGCCCCACCCGCGCCAAATCTCTGCGAGTATTCCAGCGCACGCCTGGCCCGCAGTCAGGGAAATTGCCAGGGCATGCCTGGCTCATGATTTCCCGAAAATTCTGGAACAGGCTTCTTCCCTGGTTGGACTGGGTGAAGGTTTGACCCCATCCGGCGATGATTTCGTCGGTGGTTTGCTGTTCTGTAAAAGGATCCTACAGAATTCATATGCGGATGTTTTGAATTTGGAATTTCCTGACCTGCCGGATTTCATCGAAAACATCACGGCCTCTACCAATATCATCAGTTATACTTTTCTGAAAGATCACGCCGAAGGCTGTGCGATTGACACACTGCATCAATTTGTCAACGCAATTCTAACCGGTCAGCTATTGGATGATCTCCGCCAGATTGCCTCAGAACTTTTACACATCGGCCATTCCACCGGCTGGGATTTGCTAACCGGTGTATTAACAGGGATGCTGCTTACCTGCCGCATCGGCAAATCCGTAACCATTCATCATTTTGCGCAAGATTACACCGGATAGGGAAAGGAAATCCTATGGACATCAAACAAAAGATCGAGAAAGCTAATGAAGAAGCCGCTCGCCGCTTGATCCAGGGCGAACCCATGCTGGTGGATATTGCCCCGGCCGGCGAGGTCATTCCCGAGATGCAGGGCAGGATGATCACCCACTCCGGCCCGCCGATCGAATGGCCGCGCATGTGCGGCGCGCAGAAAGGCGCCATCATCGGCCAGGTGCTCTACGAGGGCTGGGCCAAGACCGTTGACGAAGCCAAAGCCATGCTGGAAAAAGGCGCAATACGCCTGGAGCCAAATCACCATCACCAGACGGTTGGACCGATGGCTGGGACGATTTCTCCCTCCGCTCCGGTGTGGGTGGTGGAAAACAAGGCCTTTGGCAACCGCGCCTTCTGCCGCCAGGTGGAGGGCAGGCAGCAGTTCGGCGACTACAGCGAAGAGGCCTTGCAGGGGCTGCGCCTGTGGCGCGATGTTTGGGCGCCTGCTTTGCGCAAAGGTTTACTGAAAATGGGTGGATTGAATTTGAAGCCGATCATTACCCAGGCCCTGCAAATGGGCGACGAACTGCATAACCGCCACAGCGCCTCATCCAGCCTGTTCGCCAACGTCATGGCGGTCACCATGCTGGAAGCGGATGTCCCTAAAGCGGAGATGCTGCCCACGCTCAAGTACGTCACCAACCATAACCTGATCTTTCTCGGCCTGGCCATGGCCTGCGGCAAAGCCATCGCCGATCCGGCCATGGGCATCGAATACAGCACGGTGGTCACTGCCATGTGCCGCAATGGGACCGAGTTCGGCATCCGCGTCAGCGGGCTGGGCGACGAGTGGTTCACCGCTGCCTCTCCGCTCGTGGACGGCCTCTACCTGCCCGGTTACTCCGCCAGCGACGCTGGTTTCGACATGGGCGATTCGGCCATCACCGAGACGGTCGGCTGGGGCGCCTTTACCATCGGCGGCGCGCCTGGTATCCTCAGCCTGGTCGGTGGTACTCCAGAGGAAGCTCTGGCTTATTCGCGTGAGATGAAGAAGATCACTACCGCCGTCCATCCTACCTATCGGATGCCGGCGCTGGGTTTCGTCGGCACGTCAATCGGGATCGACATCCGCAAGGTGGTGCAGACCGGTATCGCCCCCCTCATTGACACAGCCATCGCCCACAAAGACCCCGGCTACCCGATTATCGGCGCTGGCCTGGTGCGCGCCCCGCTGGATTGCTTCAAACAGGCGCTCATTGCCTTCAGTAGAAAGTATAACGTTGGCTGAGGAAACAAACATGCCTTCCGGGTTTGTCATTCGCAAGAACCAATACTACGACTCTTTATTTCTGATGGGAGTCAACAAGCGCCTCTCGGAAGTCAAAGGAGTTCAACAAACTGCCGTCCTGATGGGCAGCGAGAAAAACAAGGGACTCCTGTTCGATATCGGGATCAAAGACCCGCAAATTGACGCCGCTCAGCCCAACGACTTGATCGTTGCCGTGATTGCCGAGACGGTCACGATCGTTGACGATGTGCTGGAAAGGCTGGACGAATGGCTGCAAGTCAGCCTGGAAAGCGCGCCGATCTCCGACCTACGTACCTTCGAAGAGGGTTTGGCCCGAAAGCCCGCTGCCAACCTTGCGGTCATTTCCATCCCCGGTGAGTACGCCGGGCGTGAGGCGCGCAAAGCCCTCGAGGCACGAATGAACGTTTTCGTGTTCAGCAGTAACATCTCTGTCGAGGAAGAACTGGAGTTGAAGCAGTT
>Ga0315285_10002371_pt1 | contig 19673 bp, 25 predicted proteins | sample YL17G09_36_MG_FD_203698 | JGI IMG/M metagenome (GOLD analysis project Ga0315285, IMG submission 203698) | Sediment microbial communities from Yellowstone Lake, YNP, Wyoming, USA - YL17G09_36 | ecosystem: Environmental > Aquatic > Freshwater > Lake > Sediment | place: USA: Wyoming | collected...
CTCCGACACACTTTCTGAAACCGATTCACTCAACGATTCACTAACTGACTCTGAAAGGGATTCGCTGACAGATTCAGATGCCGAGGGTGATTCACTTGCGGACTCGGAAACCGATTCTGATAGAGATTCGGATAAACTTTCCGACACCGACTCGGAAACTGATGGCGATAGACTTTCTGATACCGAAGGTGATAAGGACTCCGATACAGATTCGCTTACGGATTCTGATAGAGATTCGCTGATGGACTCCGAGGCACTAGGTGATTCTGATGCTGATTCACTGACCGACTCCGATAATGATTCTGATGCTGATTCACTGACCGACTCCGACAAAGATTCGGAGACACTTAGACTTAAAGATTCCGAAACTGATGGCGACAACGAGACCGACAAAGATTCGGATATAGAAGGACTTAGGGATTCGGAGACACTTTCTGATAAAGATTCAGATACAGACTCGGATGCACTAGGCGAAGGTGAGAGGGATTCCGACAACGATTCACTGACCGATGGACTCAATGATTCCGATACACTCTCGGATACCGAGGGCGACCGGGATTCTGATAAAGATCCGGAAATCGAAGGACTCAAGGATTCCGATACGCTTTCAGATACCGATTCACTTAGAGATTCAGATGCACTAGGTGAAGGACTTAATGAGGGTGACAAACTTTCCGAAACGGATTCGGATACACTCTCTGATACCGACTCGGAAACAGAAGGACTCAACGAGACCGAAATAGACGGCGAAAGTGATTCACTAACCGATTCCGAAAGTGAGGGACTTAGTGACTCGGATACTGACTCCGAGGCACTTGGTGAAGGTGAAAGAGATTCACTAAGTGATTCGGAGAGAGATTCCGATAAAGATGGACTTAGACTTTCCGAAACAGATTCACTTACCGAAGGTGACAAAGATTCGGACACCGAGGGACTCAAACTTTCGGATACAGATTCCGATGCACTAGGAGATGGCGAGGCGGATTCGGAAACTGATTCTGATAGGGATTCACTAATGGATTCGGATATGGATTTCGATAGGGACTCTGAAACCGATGGTGATAACGATTCACTCAAACTTTCGGATACAGATTCCGAAACACTAGGACTAAGTGAGACCGAAACCGACTCACTCAAAGATTCTGAAACAGATTCCGAAGCGCTTGGTGATTCCGATGCGGACTCACTGACTGATTCTGACAATGAGACTGACACCGATGGTGATAAAGATTCGGAAATACTTTCCGATAATGATTCACTAATAGACTCCGAGGCCGATGGCGAAGGCGACAAGGATGGTGAAAGAGACTCTGAAACAGATTCGGATAAAGACGGACTAAGACTTTCCGACAATGACTCTGAAACCGAAGGGGATCGGGATTCGGAAACCGATGGACTTAGGGACTCCGAAACGGATTCTGACAATGACGGCGATAGTGACTCTGAAATACTTGGCGATAAGGACTCCGATACTGACTCGGAGGCCGAGGGTGAGGGACTGGCGGATTCACTGACCGATTCGGAAACTGACTCACTTAGAGATTCTGATAATGATTCTGAAACAGACTCGGATAATGATGGTGATAAAGACTCCGATGCTGATTCGGAGATACTTTCCGATAGGGATTCTGATATTGAAGGCGACAACGATTCAGAAAGTGACTCACTGATCGATTCCGATGCGCTTGGTGAGGGCGAGGCGGACTCCGAGACTGACTCCGAAACTGACTCCGATGCTGATTCCGAGAGAGATTCACTGACAGATTCCGATGCCGAAGGTGATGGGGATGCAGATTCAGAGACGGATTCACTCAAAGACTCGGATACCGATTCTGATAGGGATTCTGAAAGACTTTCACTGGCACTTTCCGATCGGGATTCACTTACCGATTCGGAAACCGAAGGAGACAACGATTCTGATACACTCTCCGAGACCGAAGGCGATAAGGATGGTGAAAGACTTTCACTGACCGATGGTGATAATGACTCCGATGCCGATGGCGTGATTGAAGGTGAGGCCGATGCTGAAACTCCATAATAATTGACAACCAATTTCGGTTCTTTACCTGTCACCGATCCTGAATGACAAATATAATAACCTCCACCTGTTCCCGGAGTCGCATTGTCGGCATCGTGAGCGCCTTCCCTGATCGCAAGTTGGGTATATCCGACCTTTGAGATCGCTGCCTTTCCGGCAGTATTTAAGGGAAAGTCGTTGTATTGGTCTAAAGCAATCGAGGTGTAATTTACTCTTGTGATGAAATCCGTTGTGCCGACTTTGCTGTAATCGCCATTGGCAAGGGCGGTCGGCGATGTTTGGGTACTTGCCACCACCGCAAGGTTATAACCAACACCATCGGGTGTCCCCGATGTCCACAAAGACAAAGTTGCAGATGTGATAACTGCCGTATCCGGCAAACTACTGGTATCAAACGGAATAAATCCTCTCCTAAGTCCAAAAACCAAGTCGTCTGATTTCCAAAATGCCGAAGCGTGGAGTGAAGCCGGCAATTCATAAGAAGTACCGCTTGCTTGGGCCTGTAGAGTTGTCCAATTAGCATTTTCCGCCCAAGACCATCCAGATCCGTTGCCGGTTGAAAGGACTTGCAAGGAGTCGAAACCCAAATTCCATGCCGGTTGGAAAGTATTGGCAATCAATTTGTCCCAAGTATGGACAAGAAACCAGATAGGATAAAGATTCCGGCGGAGAAGAAGTCCGAATTTTGGTGTTGATCTAAATTCTGCCTTGCCTTCCCAAAAGACTCCACTTTGGGTGATTTTGGTGATTTTACTCTTGCCGACCGCAGAATTATCACCATCAAGACCAAAGAATTTCTTACCGAGGTCAAATCCCCATATCCGGAGATTGACAAGCCACAAGAATAACTCTTGATTGGCGATAAACCATTCTTTAGAGAAGATTAAGATATTGGGATCAAAAAGATTCCTAAATCGCTTTAGAAAATTGCCCATACCTAAAGATTAAAGGGGGAAACTATTTAAAGGCAACTAATAAGAAAGAATATCTTTGGTCAATCCCCATCCGGGAATCTCTTTTGACTCGATCCAATTCTGGCAATTCCTTTGACTGCGGAATTGCTTTTGAGACCATCTGCTTTCGGTGAGGTTATTGTCATGGCGAAGATCAATGTTAGGAAATTCCGATTTCCAACTCTCCGACTTATAATCATCAACTCTTTCGGCCCGGTTGTGAGTCCCCGGCTCAAATCCCATCGCCCTTGTGAATCCGTTTTTCTCAACCATCTCAACTCTTTTTCGGTAATGTTTTAAAAGAAGATCCCGATAGGCGCAAAGTCCGGAAGTCTGTTTGCAATCATAATGAATAGCATGACCATCGGAGACTCTCAACTTCCAGACATTCTCATTATAGTAGAATTTATCCTTTTGGGGTGGGACAAACTTGAAGTGCGATGGATGGTAAAGGACATCATGTTCGCAGAAAAAGATAATATCGGCCTCGGATGCTTCAAGTCCTGCCAGAATCTCTTTGAACATTGTCAAATTGCCTCTTTTTAGCGGTAAGACAATGTTTTTCCATTGTTGGACTAAACTTCTTGAAAGAGTTGGTTTTAATGAGACGACAACCATCGGCAATCCTGTTTTTACCAATCTTCTTTTTACTTCCCTTCCGATCTTTACAGGGATCTGATTATCGGTGTAAAAGACAATCCCTTTGGTTGGAGTAGTATCCGGCCATCCGGGGACTGGAGCAAACTTGGCGATCAGCCAATCCATATCATGAATTGCTTTTGGCCACTTATTACCAAACCACATTTCCCTTGATCTTTTCCTTGCTTGCTCAACTTGCCTTCCGGAGATAGGAAAAGGAAATCCAAAATCTCCGCCTTGAGTCCTGAACATGTGAGAAAACCAAGTCTTTTTGTTTGTTACCTGCCGACCGCCGGATAACCAAGTCTTACAAGAGATCTCCGTTCCCATCTGCCCCCAAGATCCGTGTTCCTCGTCCAATCCGTCCATATCCCAATATCTTTGGCGGTGAAGAAACCAGCAAGCGCCGAGGTTTGACATCGTTTCTGCTAACCCCTTGTTATGGACTGTTACTAATGTTACACTTCCATTATGAAAACTCTTGGTTTTTTCACTATAGACGAACTCTCCTCCCAATATATCATTAAACTTTTTAATAACATCAGAATTGATAGTTCTTCGGGGTGTTGGAATTGGATTGGTAGAGTTGACGGAGGGGAATACGGAAGGTGTACCTATCTCGGAAAGGAAGCACTCACACATCGTGTCATTTACGCTTGGCTTGTCAGTAGTATCCCTCGTGGCAGGGGGAAGAATATCCCTGTTATTGACCACCTCTGTAATAATAGGCGTTGCTGTAATCCCATTCACTTGAGACTTGTCTCTGATTCCGCCAACTTTAACCGCTCCAATGCTCTCCCCATTATTAACAGAAGGAAAACACATTGTATCAGAGGACACATTTTGCCTAAACCACTCAAAATTACTACTACAGGTAAGTTGATGAGAGTTTGCAAGATCTGTAAGAAGGTTTATGATGCTAGAAGATATGCTTCTCGTATCAAAAGATAAATTATATCCTACAATTAACCCATCCATATTATCCCTACTATCCTTATAACTTCCGTAGTACTGAAAGTGGAGTGTTGAATCAAATCTATAAAAGTAAGATCTCCGATGCCACCGAGGTTGCCAGATAATTACTCTTTCAAAGTCGGTTTTATTGTCGCATTTCTCACATTCGATCGGAGTCCGGCCTTGATAGGTTTGATTTCCGCATTTGTTACATTTCCAGTCAAAAGCGTGAAGATTATAGAGAGTTGGGATGACAGTCCAGTCATATTCGCAATTCGCCATCAATTTGACATCGAATCCTTCATCCAACATACAATGAGCATCCAGTTTCATAATGAATTTGGCTCTGGAGAGTTTTGCTGCCTCATTGACCGATTGTCTTTGGCCGATGGAAACCGGATGGTAGATCATAATCACATCCGGATCATCTCTGATCGGCGGATCTGGCCAATTCCCATCGGCAACGGCAATTACTTCGGTCTTGCCTCGTCTATTGGTTAAGACTTCCTCGACAGTCTTGGCGAAAAACATTTCATTACGACCTGCTATAAGCACACTTAAATCATATTGCATCTTCTGTTTCTCCGTTGTAAAATGGTGATATGTCTAAAAAAGAAATGCTTGCCTATCTTGCTGGTCTGGTGGATGGAGAAGGATATATTGGAATTAAAAAAGATCTGATCAAAAGTAGAGGTCTGAATCCTGTGTTTTATGAAAGACTTAGTATTGCCAGTATTGATAAACCAACTATTGATATGTTGGTGGACTTTTTTAAATGTGGGAAAATATATTGGCATAAACCTTCTAAACTTAGCAAAAGAGGATATTGGTCTTGGGAAATATCTAATAAAATATGTATTTTCGTCCTTAAACAACTTTATCCTTATATTAAAATTAAAAAACCTGAAATAGATATAATCTTTCAACTTAGAAAAAGTATTATAGAAAATAAATCCAAACTGCTTTCTAAAGAAATTATTGATTATCGAGAAAAACTTTACCAATCTATAAAAAAAATTCATACTTTTATTCCCTTATAATCATTACTTTTTTTAACTAAGAATTTTGTAACTTCTGGATCAAATCCGACTGATTCTGCCCAACTACACCACGCCGGGATATCCTTTACAAGACATTTCGAAGAATCAAATCCTAATTTATCTGGATAAATAAAAGAGAACCAAAGATTGAATCGAGGATCGTCACCATATACTGTATCTCGAATTGCGTAGTAATCGACTCCGGCCTTCTCACAAACCAAATAAAGTTCGTGTAATTGCATTACTTTAAATCCAATGGCACGATTTTCTGATAATTTAGCAACCTCGGCTTCATAATTTGTCAACTGCCTAATAATTACATTAGAATTATAAACTGTAGAATATAATTCAATTAACTTTCGTCTATTTTTTGGTTTGCCACCGATAACTAGGAATGGGTTGTTTTTCTCAATAATTAAAGGATGGTTTGGAGTTTCACCTAAAAATTCCGGCTGGAATACTATCTTTTTGCCATATTTACAATGTAGATAATCGCAATCATGCGGATTAACAGTAGATCGGATGACGATCAAGGGACACTTGCACCACGCAACCACTTCTTCAACGATTGAGATGTCGAGTTTCCCCCCACCGATCGTTGGCGAAGGCACACAAATAAAGGAGATGTCGGCTTCGTTGGCATCTTTTTTTGATCCCATCTTCAACTGCGGATCATAAACATAAGCATCCGGAAACAACTGTTTCATTGATTTTCCTACATGTCCAAATCCGATAATTGCGACTTTCATTGATTCTCCCAAAACCTCAATCTTTCTTTCAATTTCTCTACTTCCTGTCCTCCGGCTTTTAATAAGGCTTTTTTGATCGTCTTGATTTTGTTGGTTCTAGTATGGAATCTTGCCCTTCCTTTTTTTACCTCACTTCTTGACTTTTTTCCCCTTCCAAGTTTTTTCATTTTAGAAACTCCAAATCAATAAAATTAGATAGGACAGTCGTCCGGGGATAACCTCCGGCAATATAATCATACCGGTATTTAAAAAGTGGCCAGAGTTCATCAAAGTTGCAGGTTTTGAAATTCTTTTGGGTATCATGGACGATAATATAGTCGGCAATACCGACCAGTCTCTTGACCTCGATTGGTCTCCGACTCATTGGCGCATGGTCAACCAAGACGATGTTCCACGGCCACTCGATCTTCGCCTTATCCCAATCCTCAATGAAATTCACTTCATGTCTACCAACCGCATAATTCTTAAAAGACTCAAAACATTCCTTATTGTTTTCGTATGACACCAATTTCCTGTTAGGATAACACGCCCAATGCAAAAATGGGGTGCTATTTACCCCCATCCCCAATTCCAAAACATCCCCATTGGTTACATTCATTAACTTTATTAAGATCGGTAAGTGAGATCCCCAAGCCAAGTCACTCATTTTTGTTTTTTGCTTAAAATCCCTCCTTCATGGACTTCTGTTTTGAATCCGGGTTCACATTCTGACAATAGAAACCTATTTTCCTTATTCCAAAATAGGCAATCTTCACCTTCGCCGTCAATGTTCCACTGATGGAATCCCCGATAACCGAGTCTCTTGCCTTCGTGGACGAAATGAGCCAAGTAAATCCATCCTCCCGGTTTGCAAACCCTGACCATCTCTTTGATCGCCCCAAACGGATCGTAAGTATGGTCTAAAGCGTTCCGGCAGTGGACTATATCAAAAGTGTTGCTCGGATAGGATAAATCAGACATATCCTGTTTCTCAACCGGGACAATCGGCTTGATATCCATTTCTTTTAGCAGTTTCATATACTCATCTGCTAAGACATCGGCTAAAGTTAGATTGACTTTGACTCCTTCCCAAACATAACCGATCGTTGAAAGTACACCAGATCCCAAGTCCAGAATATCAACTTCTTTCTTATCTCCGATCAATTCGCCGAAGTAATGCCTTAATTGGGTTGGATATAGATACTCCTCAACTTTCTTTGGCAACCAATCACGCCAGAAAGCCAATTCTGCTACTTTTCCTTCTTCCCACTTGTTTTTAATCATTTGTCGATTTGTTAAGATAGGTAATTGTTAAGTTAACAAACCTATAATATAGTCTTTATTATACAATCGCATTATCTGATCGGCTCGTCCCCAATCTGCAAGTTCAATTATCCTCAAATCACCCTTCTTTTTGTTCTTGCCTTGATTAAACTCATATCCATAGGCAAACTCATGGCTAAAGACAATACTCGGTATCCAAGAGTAAAACTCGGCGACTTTCCTGACTGTCACGCCTAAAAGTCCCTCATATCTGCCCGGATCTCCCCAATACTTGATGATCTTCTCCTCCGGCCTTGATTTTAATAGTTCCTCAAGTTTCACAAACCTCTCCTCAAGTGCCTCAATCAGCATTTTCCTCGGCGCAATCAGTTGGTTGACTACCATCCGGTTTGTCCTGAAAGAAAACATTGGCGGATCAGTCCAAGTAAAGATCGAGACTTTGTTCATATCATAAAGGAAGGTATCATCCCGGAGAAACTCCGGTTTGACATATTTGAAGAAATGAAAATGCTCGAAAGAATAAAGGATGTCATCTTCGGCAAGCGCCACCCATTCGGTCTTGGCGACCTTTGCACCGGTCAAGATCTGCCGATAAAGGTTAAGATGGGATCTGCCGATCTCTCCGAGACAGACATTTTCTGAATTATCTCCGAATAGAGTCGGTTTCTGGGAAACAATGACCATCGGCAAGTCCCCGATGGCTTTTAGGAGTTGCTTCTTGGTGTTTTCAAGAAAATATGGGTTTTTCTCGTCCAAATGGTTGCTGGTATAGTAAATTACCGTTATTCTTTGATCCACCAATAGCAGGGTTGCCTTTCGTCCCGGATCGGACTGTTATTCTTCGATGTTAAATAAGGTTTGATCAAATGGTTGCTGGCATAAGCCAACACCGCCTCAATTACTCCCGAATGATGGAAATTATAGTAATCATGGCCGGAGACGATTCCGCCAATCCTGACTTTCTTTGACCACTCGGTGATATCCTCCAAAACATACTTATAATCATGGTTGGCATCAATGAAAACAAAGTCTAAAGATCCATCTTCAAATTCTTTGACCGCCTCCATACTCATCTTCCTTATTATCTGACAATCGTATTTGGCCAATCTATCTTTGGCGATCGCATAATTGGCCTCGTGTCTTGCGGTATTACCGCCTCGCCTATTCCCCGGATAGACTCCCCAAGTATCAATGCAGTAAAGTTTCAGTCCGGGGATCTTCTGGCACATAACCTCGGAGAATCTTCCTTTGGCCACTCCAATTTCTGCGCCAGTCTTGAATCCAAGTTGGGCAAAGTATTCAATCAGTTCTGTTTGGGTTCTTGGTTTGGTAATGTCCATGTCGGAACAGGAGCAAACTTATTGATTAGCCAATCAAGGTCGTGGATCTGCTTGTGCCAAACTTTCTTCGAGATCCATTTTTGGACAAATTCGGGATCTTTTTCTTTCAAACTGTATCCTCTTGAGGATTCCTTGTGCCAGTGGGCGTACCAAGTTTTCTTGTTGACAACTACCCTTCCGCCGGACAACCAGCACTTGAGACCGATCTCTTGAAATTCCTGCCAGAATTGGCCGTAGTTTGCCTCATCCAACAGTTCAAGATCCTCAAAATAATCCTTCTTCATCATCCAACAAGATCCTTGAGACGACATCAAATCATCAATCAGATTATCTTTTAAGTCTGGATCTTTATTCTTATCCGTCCAGACTTCGCCGTGGAGTTCACTGTTTAGAAACATATAATCGATCGGGTACTTCGGATTTTCTTTAATTACCCAATTCTCCGGATCTAGGGCGAACCTTCTTGGCACAACAACCCAATCATAGGCGCAATCGGCCTTTAGGATCTCATCAAAACCTTTGGCGAACATACAGTGGGCATCGCACTTCAAAAGATACTCCCCTCTTGAAATGGCCACGCCGGAGTTGATGGCGTTTCTCATTCCTCTAGATTGTTTGTAATGGATGTACTTGACTCTTTCATCATCGACAAATTCCTCGATTGCCGACCATCCGCCGTCCAAGATTGCGATTATTTCAATGTCTTGGTTTGCTTTTGAAAGAATGTCTTGAATTGTCTTTTTGAGGTACTTTTCTTCTCTTGAGGGTATTACAACGGAGAGTAATCCATCCATAACTCAATTTAAATCCAAAAGGTTGTTGGTGTCAACTCTCTATCCCAACAAAAAAAGCCATCGGCTTATGGCTTTTGGCTTTGTTCGTGTTAGTCTATTTAGGTTTAAAACTTCCAGAGACCTTCGACTGCGAAATGCCTTCTGGCATCGGTGACTTTTGCACCATAGACGAATAAGTCTTTGTAAGCAGTTCCAAAGTCGCCCGGTAGATCTTCCTCCATTGTAACTTGAAGAACCTTCTCGGCAAATGTTAGCCAAGCCGGGTGTCCTGCAATTACATGGAATCCAGTAGTATTGTCTCCGGTGAGTCTGTTTGATTGAAATACTTTGAAACCTTGAAGCATTGTTATGAATCCTGCTTTGACCAGTTCCTCATAAACTGCCGGGACTGCGATTGCAACTCCGGTTGCCCTAACTAAAACATTCTGGAAATTCGGAGGTACGATCAAGAATCTGTCGGTGTCCGGTACTGTTGAGAAACCATTTTTCTCTGCCTGATCCAACTTCAACTTTAATGCTGCAACTTCTTCCAAAAGGTTTGTGGTTGAGATTGTTATTGCGGTTGCTGCTTCAATCGTGTAGGCTGTGCCTCCGGCGACTGCCCCACCTGTATAGGCGGATGCGATGTCGTCAAGGTCATCTTCAATTACGATTGAGGTTGCGCTGGCATAAGACTTAACCCGATACCATTTTGTGTGGGTGGCTGCTTTGAAACCCTTGCCAACCATCGCTGCGGTAAAAGTCGTACCAGATCCGGTAACTGCGCCGGTTGTGACATCAACTGTCACTGTACCGGTTACATAATCTGTTCCAACTCTGTTTCCTGCACCGACATCGCCGTAAAATCCAAGTGCGAATGTATCAACATTCTTTGCCCTCTCGTTGGCGACTTGGGTAACAACTGTTGGGTGCGGATTCTTAATATAGGAAAGCCATTGTGCCAGAGTTTTCTCTTTCCAGTAGAATGACTTGTAAGTGTCGATAATCAGTTGGGCGTTGTTTTCTGTTAGGCTGTCTGCTACCAATGCTGTATTGGCATATACTTTTTCTGAAAGTCTGTCGAAGTTTAGGATGTTGAGTTTTGAGCCAACTCCGTTGATCTCTCCCTCATAGTCCCGGTTACAAATACGATCAATTAAGTTTTGATCGTAAAACTCAAGCATGAGTTTCTGTGAAAAGCCTTCTGCTATTTTTGTTCCGTATGCTGACATTTTATTGAGCCTTCTTCTAAACCCTTGCCGGCTCAATATGAGGTTTGGAGGTTTCTAAATTAAGAATAAGGGTTAAAACTCTCGGATGTCAATTTGACAAATGTCAAGTTTTTTAGGTATATTTTCATTATGTTAGACAAAAAATTAGTCTTGATGTTATATTCAAACGATCATACTCAAGCGGAAATAAGTAGGATAATGGGAGTTACTAGAGAAAGAATCCACCAAATAGTAACTGATTATGCCCCTTTTTATAGAAACAAAAGAATCTTAAAAAGAATGAAAAAAGGTTGTACAATTTGCCGAGGAGAAGCAACTTTAATCCACCACATTGACTACGATCGCAGAAATCACATATCTACTAACCTAATGCCACTTTGTCATTTGTGTCATGTTGAAGTCCACCTTTCATCAAGAACAAAAAGATTAAGAAACTATACTTATAAACCTTTTAAAAGTAATTTTACAAGGAAAAATGGTAGATGGAGTAAAAATTACCTAAAATGTATAATTTGCCGGGAGAATACACGAATTTATGGTGGTAAAGGATTATGCAGTGCCTGTTATCAAATATATCAGAGAGAGAAAAATAGAAAAGAAGAAAAAGAATTACTCTAAATTATCTCGGCTTCGATTTTTCCTTCCCTTAAAAGTCGTTTCCATTCATTGTAATCAGTATCTCTCAACTTTCTTGCTTCCTCAATCGGGATCTTATCAGACTTTGGCTTTTCGTGAAGGCCACCAGATCCTACTTCAAACATTTTGCCTTTGGTTGGCGGTTTGACTGTCTTGCCGACCTCGTAAAGAAAAGCGGATACCAGATCCCCAAAGTCAACTCCTCGTCTTGTTTGCTTGGTGGCAAACAACTTAAATTCTTCCAACCTTCCATCAAGTGCCGGGTTGTCGGTTACTGTCTTGGGATCTTCAACAAACTTATCAACACTCTCTGCCCAAGCATCAATGTCCCTAAATTCTTTGGTCGCTTCTTCAAGGACTGCAAATCTCCGAGTACTAATAAAGGAATCTTTTGCCAGTTTCTTTTCAAAGTCTCCCATTACATCCCAATCGGGATATTCCTTTTTCATATCCTCCTCGGTCGGTTCGGGAAGTCCTGACGCTCTTTCGATTGCCTCATTGACCTTCTTGTTCTTGGCATAAAGGACTTGAGCCTCACGAGCAGAAGCGGATAGTTTCTTTTTGAGATCTTCTTCTGGTTCTTCTTCGGGGACTTCTTCGACTGGTTCGAGAGGAGTTTCTTCTACATTTTCTTTTTCCTCGGTGGAGTCGGCTTCGACAGGCTCATCTTCTTCGGGAGGTGGAGAAGTTTCTTCAAGTTTCTCCAAATCTTCTTGAGTCTTTTCAAGATCTTTGGTGATCTCATCTTTAGTAGGTTTTATGTGTTTAGGCATTGTTTCCGTTCTTATAATAAGAGTTTGGATTCACACTTTAAGACTAACCACTAAAACTAGTGGAAGTCAACTATTTACCTTTTTTCTTGGTTTTTACTTCTCCGGGATAGGATTTTCCGTTGAGGAAACAGATGTGCATAAAACGACCGCCGGAAAGAGTCTTTGTTCTGACTTTTCCGCCTCTCTTGATACAGTTTAAAAATGCTGCTGGCATATTTTCTCCTTTACTTACGAAATGATGCTAAGGTCTTTGCTAACCTTGCTCTTTTGCCGGTTGTGCCTTTTTTCTTGGCTAACTTATTCAAAGTCCCTTTGGCAATCTTTTGACCTTTTTTGACTCCGGCAGTTTTTCTTAACGCACCCGGTTTCTTTATTGCTCCTGCAATCCAAAACTTTTTCTTGGCCATCTTTCTCACCTCCCTAAGTTTTCACTCGACTGGCAAACGAGGCGACTGATTTTTCAATCGCTGCTTTTGCCTTCTCCGGCGTTGATAAAAACGCTTCCAATAACATATAGTTTCTCAACCTTGCTTTCAAAAAAGTATCTTGTTTGGTATTTAACTCCGCTTTGGCCAGTTCTTGCTCGACTGCATCTCGCATCGCCGAGACATATCCTTTGATAGACTCGATAGTGAGTTGACTCTTTCCGAGGGCATCCAACCAAGAGTTTAAAGTCTCACGCTCGGTTGCGTTCAAATCCTCGTATTTAAGTCCTAACTTCTCCAAAACTTCGTCTATCATCCTTGCCCTGCCATTGGTCTAGGAATGTTTGGTTGGGTGATCGGTTGAGCCGGTTGAGGGGTTGGTTGACCTGCCATACCGCCGGGAGTTTGTGTCCCACCGGGAGTATTTTCAATCATTGTCTGCATCATATCCGCCTTTTGAGTCTCAAACTGCATAATGTCATTGATCTCATCCGGATTAAGACCGGAAAACTCTAAAAGTTTCCTTTGGTAAAGGTCAATCAACTTAGGATTGCCCGGAATGTTGACCACTGCGGTACTCATCTTCTCAAGTGACTTGGTATCTTGAGTCTCTTTCTCGTCCTGCGCCCATATTTTGATGTTGTATCCTGATTCAGTCATCCAATCCTTCGGGGAGATCTCCTTCAAAAACATATCATTAGTGTTTCTTCCTTGCTTGTAGATCTTAACCGCATCCAGTTTCTCCGGCGCTGCCTCGATCAATTTGAGGAATAACAATGCCCGATCCTTCCAGACTTTAGTATAGAATTTGGAAGTCCCTTTGATCGCCTGTTGAGCCTGTGCCAATGACTGTTGGATCTCTCCAAGAGTCATATTCCCTTTTGATTGGATTCCTTGAAGGATAGTTGTTGCGCCGGTTGCCCTTTCAACCAAATCCCTGACAAACATCATTTCATCTAACGACTCTGAAAGATCCGGAATATCAACTTTTTGCAAGACATCGGCTGGTCTGCCGGGAATCGGATACCAACCCCACGGAATCGGAGTAAAAGTTGATGGGGTGAACCCCTCGATCGTTGAATCATAGTAGTGCATCCCGAAGTTTCTCAAAGTCCGGTTCTCAACCAACTGGCTCATCCAAGAATTGAGGATCTTATTCGGAGTCCTGATGATATCTCCCTTGCCGTCAGACCAGAAGTCCTGCCTTTCGATATCCTCTGCCCAAGTGCAATAGGGATAGTGGTTTTGCCAGAAATGATCCCCGGTTGTCCCGATCACTTCCTCAAGCGGTTTCTTCATTAAGATCACTTGGTCATCGGCTGAAACATAAAGGTAAATCTGTTCTTCTTTGATTGTCTCCGGCAATCCGGCTTGGCCGGTTTCTCTTTTAAGGAATTGAAGATCTAACTCAACATAAGTCTCACCAAGAATCGGACTTTCGATATCCGGCACACCTAAGTCTGCCATCTTTTGATTCTTCTCACTCATCATCCTTTGATTCTCGGATTTCTTAATCAAACCTTGCTCGGTGGCATAAAACTCCTGCAATTTCCTGACTTCGGCTTGGTCATAGTCCGGGTTTTGAGCCAGAGAAGCCAGAGGAACAAAGATGTGGGTGTGAATCAGATACCTTGCTGAATGGATATTGGTCGGATCGCAATACCGGTCAATCAAAATATCCATTGGATCTTCGACAGTCATCTTGATCTTGCCATCGGCAATCTGCCATTGGTCAAATGTCCGGCCAAAAAGAAACTCCTGCTTTTTGTCAACAATGTCTTGGATCTCAAAGTTGTTATAGTCGCCGGTGAATTTCCAGTATTCGTTCTGGAATATCTCTGACTCTTTTTCATTATCTAAATTCTCAAAAACTATCAAAGGTAAATCATCAATGACTGTGAGGACTGTGAGCATCGAGGTTTTCATCAAAGGAAGATTGACTGACTGGCGTTGGGTGAGTCGGTTATAAGTAACCTTATCCCGGAATAATTCGTAGTTATCCGTCCAGTCCGGTCTCCGGCGCTGTTGGTAATTGTAACCAGACTCCTTATTAAGAAGAAGCATCCTCAATTCTGGATCTTCGAGTTTAATTTCTTCTGCCATATTTAAAATCCTTTCATTTTTTTGGTTTCCTTGTTTTCAAATCTCTTTATCCAATTACAATTAGCACACAATAATTGATACTTGTTTTCTTTTTTTAAAAAACTTTCGATAACTTGCTTCCAGTATCCTTGTGTTATCATTTTTTTGTCCTTAAAACCTCCAGCGTTTATATGGTCTATTTGCAAAACTCTCCAATCATCTAAACCGCAAACAACGCATTTCCCTCCCAATACTTCCAAAGCAGCACTTCTCATCCTCCGAGCATATTCCCTATTATATTCTCTCCTGTGGTCTTTATGCTCGGAATAATACCTTTGATAATAAGTTTGTTGTCTCTTTATATTTAAAGATTAAACTATCATTCTATTTAAAGGCAACTATCATCCGGGTAATCCTTCCCAATACGGCAAGACTCCCCCCGGATCTGATGGTTTCCACTCAACTGTCTTGCCGGATGCAAGTGCATATCGGATGGCATCCATAAAATGATTGAAAATATCCTCCGGCACATTGATTACTTTACCATCCCGATCAGTCTGCCAAAGATAATTGCGGTATTCCTTCAAAAGATTAAGACTTCTTTTGGTCACGGAGATCTTTTGTTCTTGGACAAACTGGATTCCGTGGGAAACACTGTCCTTGCCCTTCCCCGATCCAACAATCGTCAAGCCGTAAGAATGGATCTCGTCAATCGACTTCGGTTCGGCAGAATCGGCAACAATCAATGCTTTCTCTTGGGTTAGCATAAAGTCGGCGATCTGGCGGTTTGATAATCCCTTGCGGTAAAGGATTTCATCCAGAATGAATCCATCATTGTACTTATAAGCAGCAACAACGGCAGTCGGATCATTAGTGTAACCAAAGTCCAAACCATATTTAACAAGTCTTGCTTCAAACGGCAGAGTATCAATCATTTGCCAACCAACATAGATCCGGCCTTCGGCTTCTCCCAATTCCCCCAAACCATAAACTTTCCACCAATTAGTCCGATTCCTCCGGGATTCAATGGTGGCAACAATCGAAGGTTCTAGTGCTTCATTATCCTTATAAGTCAAAGTAATGAAGTCGCAATCTTGAGTCGGCAAGACATCGGTGTAAAACCAAAACTCACTAACCGGATTCCAATCCATCCAGATAATATCCCTTGTCCGGACTTCCAGTTGTTCATAAGTTTCAAAAGGCACATTGTTTGCCTCATTGATAAAGATGACATCTCGTCTTGCCCCTTTGACTTTCCACGGCTGATCGGCAGAGAAAAATTCGATAATTGATTTGGTCGGGTAAGTATAGACGCAATCGGTCTTATTCCAATCCTTATCATTGAATCTCTTTTGATCCGTCATGATATTTAGGAAGTCCCTCATCGCACCTCTTTTAAGGTGTGGGAAGGTTTCAGAAACTACCGAAATAGTTTTATTCGGCAGAGTTTGGGCGTAATCAATCAGAATCAAAAGAATTGAAACTGTCTTTGATGCCGATGTTCCGCCGGAAACTGCCCTAATCCTCTTTTTTAACTTCAACAGTTTTTGTGTCGCTGTTGTCCTCACGAATCCCATGAACGCTATCCCCTCCTAAGATTGCTACAACTTTATCTGCATAAACTGAAATACCAAGATCCCTTTCCATTCCTAATAACTTCCCTAATTTGTCGTGGTATCCTTTTCGGGTAGCATGATCTGGTACTTTCTCTCCGGACAGATCTTCCAGTTTCATCGCCCCAAGTCCTTCTTTCAACTGGTCAAAGTATTCTTCCAAACCTAGACCATAGCACTTCATAACCGCACCAACCGGGATCTTTGCTAATCTCCTTGATCCCATTACCTGCGCTGATGCCGGATCAACATTCGGATTCAATTCCAGATAGGCTTTAGTGGCGTTCCGGCCATTCTTTACCCAAGAGACAAAGAAAAGCACATTATCTAAATCATTATCAAAGGCTTTCTCCAATGCTGTAATATCTTTGGGTTCTGTTGGATTCATTTTAATTCTCCGTTGGCAAATAAGGGACTAATACCCAATCCAATCCAATAAGATCGGCCTCCGATACTGTCCACCGATGATCGCCTGTTTTGTTATGAATGATTAAGAATCCGTCTTTCAAAACTCCATAGATTTCCGGGTTATCCCATTCAAGTTTGGTTATCCTGCTTCCGGCAATTACTAGCCTGATTGCATCCGGGAAATCCATTCCGATCGGCCGTAATATCTTTGGACTTTGTTTTATTGGACTATGTGTTTCTAGCACAAACTCACCTCCTCCAGCCTCAATTATTTAAAAACCTTCTTAATTTAAGTGGACTTACCCTACCTCTCACTCCCTAAACTGGTCATATAAGCGATTCTAATAGGTCAAACCCTCCTAAGTTGCACAAAAAATGTCTTATTTGAGACAACAAATGCCCGGCGGATGTATCCCTTCTTCAAAAGCGTGTTGATTGCATTGACTGTGGTGAAGGGTTTTTCGCCATCGGCTTTCATCCGGGCGATAATCATATTCAAGGGGACTGGTGTCTTTTCGGTGTGAACCCAAAGATCAACAAAAAGCATTATCCTCTCTTGGAGATCATTGATATCTTTAAGGTTTATGTACGATGTTTTCATTGGCAGGATGTTGAGCCTTCGCCAATTTTTTAAGTCCTTCTTCCTTGGCGATTTCTTCCGGCGTTAGGACTGCCCTGACAATTAGGGCATTATTAGATCCTCTTACTTTTTCAATGATGATTGTTTCCGGGTTAAACCCGAACTGGTCTTTGAAGTTAAGCGCAATATATTGGCGGTTCGGTCTATCTTTTAGTTTGAATGGGGGAGTACTCTTTACTCTTATTTCAGCCGGGGATGCGTTTGCTTTTTGAGCGGGCATATCAACCAAATCATAATCCCAAAGTCGGCAATTAGTCAAATCCTATCTCATAAATTAAACTCAATCGGAATCATTTTTGTCTTTCTCAATTCTTTTAAGGTTTAACTCCTTTTCGTTTGCAATAAGAGTAGAAAAGAATTTATAAATAAGGATTGCCACAAAACAAACAACTCCTAAAACAAGGACAATCTCAATAATTCCTTTAATTAGATAAAGTTTAACAACTGGTAGAATCGCATCTGCAATCTTTTGGGTTGTTGCATCGTTAAAGTTTATGTTTAAGGTTTTGACTGTTTCAATAATTTGTTTAATTTGGTCTGGATTCAATTAACTCACCCCCTTTGTAAAAGATATATCAATTAAAGCGTTTGTTTAACTTTAAACCTCACCCTTGCGTCATATTCAGCGTCTTTAATGTTGAACTTGATTATCTTATTATCAAGATTAGTTACAACTGCCCTAATAAAATCTTTTAAATCAACCTTTTTATTTCCTACTTTAACTTTCATTTACTCTTTACTTGAAAATCCTTCTTACAAATCCCTCTCCACCGCCTTTTATGGCAACAAAGTTATTATTGACCATCCTCACTAATTTTGCCAATTCAGATGTCTGTGCCAAAAGCAAATCAAGTTTGTGAATCATTTGGTTATAATCGCCTTTAGTAATTGAGATCACCTCACCATTGGTTCTGACTCCTGAATCACTTGGTGAAAAAACCGGCGGTACTTGTCCGATTGAAGCACTTACTCTTTTTGCTTTACTTTTCATCCACTGGTCATAAACTTGCTTGCAATACTGCTTATAATCCTTTGTCCCTTGACTAAACCATCTTAAAATAGTTGTGTATGGGCGGTCTAAAACTTTGGCAATTTCAGTCTTGCTAATCTTGTCGCCCATTACCTCTTTTAATCCCCAAGCCTTCTCAAAATCGGCTTTGGCATTTATTCGACTGCCTTTTTTCATTCCGTTTTTTCTTTTTTGATTTTCCATAATTTCACCTCCCCCCACCAATTAAATTCTTTTAAGGTAGCCTAATTCCGGTTGACGGTCATTAGACTACCGCAAAAAAACTCAACTAATGTTCTCCAACTAACGATTCCATTGACTCACCTAAATCTTCCTCTGACACCGGCATTTTCTTTATTGGATAATTTGGTCTGGCTAAGCGGTAACTGCCGGATTGAGGATACTTATTAGAAGTAAAGTTAGTCGGGATCTTTTTCATTTCCTCGGCGCTTGCTATCCCATCAATTACTCCGTATCCGGCAAATCCTAACGCCCGGCCTAAAGCAGATGTCTCGGCAACTTCAACCGGGGACTGTCCCTCAATTCCCGGAGATTTCTTGTTTGACGATGCGTGACCGACAAACATTCCCTTCTTGGTCTTGATGACTGCCTTGACCAAAACTTCATTCTCGTCATTGGTTATGATATTAGTGACGACATACTCAAGGTCGGCTTGAGCAAGTTTTAACCTCTCGGCAACTGTCACATATTTGTTGCCGTGAATCATTACTGGCATATTATTCCTCCTTTCTGATTTTCATTTCGTTTTTCAAGAGATCTTTGGCGCTTTCAATTCTAAATTCCAAATTCCCCAAAATCTTATCTTCCAAGATCGCAATCACTTCGGAACAAAGGGATCTGTTTGGGTGGTGGTAAAACCAATCAACTTCCCGACTGCCGTCTCTTGGAAGGTTGTTTAGAATATAGGCAACCTGTTTCGGAGTCGGAAGATTATTTTCCATATTTTCCTTTTCTCATAAAAGTTGGAAGATCAATTTCATCAATGAGGATTCCTCCGCCGGGGAGTTTGATTGCTTCGAGTTTCTTCTGCCAGATCCAACGATAGATCGTCATTTTATTCTTGCCGAGACGCTTGGCGACTTCTT
>Ga0315285_10002372_pt1 | contig 19662 bp, 10 predicted proteins | sample YL17G09_36_MG_FD_203698 | JGI IMG/M metagenome (GOLD analysis project Ga0315285, IMG submission 203698) | Sediment microbial communities from Yellowstone Lake, YNP, Wyoming, USA - YL17G09_36 | ecosystem: Environmental > Aquatic > Freshwater > Lake > Sediment | place: USA: Wyoming | collected...
CAACCAGACAAATGTCATAATATCCTTCTCAAACAGCCACACTGCTTTAGAGAACACCAGCAGTCTGCTAATTCGCGAATTCCTACTCAGTGAGCCACACCAAATATACACGAGCAAACATGCTTACGAGTCCATGCGCTTTTTCCCAGCCCGTCTAGACTATTCATCAATATTCGAACTGGCCAAAAATCCAGAAGTAAGCTATATATGGCTAGACCGCAAATTCCAAGCAAACCTAGACCAAAGCGTCAGAATAATCAAAGACCCTGCAGACTGGACAAACATAGAATCGTCGTTTGATAGAAGCATCAACGGCTCAGGAGTCAAAATCGCCATCCTCGACACAGGCATCGACTCAACCCACCCTGACTTCTTTCCAAACGGCACTTCAAAAATCGCAGGGGCAATATCCTTCACTGGAGAATCAACCAGCGACGGGTTCGGACACGGAACACACTGCGCCAGCATAGCCGCTGGAACAGGAGCAGCAAGCTCAGGCCAATACGTCGGCGTAGCCCCAGCTGCAACGCTGTTAAACGTCAAAGTTCTCGACAATCACGGAGAGGGCTACGAAAGCTGGATAATAAGCGGAATCCAATGGGCAGTTGACAACGACGCTAACGTGTTAAGCATGAGTTTCGGAGCACAAACCACCAGCGACGGAACAGACCCTATCTCAACCACTGTCAATTGGGCAACGGAGCAAGGCGCCATCTGCGTTATCGCTACAGGAAACTCTGGACCAGAAATGTACACTATTGGCACTCCTGGAGTTGCAGACCTCGCGATAACAGTCGGGGCATCAACCAAAACAGATGTTATCGTCGGCTTCAGCTCTCGGGGACCAACCAGTGACTACAGAATAAAACCCGATGTGGTAGCGCCGGGAGTTGACATAGTCGCCGCGCGTGCCAGTGGCACGAGCATGGGCACACCCGTTTCCCAATACTATACAAAGGCGTCCGGGACTTCTATGGCCACCCCTCACGTGGCAGGCGCGGCGGCGCTGCTTCTAGACGCTCACCCCTCATGGAACCCGATGAAGGTGAAAATGGCGCTGGCAAACTACGCTCAGGACATAGGGGGAAGCGTGCTAGACCAGGGAACAGGGAGAATAGACGTGTGCAAAGCCGCAAACGCATCTGCAGTCGGAAACTTCAGCATAAGCTTTGGCAGAGTAAACCTGAACACAATTTACAAGCGGATCTTTACCATTCAGAATCTAGCCGATAGAACCCTTAACATAGCTTTAAACGCGCAAGCCTGGCACATCGGTGACAAAACGCTCTACAATGTAGCATCGATGAACACCTCAAGCCTTTTCCTTTCCAGTGGTGCAACAGGAAAAGTTGAATTAAGCCTCACCACCAGCGGAACGCTGCCAGACGGCTACTTTGAAGGAAGGATCACCGCAACATTCGGGGACCTAAGCATGAGAATACCCTTCCTCTTCTGCATCCTGTCGCAACTGAACGTTGAAGCTACCGATGAAAGCGGTTCGAAACTCATGGCCGCCTTCGTTCTCATCGACGCGCAAACTGGCACAACAACAGCGTACTCATCCGAGAGCGCCAGCGCCCGATTCGTAATGCTTCATGGAAATTATGTTGTTCAAGCTATGAACGTTTATGCATATGCACCTCCAAGTTTCGATGCGAAGATTTCTTTCCTCATCCACAAGAAGCTGTCTATCGGAATCGGCGAAACAATTAACCTGCAGCTTTCGTTAGCTTCAGCCTACAAGCTCACAGTGCGAACAACGGATACACAGGGTTCTCCTCTCTACTTGGTCCACAAGCAACTTCTCACACCATACTACACTATGGGATATCTTTCAGACATAGGCACGTTAAACGTTCAGTATCTGTACTTGACCAACCTTAGTGAGTATACTAAACCCCCATGCTTTTTCGGATTCGAAGGTTTTCCCCAAGACTACGGCCACTGGACACAAACCGGAATTCTAACCCCAGAGGTTGACGCATACTTCATAGGCTGGGACCTGAGCACGTTTGGACTCTCAACCATTCCGAACGCATTGAATTATGCGAATTCAGAACTAGCTACCTTTAACATCAAAACCATGCTTCCCAAATCTTCCGCCGTCTCCACCATATGGTTTAACCAGCTTGCCGGAATATGGCAAAGCGGATTCTGGCATGGATACCAAACGCACCCCGGAATCAGCTGGACAACCCACATTCTACCATATCAATATAAAACGTCTCCGACCGCAAACTGGTCTATGGTCGAATGGTCATGCCTATACACCTTTTCAACCTATCCCGACGAATCTCCAGAATACTATGTAATAGACAGGCATTTCCAGCCGATCACCAAAGGCGAGAACGTTTCATATAGCATGGGAAAGACGCCGCTTCTGCCTCAAGACGTCGTAGATAGTCCTCCATATGTTGGAGGCGGCCTGTACGTCCCATACTACCCCTTGCGTGTTGAGAAAAACTTGTTTGTAGCCAAAACTAACACGCAAGCCACAAAAAGACTTGAAGTTTTCAGAAACGGCTACCTCATAGATAATGAAACAAAAGCCTGGGCCCAAGCTCCAATCCCAATCAGTCAATTCCTAAATTCCTACCGCTACGGCCTGTACACTTTCGTAGTTAACACTGAAACAAGCCTCAACTACAGCTCACAAAACACTGCTGAATACACAATAAACTACACGAGCACAAGCACAGACCTCATTCCACCCTCAATAACAAAAATCAACTGTGAACCCTGCTTCACAAAAAATGAGCACGAAGTCGAAGTACAGCTAGCCGACAATGACAAAATCTACAATGTTTCCCTCTTATACTCAGCAAACAACGGTCCATATCTTCCCTCCGACCTGAAAAACCTCGGAAACAATAGTTTCTCTACAGACTTGACATTTCCTGCTGATGCTCAGAAATTATCTCTAATCATTGAAGCATCCGATGGGAACGGCAACAAAATTCGGTTCAAAACAGATCCTGCAGCTACACGCGGCTACGAAACACGAATAGACGCCAATGTGAATGGTGACAGGATAACAGGTAAATTGACTGTCGTGGGAGGATCACTGCTCCAACCAGTTTATTTGAAGGTGAAATCAAACGGAAAAATCATGTACACCCTGACAGACATTGAAGGAAACTTTGCGTTTGCGGTCCCGCAGTTAATGACTTTTCCATTAGAAATAGTAATGGAAAACATTGGAATTTACGAAAGGTCAAGCCACCTCATACTCCTCACCTATAACCTAACAACCTCAACCACAACAGGTGGAACCACAGATCCAGCTCCGGGAACCTACACTTACATCAAGGGCACAGTTGTTTCTGTAACCGCGATTCCACATGTAGACTATTCGTTTGATTATTGGTTGCTTGATGGAGCAAAGCAAACAGCTAATCCCTTATATGTTTTGATGGACAGTAACAGAACATTGCATGCCGTTTTCTTTTCAATTTTCGACTTGAACAGGGATGGTAAGGTTGATATGCAAGATGTGGAGATCTGCGCCTTAGCGTTTGGTGCCACGCTAGAAGATGAAGGATGGAATAGCAGCTACGATTTTGACAAGGACAGATGGATAACGGTTCTTGACTTGCAGTTAATAGTTGATAACTGGGATGAGTGAAAAAGAAAAGACGTTTCCTACTTCTTGCTTGTTTATGTTCTATTGTTAGGTACTGTCTAAACCATATTATTTTACTGCCTAAAACAACCATCAATCATATCTGAAACTTGCATTAATTCATAAACTAAGAGCGCACGCGGACAACAACGCTTTCGTTGATGTCTGAGTTTGGGGGATTTCCGGCGACGTTAACGCTTGGCTAACGTCGGTTGTGGTACGCTTGACTAACTGGGATCTCAATACGGTCATCCCATGGAAACGCAACCCTGAATATGTTCGACGCAGACAATGGTGGCGCATCATCTTAGATAAGGCTGCGCTTGGGCATGCCTAACCTTTTCTTAGTAGGCACTTATAACCACTTGAAATACAATAATAGAACTTTCATCCACATTTCTTATATACTTCGCATGGATATGTACTCATTGATTTAGAATAACTAATCTTAACCTAAACAAAATTTATTAAAGGTAGGTTTAGAAATGCGAGGGGGAAAACCTGCAATTTGCGCAGTGTTGATAATCTTACTTGCATTCTCAACCATCATTTTAAACTATCAGCCTTCCACAACCAGAGCTCAAACCACAACCACACTTTACATAGATCCTGAACTAACCGTGGCGGATATGGGCGCAACCTTTTCAGTGAACATAAGGGTCTACGAAGTCACAGATCTTTGCAGCTGGCAAGTCCACATATACTTCAAAAACGAAATCCTAGAAGCAATCGAGTACGCTGAAGGGCCTTTCCTGAAATCGCACGGTCCAACGATGTTCGACGGAAGCTTCGACAATAATTATAATGCAACATACGGAGAACTATGGATGTACTGCCTACGCTCGTGGACTGGATACGGAGTAGACGGCTACGGAACCTTAGCAACAGTAACCTTCCAAGCCAAACTAGGCGGAACATCTCCACTAACCCTCGCAAACACAATCCTAGGAAATTCAACAGCACAACGCATTTCCCACACAACCACCGATGGCACAGTATACGTTGGAGGACCTGACGTAGCAATAATCTCCGTGGTTCCATGCAAAACCATCGTCGGACAAGGCTATAGCATGCGCATAAACGTAACCGCTGAAAACCAAGGCGACCAAACAGAAACATTCAACGTGACTACTTACGCCAATGACACCAGCATCCAGAACAAAATAATCACTCTAACAAGCAAGAACTCGACCACCGTCACCTTCACTTGGAGCACCACAGGTTTTGCTAAGGGCAACTACACGATAAGCGCCTATGCGTGGCCACTTCCAAACGAAGTAAACGAAGACAACAACCGCCTGACAAACGGTCCAGTGCTTGTGGGCATTCCGGGGGACGTTGACGGCGACCTCAATGGAGGGCAGTATGACGTGTTTCTGTATGACGCCGTAAAGCTACTTGCATGCTACGGTTTCAAGGAGGACGATCCAGGCTATAACCCCAACTGCGACATCGACGACGACGGCAGAATCTTCCTCTACGACGCCGTCATCCTCCTCAGCCACTACGGAGAAAAATACCCTTAACCCCTTCTCCAAACCAAGACCCAGATCGACATGATGATCGTGAGCTAACAGTGAGAAAGGTAACCCTGCTTCTAATCGCTCTCCTATTAGTCTGCAGCTTCACCATTTCATGGAGAAACATCTCGCCTGAGGGTTCACTCATGCATAATGGTGCGCAAGAACCTCATGAAACCAGCGAGACCTCAGCCAGGCTTCACTTAAGCCCAACAGACAATGCTCCCAAATCGGTGATAAGGGTGAGTGACGGTCAGAACAAAACAGTGACCGTGATTCTAGAATCCCAAACGAGTCTGACATACGTAACCGCCGGTTTATCGACGATAATCAACCCTCCACCCGAGATAGCAGACAAGATCGATGCTAACCTGCTGAACCTGACCGAGCTTGTGACGAGAGGATACATCGAAAACAATCAAACAAACATCATAATGGCCCTGTCCAGCCAAACCTGCCTAGGCGACGCGTCCTACCTCTTCACGCCAGAAAACCTGCTCAAAGACATTCGCAAACCATACACAAGTGAACATGCCTACTACAACATGCATTTCCTCTCAGCCAAAATACCCTATTCAGCAGTATTCGACCTAGCAAGAACCACACAAGTGAATCACATCTGGCTTGACCGCCGGTTTCAAGCATGCCTAGACCAAAGCGTCAAGTTGATCAAAGACCCCATAGAATGGGCAAAAACCGAATCATCGTTCAACAGAACAATCAACGGCTCAGGGAAAGACATAGCCATCCTCGACACAGGCATCGACCAGACGCACCCCGACTTCAGCTTCCCAAATGGCACGTCAAAAATCGTTGAAGCAATATCTTTCACAGGCGAATCAACCGGCGATGGATTCGGACACGGAACACACTGCGCAAGCATAGCAGCAGGCACAGGAGCAGCCAGCTCAGGCCAATACGTAGGCGTTGCCCCAGGCGCAGCGCTTCTGAATGTTAAGGTCCTCAACAATCAAGGTGAAGGACTTGAAAGCTGGGTAATCAGTGGGATCCAATGGGCAGTAGATCATGATGCAAACGTACTAGGCATGAACTTTGGAGAGAGTGTCAGCGGCGACGGAACAGATCCACTGTCTACAACTGTCAATTGGGCAGCACAGCAAGGCGTCGTCTGTGTTGCCGCCGCCGGAAACTCTGGACCACAAATGTACACCCTAACCAGTCCTGGGTAGCTGAACTCGCAATAACAGTTGGAGCGTCATCCAAAAGTGACCTTATCGCTAGCTTCAGCTCACGAGGACCAACCAGTGACTACAGAGTGAAGCCCGACGTGGTGGCACCAGGAATCGATATTGTAGCTGCGAGGGCTAACAACACGAGCATGGGCACACCCCTATCCCAATACTACACAAAAGCCTCTGGAACCTCTATGGCCACCCCTCACGTGGCAGGCGTTGCGGCATTGCTTCTAGACGCTCATCCTTCATGGAGCCCTGCCAAAATCAAAACTACACTAACAAACTATGCTGAAGACACAAACTCAAACGTGTTCGACCAAGGATCGGGCAGGTTAGACGTGTGCAGAGCTGTAAACGCATCCATTATCGGAGATTCCAGCATAAGTTTCGGCAGAGTGGATTTGAACATGATATACACACGAGTCGTTGCCTTTCAGAATCTAGCCAATTGGACTATCAGCGCAACGGTGAGCACGGAAGCTTGGCACATCAATGATGGAACGCTCTACCATGTAACCTCGTTGAACACTTCGAGCCTCATCCTATCCTATGGCGCAACAGGAAACGTTGGCATAAGCCTCAACGCCAGTGTAACGCTCCCCAGCGGCTACTATGAAGGAAGAATCGCCGCAATGGCTGGTGACGTAAGCATCAGAATACCATTCTTCTTCTGCATCGTATCGCAGCTGAACGTTGAGGTTACAGACGAAAAAGGTTCAACACTCATGGCTGCCTTCGCCCTTATCAACGCGGAAACCGGCGCAACAAAAGCATGTACAGAAAGTGAGCACGCACAATTCATTATGCCTGAAGGAAATTACATTATTCAAGCCATGAACGTTTACGCGTGGAATCCTTCAGGTGGGCTGGACGCGAAGACCTCCTTCATCGTTCACAAAGATTTTTCTGCCAAGATTGGCGAAACAATCCATATGCAGCTTTCGCTGGCTTCAGCCCACAAACTCACTGTGCGAAGCACAGACACAATGGGATCCCCCATTTATCTGATACTCAAACAGCTTCTTACGCCCTACTATGCTTTTGGATATCTTTCAGGAATAGGCTCGTTGACCAGTCAGTGCATGTATTTGACGAACACCAGTGAATATGTGAAATCTCCGTGCTTTTTCGGATTTGCTGGCTTTCCTCAGGCTTACAGTCAATGGACAGAAACGGGCATTCTCACATCAGAAGTCGACGCATACTTCATCGGGTGGGACCTCATCAAGTTTGGGCTTTCACCGATCCCAAGCTCACTAAGCTACGAAAACTCGGAACTCGCAACGTTCAACATCGAAAACGTACTGCCTAAATCCTCCCCAACATCAACAATATGGTTTAATCAAATCTCAGGAATGTGGCAAAGCGGATTCTGGTACGGATACAAAACCTATCCCGGATCCCGCTGGGTAGCGCACGTGCTGCCCTTCCAATATAAGGCATCCCCATCACAAAACTACTCTGACCTAGAATGGTCATGCATATACGCCTCTTCAAACTACCCCCAACAGTCCGCTGAAAACTATGTAATAGACAGGCATTTCGAACCGATCACCAAAGGCGAAAACCTTTCATACACCATGGGAAAAACGCCGCTCTCACCTCAAGAGGTCTTGACCAACCCGCCATACTGTGGAAATGGAGTGTACATTCCATATTACCCCCTGCGCGGAGACAGGAACTTGTACCTTGCCAAAACGGACATGCGAGCAACCAAGAGACTTGAAGTTTTCAGAAATGGCTACCTCATAGCAAATGAAACTAAAAACTGGGCACAGGCGCCAATCTCAATCAGCCAATTCCTGAATTCCCACGGCTATGGCCTGTACTCCTTCATAGTGAAAACTGAAACAAACCTGACCTGCAGTTCGCACAACATTGCCAATTACACCATAAACTACGCAAGCACCAACTCGGACCTCCTCCCACCTTCCATAACCAGAATCGATTGCGACCCATGCTTCATAGGAAATGAGCATCAAGTGCAAGTCCAACTGGCCGACCGAGACATGACCTGCAATGTAACACTCTTCTACGCAACGGACAATGGCCCATACGTTCCCGCTGTATTGAGAGATTTGGGAAACAACACTTTCTCGGCAAACGTCACGTTCACCACTTCAGTTCAAGAAATGTCGCTGTTAATCGAAGCACGCGATGTGAACGGCAACGGAATCTGCTTCAGCACAAACCCTGTGGCTCTTCGAGGTTACGAAACGTCAGTAGACGCCGCCTTGAACGAAGACGAGATAGCAGGTAGACTAACTGTCACAGGAGGCGCTCTCATAGATCCAGTGTATCTCAAAATCAGGTCGCCAGCAACAATCATGTACACTCTAACTGACATCGACGGAAACTTTCACTTCAGCGTTCCCGAAACTCTTAGCTTCCCGATAAAGATAGAAATGAGGAACATGGGGCCGTACTACGGATCAGTCCGCATCATAGAAGAACCTCAAATCCACGACATAGCTGCAACCCAACTCGTGACCTCCAAAACCATCGCAAGCGGCAACGTCTACATCAACGTAACGGCTCTGAACAAGGGCACCAGCAACGAGACCTTCCAAATAACCGCATACGCCAACAGCACACCTGTACAAACCCAAACCGTTACCCTGCCAGGCAAAAAGTCCACAACAATCACTTTTGTCTGGGGCACCTCAAACCTTGCCAAGGGGAACTACGCTATAAGTGCGTACGCTTGGCCAGTCGCAGGCGAAAACGAAACAGATGACAACAGATGCGTTGGCAGTTGGGTGATCGTAAGCATCCCAGGAGACACCGACGGAGACTTTGACGTGGACATTTTCGATGCAACGAGACTGCTTGCCTGTTATGGCTTGAAAGAAGGTGAACAGGGCTTTAACCCCAACTGCGACATCGACGACGACGGCAGAATCTTCCTTTACGACGCTGTAGTTGTCTGCCATCACTATGGCCAGAAACAGCCGTAGGCTCTTCTTTTCAGCAAAGTTGCTGACAGATCAGTATCGTGACTACTAGCCGATTCGCTTCTCAAAGTCAACACATTGCACAAAAAAGCATTCACAAGAAGAACGATATGTGTTCCACAACCAAGAATCGTCGACGAGGAAAGGCGTGGATGGAATACTAACGTCAGTCGAAGATGACCGAGTCACTCTGCGTCGCCGATTATTGACCGAAGTCTCAAGCCGATCTCATGATGAGACAAGCCACTGTCTCAGAAAGACGCCTAACACTGCGCCGATGACGGTGATTCCCAACACGTAGGGGAACATCACCCAGATCATGCTCACGAAAGCCATGTACAATGCTGCTTCCCACCCAAAAGGAATCAGTGAAAGGGTGCTTTGGTAGTCCAATATGTACCAAATGTATATGGTGGCATAGATGATGGAGACTGTGAAGGCGATGCCGATTGAGGCGAAGTAGCCAAATATCAGTGACTTGACGTCGGTCAGGAGTATGACGACAATTATGCTAACAGCGGCCAAGATGAATACGTCTGCTGTTTCCAGCGAAGGCGGCTGGTAATCGATGAACGCCTCTCGCTCATGAACAAATCTGGGGTTCGTGGAATGGAGGATGTAGTGTGCCTTAATCATTATCAACGCCATGATGGCTATCCAAATCGAGAGAATTAGCAGGTCTCTCTTCTGAGACTTGACGGACGCCAAAAGCTTCATGAGTCTTTTAACTCCACACCTTTCCTCCTAAAACAAATCCTCAAGAAACATATTTAACTTTTTGTTCGCAGCAAAACCACGCGGCGAAGAGTGCAGTAATGTTCTTCACAATCTGTCTTCGCGGTCTCAGTTGTTCTAGTGTAGAAATAGCTAAAGGTTAATAAAAAACGGGTTTTTCTATATGTATGCTAAGAGAGCGTGTGGTGAACAAGTGAAGAAACCTTTGATCGCCATCGGCATCGTTCTAATTTTCTTTGGGGTGATTGTTGCGTCCGCGTCAAACACGCCGAAGGATAAACCTCCCCTAGATCAGCTCATAGCAGGCGGTTACACTGCATGGGAGGTTCATGGAGGACCCTACGACAACGGCCAGAAGCTTCTTGTGTATTTTGGCAATCCTCCTGAAACCTTGCCCGACATAACTTTCGATGTGGAGATCTGGCCTGACGGACGTTACGAGAACAAGAGTGTGTTCATGATCTACTATCCGCAGGTATTGGGTCGTCGCACCATGCAAATCAACCTGACCTCAAATGAAGGCGGGCTGGCTGTCTCAAACCAAACTCAAGAGATAGGAGGGGCTGTCAATTATGGCGGCGACTATTGGGCAAACATTACCACGAGGTGGGTAGGTTGGAATCCACCTCCAATGCCTGAGCTTCGATTGGAAGTAATAGAGCAAGAGTATCCCTATCGGTATGTATTGCCAATAGGCGCAGGTTTGATCGCTGTAGGAGCTTCTTGTTCCATTCTTGGAGCCACGAGTATAGATCGCAAGTCGCGCCTGAAGAAGAAAGAACGTTGACGATAGTGAAGTGTTTGAATTGCCCGACACGTCTCAAATGGGCAAATGACAACAATGATGGAGCGTCGAAGATGAGAAAATACACAAGTCTCTTGCTTTCAGTCATTGTTCTTTTCGCAATAGCCTCAATTGGCTTTCTTCCACACTCACTGGCAAAAACTAATGCATTCAGTACGGTAAACCCAGGGGGCTCAATCCAACAGGCGATCAACAACGCAAGCAATGGCGACACTATCAACATCACCAGCGGAACATATCACGAGTCACGCATCATAGTCAACAAGACTGTCACTCTCTTTGGAACCGATGCCAATACAACTATAGTAGATGGTGATGAAACCACAAGCGCCATTTTCGTCGTGCACGCCGATGGGGTCAAGATAGGAAATCTCACTTTACAAAACACGAGTAATTCTGGAGGAATCGGCGTTTCAATAACCGATTATGGAAGCTTGGAAGTCTCTGACTGCATCATCAAACAATGCTACGAAGGGATAACCTTAGCCAATACGACTAACTGCGTCATCGCAAGAAACACAATCAAAGACAACTACGTCAACGGAATCCACATACACTATTTCAGCTCCTTCAATCACATCTTTGGCAACACGATTGAGAACAACACCGTGGGAGTGCTTGTTGCAGAGACAAACTGTCAGAAGAACCTGTTGTACTGCAACAATTTCTTGAGCAACATAAATCACACCGGAGGATTTGGAAGAGCGGCTAGCGACTGGAACGCCACATATCCTAATGGAGGAAACTTCTGGAGCGATTACGTAGGCGTTGACTTGAATCATGGGCCATACCAAGATGCCAATGGAAGCGATGGAATAGGAGACGCAAACTACACGTTAATTGGCGATGTGGCAGACTTCTACCCGCTGATGGCGCCAGTGTATTATTTCTATTCTGGAATGTGGAATCAACAGGAATACTACGTTGCGATAGGCGCGTCGTCCAATGTTTCTGATTACGGCTTTTACCCAGACGGTCCGCAACCCTTTGTCAACTTCACATTAGCAGGCTCCAACGCGAGCTCTTGCAGAGTATCAATACTGAGACAGATGTTGTTCGTCTTACCACCAGCGAACTGGACGGTTGAGGCTAATCAGACTGTGCTGAGTGATGTCCTCATACTGGAAGATGCTGACTTCACTTACTTCTATTTCAATTTCACTGAAGCCAGCAACGTAACCATCAAGACAATCGGAACGGAAGCTATCTCTGAGTTCTCGCAGCTGGTCCTGCCAATCATGTTGGCGACGAGCATGATTTCTATGCTTCTTAAGAAGAGAAAAAGATAGTTCTTAATTCAGGACTGCTGAAAGGTCAGTAGCTCCTAAGCTGAGAGAGAAGCGGCGTTGTTACTTCTTTCCGCCATAAAGATGGCATGCCGCCATGTGCTTATTCCCATAGTCATTCAGCTGAGGCTCTACCTTGCGGCAGATGTCTCCAATGTATGATGGACAGCGAGTGTGGAACCTGCATCCTGAAGGCGGGTTCACTGGACTTGGGATTTCGCCTTTGATGACAACTTCGATTCGCTTGGCCGTCGGGTCTGGAGTAGGTACTGCAGCGATTAAGGCTCTGGTATAAGGGTGTAGCGGTTCGAAGATGACTTGCTCTGCAGTGCCCGTTTCCATCATTTTGCCTAGATACATGACGCCGATGTTGTCGCACATGTGTCTGGCCAAAGCCAAATCGTGCGTAATGTACAGGAATGATGTCTTATACTTGTCCACGAGGCTCTTCATCAGGTTGAGAATCTCTGCTCTGATTGAAACGTCGAGCATTGAAACCGGCTCGTCTGCGACTATGAATCGTGGGTTTAGCGAAAATGCTCTGGCAACTGCTACTCTCTGCCTTTGCCCGCCACTGAGCTCGTGTGGGTATCTGAAAATGAATTCGTCAGCAGGGATTAACTCGACATCTTCAAGGGCTACCTTCACTCTTTTCTCGAGTTCGTTGTCGTCCTTTACCACGTTAAGTACTCTCAGAGGTTCAGCTACGATGTCGCCGACCGTCATTCTGGGGTTGAGAGACTCGTAAGGATCTTGAAACACTATCTGCATTTGTCGTCTCAGTGGCCTCATTTGCGTATCGTTCAGGTGAGTGGTCTCTGTTCCTTCAAAATAGACTGTTCCGTCAGTAGGCTCAATTAGCCGTAACAGTAGTCTGCCTGTGGTGGTTTTGCCACTTCCGCTTTCTCCGGCAAGCCCGAAGATCTCTCCTCTCTTTATTTCAAGGCTTACGCCGTCTACTGCGTGGACAAACAGTTGTTTTCTGGACACGAGGGTTCTGATAAAGCCTAACTTGACTGGGAACCATTTCTTCAAGTTTTCAGCTTTCACAACTACGTCTTTCTTTTCCATCATATCACCTTGTCGCCAAGTGGCATGCAACGTAATGGTTCTCTGCTACCTTCTTGAGTTCAGGCCTTTCCTTCTTACATATGTCCATGGCATACTTACATCGCGGATGGAACCTGCAACCGGAAGGCGGAGAGAGCAAGTCAGGTGGAGAGCCAGGAATTGAGATCATCAGTCTTTTTGCAGAGTGTATGTTTGGGAAGGCGCCAATCAAGTCTTGAGTGTATGGATGAAGAGGCTTCTTAAACAAGTTCAAAACGTTCCCATACTCCGCCATGTTACCAGCATACATGACAGCAAGCTTCTCACAGACCTCAGCGACAAGCGAAAGGTCATGAGTAATCATCAGAAGAGCCAAGTCAAGTCTTTTCTTGAGTTCGTCAAGCAGCTTCAGAACCTGAGCCTGAACGATCACGTCTAACGCTGTTCCTGGCTCGTCGGCGATGACAATGTCGGGGTTAGATGAAAGAGCCATTGCAATCATGGCACGCTGTCTCATGCCTCCGCTGAACTCGTGAGGATAGTTTCTTGCTCTGGACTTGTCAACTCCAACCATTTCCAGCAGTTTTCCCACTCTTTCTCTTGCTTCCTTTTTCTTAACGTTCGATTCGTGGAGCTGAATGGCCTCGACGATCTGTTCTTCAATTCTGTACACAGGGTTGAGCGCGTTCATGGCTCCTTGAAAGATAAGGGAGATGCCCTTCCACCTTATCTCCTTCCTCAGTTTGTCTTCGCTGAGCTGAACAATGTCTGTGCCCTTGAAGACTATTTTGCCTGTAACGATTCTGCCATTGTAGGGGAGAATTCTCAACAAGGACAGCGCAGCAGTGGTTTTCCCGCAGCCAGATTCGCCCACGAGACCCATAGCCTCTCCTTTCTCGAGTTGAAAGCTAACGCCTTCAACCGCTTTTACAGAACCCCTTCCAATGGTGTAGTACGTTGTTAAATTCTGTACATCTAGTAAAGTCATGCTAATTACCTTTGGGATTTCTCTAGCCAGACTTGGTAATATAAGTTTTAGTCGTTTATTTAAGCTTTAAGCATTGTACGTTTTCGTTAGAACAAGCTTTTTTTACTTCGCGCTCCAGTTCCTCTTGTTGGGCGACGTAACATGGAAGATGAGTGGGCTGGCAAAAACGTTGACCTTTCACTTCTGACAGAGCAGATAGTGCAGTTCTTTGAGCAGAAGCAATTCGTAACTTCAAGCGAGAAGTCAGAGGAGGAGCATTTGGTTGTCTCTAGACCCCAATCATCTCACGGCATCGTGGAGCTTGTCAAGGTACACGTCACCGGTCGGCCGGAGCATTTCAAAGTGAAGTTTGATTCAGGCTCACGTTCAAATGCGTTCGTCAGGTACGGCAGCCTCACATCATTTTTCGGGGGAGGAATAATAGCGGTGAAGGGGCTTAAGTCTCAAGAGGCATTGGAGAAGCTGGAAAAGGAATTTTGGGTTCATGTAGATAGAACCGTTTGGAGTCTTGCCAAAGCTTCTTCTGAAAGGAGAAGTTGACTGCGCTTGGGTTTTATCGTCTTTGTCTTAGCCTAGGGTTCAGTGTTTCGTCCAACGCGAAACCCATTAGAATGAACGCTGTGGCCAGCAACGCGATGGCGATGCATGCGGGGAACATCCAGAACCAGTAGTCTGTAAGTCCTCTTGTAATGGCTACTCCGGAACTTTCAAAGTCGTACAACAGTTTGCCCCAGGATGCTATCAGTGGATCTCCGAGCCCGAGCCAGCTTAACGAAGCTTCTGTGACTATCGCGCCGGGTACCGCAGTTGCCAGGGTGATATAAACTAGCGCGAATACGTTCGGTAGCACGTGTCTGTTTATGATGTAGAAACTGCTTGCTCCAGACGCTCTTGCTGCTTCGATGAATGTTCTTTCTCTGAGGCTTAGAACCATGGATCTGACGGTTCTTGCGAAGCCCATCCAGCCGAACAGCGTTAAGACGAGTATGATGTTCCACATGCTGACCATGCCGCGGGTGACCATGCTGAGCGCCACGACCAGAATTATGAACAAGGGCAGTGTAGGGATTACGAGGAACAAGTCAGCGGTTCTCATGATTGCTTCGTCGACTATGCCGCCCATGTATCCGGCAACCAATCCCAGAAATAGGCCGATTAGGGTGGAAAATAAGGCTGTGAGTACGCCTACTAGCAGTGACACTCTGGTTCCATAGACCAGCGTGCTGAAGATGTCTCGCGGGTATGCTAGGTCGTTGTCTGAGCCGAGAAGTCCGAAGGTGTTGCCGTACAACATCCAGCCCATGTTGTCCAAGTAGACAGAGATTGGTTTGTCGCTGTCAAATGTTATTTCAAAGAGGAGCGAATAGTTGCCAGCCATTGGGAAAATCGTCTGTGTCGGCTTCTGAGCTTTGACCAGTTCTGGTACGCTTGGACTGTTTGAAGTAATGACGTCTTCCATATAGCCGACCGCAACTGTCTTGTTGTACGTTGCCACAGGGAACACTTCCTCGCTGCCCTCTCGGTACAACGCTATAGTGATGTTGACAGAAGCGGCCAGGTCATCACCTGACACTAGAGATGACATATACCCCCAGAAACCTTTTGGCGATTCCCAGTAGGGATATTCAAATCGTCTCCATACTAACGCTGTTGTCCCCTTCGACGCATCGTCGCTTGATTGCGGGTTGTAGTCTATTTCAATGCATCCGTCATTGTCTGTTCCTTTTTGGCTGTTGTATTTAGCCGTGATGGAGTCAAGTGTTGCATTCCAATTCCAATTCTCTTGGAACGTCTGATTCGATTTCAAGTGGAAGTCAGGCACAAGTTCCATGTTTTCGGTAATATCTCTGCCCGTAGTGTACGCTGTTTTGACTTCGGTACCGCTTGGAAACACAAGTGTTTCCGGGATCTTTATTAGGTTCGGGTTTCGATATTCCCACTTCCATTCCTGAGGATATACTAATGCTCTAGAAGTACCGTTTGGAAATGTAACTTCGACCTGTGGGAGTTTTATGGCGCGCTTGTCCAGAAGGATATTGGTGTCTACAGCTTCCTGTCCAGCGCGGCCAAAAACCTGCCAGGAGGTGCCTCCTATTACCGCTGTTATGTTCGAGTAGAATGTTTCTTCAAGATCAAGCGGCCCTCTTGGGATCCCCGGCAGGTACTTGTACCAGTACGGAGAACACAGGTCGCTGGCTACTGGAGGTCCGCGGCCATACAGAGCTGAGAATTCTCCGGCGTGCCACATCGGATTTATCGGATCGTTAGAAGTGAACAGTGGGGCTGCGATGGCGACGAATGCGAAGAGCGCTATTATGACGACGCCTACCATTCCTCTCTTGCTCTTTCTGAATACCGAAAAGAATCCTTTAAGCCTTCTAATAGCAAAGTTTACTTTTTGTCTACGCGTTGCCATTTCTTTCACCCATATTTGATACGCGGGTCAATAATTCCGTAAAGCAGGTCTGCGACAAGGTTCGCGACAATTACGCATAGCGCGATTACATAGAAGACTGCTTGGAGAACAGGCAGGTCTGGCGGGTGTAAGGCACCCCAGATCAGAAGTCCCATGCCGTTGTAGTCAAAGAGTGTTTCAGTGATAATGGCTCCACTCATTATGAAGCCGAATGTCATTGCGACGTTTGTGATCAGGGGTAGGGATGCGTTCTTCAAGATGTGCTTGTAGAGCACCGTTCTCTCTCTGAGACCTTTTGCCCTTGCAGTGACCACGTAGTCTTCTGTGATTGATTCGAGGATGCATGCTCTAGTAAGCAGAATCCATCCGCCTACGCTGAAGAGAAACAGGGTTATGATGGGCAGAACAAGGCATGATATGCGTCCTGCGAGGAATTCAAGTATGTTGGCCGGGGGGGTTCTGGCCCATACTCTGGGGAATGTGCCTCCGCTTGGGAACCAGTCGAGGAGTCCGGAGAAAAGGAAGATGATTATCCACCCAATGAAAAATATCGGGACTGAGAAAGTTATCAGCGAACCTGTCACCATTCCGGTGTCAAGGATTGTTTCTCTCTTGTAAGCAGCTATCACTCCGAGTAGTATGCCTATCATTGTCGCCAGGGCTGCGTCCAGACCCATAAGAACGACGGTGTTTGGCAGTCTTTCCATGATTGAATTGCGAACAGGTTCTTGTCCTCTTGAAAATCCTTTTCCGAAATCCCAGGTTAGCATGTTGCCAAGATACTGGATGTATCTTTCATGTATGGGCTTGTCAAGACCGTAGTACGATCGAAGTCTTATGAGGTCCTCTTCATTCACTCTTCCTCTGAGAGTTTGGACGTACTGGTTTGTTGGGTCTCCTGGCATCAGTGTGAATATGAGGAAGTTTATCGTTAAGACGGCGAAAATCAGGACAACCGAATATATCAGTCTTCTTGTGATGTATCCTTTCAGTCCCATAGGTTCCACCAATGTCGGGTTCTGATAAGGTACCGTTGTTACTTTTGTATTTAAGTTTTGGCTTAAAAATAAAAAGAGGGAAATGAGTTCTTAGTTATGGTTCTCTTATGGCGGTGGTATTCCGTATTTCAGTCCGTAGTCGCCTAGCAAGGTTACTGCGTCGAACAGGCCAACGTGGCACAGGTCCGAGGCGTCAATGTCTGCACCTGGGAACCAGTTTGCTGGTGGCGTGCTGTCTCCTCTAGCACAGTATGCTCCGAGCAGTTTCACTGCGTCGAACAGGAATACTTGGTAGTATCCACTGCGTGGCTTTGTTGACCCAGTCCATGTCCACATCCAGTCGATCTCGCCTTTTGGCGGGGTCTCATGGAAGTAGTTCGTGTTGGCTCCGAGGCTTGCCACACCACCTACACCGGTTATGATGTTTATTGGGTAGTATGCGCCGCCTACACTGTACCATGTGGTCGTCCATGGCAAACCGCCGATGAAGTAGCCGTGTGGGTCCACTGTTGACTTGTAGTAGTTCACGGTTATCGTGCCTGCTGGCTGGTTGACCAAGAAGTGGATGATGTTGCGCATGAACGTGGGCGAACCTGCAGCGAGGATTTCATAGTCGACGCCTTCAGTCAGCAACGTTGGACCGCGGGTCACGTTTACTATTTCAACCACCTTGTCAGCTGGTGTGAACTCGTACTTCGTTGACGCCGGGAAGTCTGTCCCGTCTGAAACGAAGGACGCAGAGGCTGGACCGCAGAGCGCGGCTAGCCACTCGACTCTTGACACCAACGGATATGGCGGAGCGCCGTAGAACCACATGCTTTTGGAGCTGAAGTAGAATTCGATCTGGTAGTCGTTTACGATATGGGTCTTCTCCACGTCTTGCCAGCCTGAAATCAGCCAGCCGTCTGGGAACGCGTAGCCATACCAGTTCAGGAACTCTAGGTCCTTGGCTTTGTAGTCTCGGACTGCAGCGCCTGTCACAGGTGCGACTATTTTCACGCCCTTTCTAATCCAGTATGTGACCTTGGTCTTCTCTACCGGCGGATCTACCGTGGTGTCTGTCCACGTGGAAACTTCCCAGTCTTGAATTACTCCTGGGTTGTCGGTCGCCAAGTTGTATGGTTCGACCAGTTGCCCAGCTGGGAAGATTCTGTCCAGCACGGCGTAGTCGAAGTACCACTGTGAGTACAGCTGGTTGAGGGCTAGTGGCGCGTTAACAGTGCCGAACCTCAAAGGCTGCGTTGATTCATTTGGTACTGTGGCTGGGTCGTCGAGCTTGTAGCTGTGCAGGAACGTGAAGATGTTTTCCAAACCGTAGCCGTACATGTTCACTATGGCGGCTGCATATTTGCTGTATCCCCAGAATGACCTTGAGGTCCATATGGGGATGTTAATGGCTTGGTTCATGAACTCGACGCATCCGTCCTTTGCTGCTTGTATAGCGTCGCCCATGTTTTCTGCATAGTAGATGTTGTGGATGCATTCGTCGAATATTGGGTAGTTTGGCAGTCCGGTAGCGTTGTGGCCTGTCACGTAGTTCTGACCTGCCCAGTAGTCGCTGTGGAACATTGTAAGCCAGTAGGTCGGGTATCGGCCCACACTGTAACCACCAGTATAGAAGTGATAGTTAAAGCCTGGGCTCATGACTATTGGGAACAGCACTGAACTCGGGGCTAACTGACTATCAACTGGCACGCCTAGGCTTATCAGGTTAGCGGCCAGAGCCATTCCAGCCTGCATCCTTGGGGCGTGGTCATTTCTGATCTTACCCTTCAACGGGTCAAGATTCGGGCCGAGTTCTTTGCCTGGCCATCCAACTGGATAGTTGCGTATACCGTCAATGTCCGTGTCTATGAAGCCTCCGGCTGTTAGATACTCAGCTGCCTTGGTCATGTTGAACTCGTATGGGAAGTCGTAAAGCGGGTTAAGCGGGTCGTATTCCGGCGGGGCCCATCCTGAAACCTGCGGGCCGGCTATGGGTACATCAATTCTTGTACCCAAACCTTTCACGACGTCGTTGAGTATCCAATCCTTGTCTACAGCACAGGTCATGGCCTTCCTGAAGTTCAAGTCGTTTGTCGGGCTGCGCCAA
>Ga0315285_10002374_pt1 | contig 19659 bp, 5 predicted proteins | sample YL17G09_36_MG_FD_203698 | JGI IMG/M metagenome (GOLD analysis project Ga0315285, IMG submission 203698) | Sediment microbial communities from Yellowstone Lake, YNP, Wyoming, USA - YL17G09_36 | ecosystem: Environmental > Aquatic > Freshwater > Lake > Sediment | place: USA: Wyoming | collected...
AACGCCAAGAAGAGATCTTACCGCCGTGCCCTGCGCCGTTACCCGCGCCGCCGAAAATAGCACCGCCTCAAAATTCTCTTTGACAGAACAGGTGCTACTAATTTAATATTGGTGTTATGCTGGAAAGGTTTGGGGTCTCGATAGAGAAAAAGATATTGGAGCGGTTCGACGCCTATATCAAGAAGCACGGTTACCAAAACCGTTCCGAAGCTTTGCGCGACCTGATGCGGGATAAGTTCGTGGAGGAAGAGTGGAAGGAGGAGGGCGGCGAGGCAGTGGCCACTTTGACCCTGGTCTACAACCATTCCGCCCGTCAGCTTTCTGAAAAGCTGACCGACCTCCAGCACGAGTATGGCGCGCTCATCATCTCCACCCTGCATGTGCACCTTAACCATCACGATTGTCTGGAAGTGCTGGTGATGAAGGGGCCTACCAAGGACATAAAACAGGCCGCTTCCTACCTTTTGGCCACCAAAGGAGTGAAGCACGGGAAATTGGTAAAGACCGGGAAGGAATTAATATGATGAAGAGAATTTTAACCGCGACTTTAGTCGCGGGGCTGTTCCTGTCCCTGCCCGCCCTTGCCCTCCGCCCCCTGGTGACTGACGATGCACCGGTGCTCGGGCCGGGATTTTTTCAATGGGAGTTCGGGGTATTGAATTACTCGGAGAATTCTGTCGATACCCGAAATGTATCTAATGTGGTGACTTACGGCTGGCTGCCCCGCACCAACCTGGTGGCCGAATTCCCTTATTTGACCGTGCGGGGAAGCGCGCAAACCCTTTCAGGGATGGGAGATATCATCTTGAAAGCCAAGCATAATCTGATGGATCCGGAAAATAATCCGGTCGGCTTCTCGGTCTCGCTAGGCAACAATTTCAGTAACGGCGACCAGGCCAAAGGTTTTGGCGACGGCAAGAACAACCTGTTCGCGCACGCCATTTTGACCAAGCCCCTGCCCTTTGGCGCGGCGCACGCCAACCTGGGCTACACTTTCACCGACGCTCTGGCCAATTTTGGCGCGGCGCTGGAGGCGAACCTGCCGTCCGATGCTAAATTCCTATCCGAGATCGCGGGAGAGCGGGACCAGACCGGCGCGGGCCCCATAAATCTGGTCCTGGGATTGAACAAATTATTGAATTCCCAGATCACCATGGATGGTGGATTGCATTTTGGGCTTACGGACTCCGGTCCCAAACAGATGTACACTTTTGGCTTAACAGCCTTGATGTAGGAGGAAAACTATGCATATTCCGGATGGTTTCATTGACCCCAAATTTTCGGGGGGGCTGGCAGGAGTGGCGGCTTTGGCGCTGGGCTATTGCTTTGCCAGGGTCCGGCAGATGGCGACCGCGGTGGTTCCGCAAGAAGCTCTGGCGGCGATCGGCAAGGGCGTCCATTCCCTAAAGACCGGCAGCAGCCGGATGCTCACCGCTTTTGGCGAGAGCTTGATCTTGAAGATGGGAATGGTGGCTTCTTTGATCTTCGCCGCGCAGATGTTCAACTTCCCCATCGCGGAGGGCACCTCGGGGCATTTTCTGGGAGGGGTCCTGGCCGCAGTATTACTTGGACCATTTGCGGGAAGCTTGGCGCTGGCGGCAGTGGTCATCATTCAATCGTTGTTCTTCGCGGACGGCGGCTTCTTGGCTTTGGGAGCCAATCTGGTGAATATGGCCTTGATCGGCACTTTCCTTTCCTACTATATATACGCCCTGCTCAAGCAGAAACTTCCGGAAGAGTTGAGCATCGGCCTCGCGGCCTGGCTATCGGTGGTGCTTGCCGCTTCGGCCTGCGCGTTGGAAATTGGCCTGTCAGGAACCTTCGATCTTCTGGCCACTTTTTTGGCGATGTTCAAGGTGCATGCCGTCATTGGACTGGCAGAAGTGCTGATCACCCTGGGATTAATAAAGGTTGCCGGAGGATATTTTGAGAAAAATAGTTCTATTTAGTATCCTAATCGTTATCCTGGCGGCCTTTTTCGCCAGCTCCAGTCCCGATGGCTTGGAGAAAGTGGCGGAGAAATTGGGGTTCATTGGAAAAGGAGCGGAGAGTCGCTCGATCCTTACTGATTATTCTTTGCCCTTTTTAAAATCTGGGCCGGTCAATACTGCGGCGGCGGGAGTGGTGGGAGTGGGGTTGATACTGGCAACTTTCCTGGGAATTAAATCAATGTGCCGCGGTGCCGGCCGGAGCGGCAGATAACCCGGCTATGACCTCATCATTATGCAGTGGATACAAGCTACTATAATGAGTTTCACCCTCAGGGGAAATAACTCTCTGAACATATAAGCCCGTAACTAATCTGTCCATCTCCGCCAGGGACTCCTCCGACAGGCCCCTCATGATCACCTGCTCCACCAGGCACTGGGCCATCAGAGCTTCCATGTCCGCTTTCCCTCTCCTCCACCTCTCAATATCAATATAGTCGCCGTAGGCGTTGAGCTGTCTTAAAAGATTTACATCCCTGGTTTCCAAATATTTCAAGCGCAGCTCAATGATCGTCAGCTGAATGGTCCTCCGCAATCTGTCGGCCTCCTCCTGGGCTACGCGTTCGGCCTCCGCCATATTGTGTGCGGCTTCGGCCTCGACCGCGCTCCGTTCGGCATCACACTGCTGCCAGGCCAGGCTGTCGGGATCGATCCCGGCATCTTCCCCTCCATAGGGGTTGGCGCGCTCAGCAGTCCCCGCATCGCCCCCATCATCAGAAGTGCCGGCTGCGGCAGTGCCCGCATCCCCATAACCGCGGTCCGGCTGCTCGCCCTGGCATTCCCTGATGCCTGCGTGCACAAAGAAATCCTGCTCCGGGTCATTCTCCCGCAGCCGCGCTATCGCGCCCTCCACATCCGGATTGATTGCCTGGTAAGCCAGGGAAGAAAGATACTGGACCAGGTCGGAATTCTCATAATTCAAGTGGGCCTGCCCCGGGGTATCCCCCTCGATCACCAATCCCATTTCCACATCTTGTGGAGAGTAGGTCAGGGGCTGCTCGCTTTGCACCTGCTCATAAAAGAAGGCGGCCCGGGCCATGCGGCGCTGTTTTAATATCCGGGCTTCCGCATCATGGAGCATGGCCAGGTCGGGGGTGATATCGGCAGAATAGTTATGGCCCGAATCATTGGGATCCTCGTAGGTAAGGGTCGCGGGCAGATCAAAGGAGAACAGCACTTCCTGGATGAACTGCTCTATCCTTTCCTCATGGAAATTCCCGTCCTCATCAAAATAGCGCTGCAGGAGATCCACCACCATCCGGATAGGATGCCCACTGCCTACATAGGTTATGGGAGGTAGTATCTGGCGCAGCTGCCGGATGGCGTCCCGGATCGCGAAGAGCTCGGTGCTGCCGGAATTAAGTTCCAACAGTATTTCTTTAAGTTTTTCCAAATCGAACTGGGTCCGGTTGACATTTGTGAAGATGCTCCCGCTTCCGCTCTCCCCCTTATAGGTGTCGGCCTGGGCGGCCATTCTTCTAAATTCCGCCAGGATGCGTAAGAAGTAGCGGGAGGCGTTGGCGCAATCATCGAGCATCACCTGGTGGAGCTGGTCATCATGGCACTCTTCGTCCGCGATGCCGACAGTGACAATGCTCAATCCCAGCTGCTGGGTGTCATCCACAAAGCCGCAACGGCCGTCGGCCCGGTCTTCGGCGCTCAGCACATAATTGGGCGTGCCCAAGAACCTGATCATGTCGGTCGCAAAATATACCACCGTGGCCCAGCTGGCGTACCGCACGAACCGCAGGGAGTTGGGCGAGAGGCGCGGCCTTAAGAAGCGGTTAAAAGCCGCCATCATCACGCCCGGCACCGCGAACTGGGTGATGGGACTGCTGAAGAATCCCAGGTCATCGGCCCCGGTGGTCTCGGTTATAAAGCGGAAAGTGCGGCCGAATATTTCGAATAGCCCCAGGCCCTCTAAAAATTCCGGAATGGTATCGACCAGCTGCCAGCCCGCCTGGGAGACCAGGCTGGGCTCGGACCAGTTGCTGATGAACAGGGGACTGGTACCCATACGCTCCTGCCAGAACAGCCGGAAAGCGGTGAACCGGCCGCTGATGGCCTCCCCTTCGATACGAGCCTGGGTGCCCGCCACGCACTGGCCGAAGATCTTGAACCCGTTGGCCACTTCCGTTAGGGTCGCCCGGCTGAGGAACCCCGCCGCCTGCATTTGGCCGCCCACGTGCAGCAAGCCCAGCACGAAGATGGTCTTGCCGAACTGATTGTCAATGCCCAGCCAATCGGCCAGCCGCTCGGCGCCGACGATCTCCGCTAAGGCTACCATCAGGCCCACCGCCTCCCCGACCAGCGCCCTCATCCTGGTGTTCCCATCCCCGCCGCCGCTGCGCAGCTGCTCGAGCTTTTGCCGGAGCTGTTCGGCCAACTCCTGCACCCGGGAATCGGACTGGGCCAGGTCCCTCAAACTCGCGGGGTCGGGCCTGACATATCTCCAGCCTTCACCCTGTCCGTCGTAGAACTTCCTGATCTCCCTCGCGATCGCGTCCGGATCGGTCTGCGCCAGCGAAAGGCCCAGCTGCTGCGCCAGGGCAACCAGGCTCTCGAAATATCTGTACTCCGCGTAAATGCCGCGCGCGGACTCCTCGATGAGCCGGGCGGTATCTTCATCCACCCCGAATTCGCGCATGATATCTTCGCGGGTCATGTCCCAGGCGAGGCGCTTCAGGTCGTTTATGGTGAGAGCTCTTTCTCCGATATCCACCAGCTCCAGCTTCCGCAGGGCTTCCTCAAATTTACCGATCGCTTTCTCCTGCATTTGGCTTAAAAGATCCGGGGCGCTCTCGGTGGTAACCGGCTGCAGCATCTCTGCCGAGACCCTTCTTCTCTCTTCGAGGCGGGCCACCAATTCCTGCAGGTGTTCCTCTCCGCCCAGGTTATCCAGCCCCACCCCGTCCCTTAATTTTGTTTCCAGCCAATCGCGGGCTTCGCGATATTCCGCCTCTCCTATGAGTTCGGTCCCCACGGCCAGCCGCTCGATCTCTGCCAGCCGTCCCCGGCGGTCTTCCTGCGCGCGGTCGTATTGGGCCTCGGCCTCCTGCACCGCGGTGTTCAATCTCGCAAGGTCCGCGTCCTCTAAGCCCAATCCGCGCAGGGCTTCGGCGGCCCGGGCGTCCCCGCGGTAGGCATCGCCGATCTTCTTCACCAGCCAATCGGCGCTCTCTACCTCGGATCCCATGATATCGATGCCCCCTTCCTCCAAAATGCCCAACGCTTCCTGTCCGTAGCGGTATATCAATCTCCTGGTGCGCAGTTCCCTTATCACGGAATCGGCCGCCTCATTCGTCATCCTGAGCTTTTCGGTGAGGAAGGTGCGGATCCGGCCTTCCCGATTGGCATTCAAGGCGTGCCGGGCGCTGGTGCCTCTCCCGTCGTTGGCCCAGCCGGCCAGCTCTTCCAGTGAATTGCCCAAATCCCGCGCCTGCCGCCGGCTCAGGTCGTTCAGCTCCACCTCCGAAAGCCCCAGCAGGGCTTCCCTTACGCTTCTCCTGAGGTCGGCGTTGCGGATGCCGTCGGCCTTATCCAGGAGGGATTCCAGCCGTGAACCCTCGGGCCGCGGCACCTGCCTCATATCCCGGTCCAGTTTACCCCGGAGCTCCTGGGCCTTCTCCGAGCCACCATTTTCCTCGCCTACTGCCACCAGCTCGCGCCCTTCCAAGCGATAGGTCCTAAGCGCTTCCCGCTGGCCGGTCTCGGCATTGTCATAGTAGAAACGATATTCACCGTTGACCACCTCCACCCCCATCCCTTCATAGAGAGTGATACTGTAAATATTATTGGCATCCACCACGACCACCGCGCGGCCGGCCGCTCCCCGCGGGGTGCCGGTGGGAACTCTTTCCAGGATATTGGCCAAGATGTCCTCGGTCATTGTAACCCCATCTGCCGTCAGGACAATTTTAATGCTTCTTTCCGCTAGGGGATCGGCGGTCGGGGTCACCCCGGTGGGCGAAACATTTACAGGCCGCGCTTCAGGGGCGGAAGCCCCGGCTTGCCGGGGCGGCAGGTCAATGCGGCTCTGGATTGTTATATCATCTCCCTCCACTTCCACCACGACTCCATTACCTTGAACTGTTATCCGGGTTACCCTTCGCCCTCCGGCGGTCTCGGCTATTTGACGACCCAGCGCTTCCAGTTGTTCGGCGGTCAGCTCAACCTCCGGATGCACGGCCACTCCGGCCTCCGGAAAACGAGTTTCCAGGTTTTGCCTGGCTCTCACAGCCGAACTTTCTTCAGCTGCCTGCCCGGCCGCTCGGCGCCGGGCCATGTCATCGGCCACGTCCCGAGGATCTATGCCGGCATTCAACCGTACTACTTGGTTATAGGGCCTTTCTCCTTCCCAGGGCGTTAGGTCATTGCTTACCCCATGCTCCCCACCCACCCAGAACCCTTCCTCGGTGATAATGATGTTGATGCGGTCATTGGGGTACAGGCGGCGATAATTCTCTATGGCCTGCTTGATCTGTTCCAGATGAGCCCTGGTGAACCGCATTTCAGATAAGTGCTCGCAGCTCCGGGTATCTATGTCGATCGCACCGTCGGCCTCGGCGGCCAGGCGTTGAACGAATTCATTGTTATTCAAGGTTGCTTCCGGCGCCGGAGCGGCAGGAGCCGCTGGAGCAGCCGGAGCGGGTGCGGAAGGAGGCGTCGGCTCCGCCGGTCTGGGTTCAGCGGCAGGTCTTGGTTCGGCTGGAGCCGCTGGCTCAGTTGGCCTGGGCTCGGCCGGAGCAGGAGCTGCCGGTTCGGCAGCAGGTCGAGGAGCAGGGGTCTCCGGAGCCCTTTGCGGCGCTGGGGTGCTGCTCTCCTCCCAACGGACCTCAATGCGCAGATTCTCCCCCTCGATCACAAATCCTTCATCGCTGAACCTTACTCCTCTTACCCTGGCCTGCTCCTCAGGAGTCAAGGCCCGCAGTCTCTGTTCAATGATCCGGGCTCTTTCCGGGCTGATCGGATTTTCCGCGGAAGCCCCTTCTCCGGCTGCTTCAGGCGGCACTGCCTCAGTTCTCGGCGGACGCGGGGTATTGCTCTCTTCCCAGCGGACCTCGATGTTCAGGTTGTCCCCGCTGATGGTAAATCCTTCCGGGGTGACCCGTATCCTTCTTACCCGGGCGCGCTCCTCTGGGGTCAAGGCCACGACCCTGTCCTGGATAGCCCTTATGTGCACATCTTGTAAATTGACCCGGTTGTCTACCCGCACTCTGACCCTGCGGCCCAGATTGCCCAGGCGGGCGCGCAGGCGGTCGGCAACGATAAAGGCGTGGGCGGCGGCTCGCGTTCTGATCATTAAGTTGTCAATAAACCGCCGGCGAACCGTTACCATCGCCTGCCTGATGGCCCTAATGCCCCGGTTGAGGATCCTCCCCTGATACCAGCTCTCCCCCGAGGCCCAGCCCCGGATCGAATCGCTAAGCCGATAGCGGCCGCCTGCATACCTTAGGGCTACCCTGAGCAGGCGCCGCGCTTCGGCCCGGATCTCGGCCATCACCTCGGCGCTGGCGCGTTCGCCGAACTCTTCCGTAAGCAGGCGCTCCAGCTCACCCCTAAGTTCCTCCAGGCTCTCCGGCGAACGATCCCCGCGCAGATAATTGAGGATCGCTCTTTCTAGCCTTCCGAGCTGCTGGCGTCCGTTCTCGGTCAGGCGGCGTAATCTTCTCCAGCTTCTCCGTTCGAATAGGCCGCGACCACCCACCCGCTCCACTCCCCGGTCGATCTCCTCGGCAAGTTCCCGCGCCTGCCGCCTCATCTCGCTTAGGTTATCCCGGATGCCTCTCTTAAGCTTCTTCTCTATTTTGCGATAGAGCTTACTTATCGCTTCCGGGCTAAGCCGCCCGTTCAACAGGCGCTCCAGTTTTGTTTTAATATCGTAAAGCAGTTCTTCCAGGCTGGAATAGCCCTCGCTCCTGCCGAAAACCTCGCGCAGCAGCTGCTGGTATTCTCCCAGATACTGCGGATCGTCGCTTGCCACTCCTAAAAGACACTCGAGCGTCATCTGGACCACCCTTTGCATTTTTCCAACGACAGGATCCTGGGCTAACGCCGCGTTATCCCTTAAGATATCGCCCACTTGCCCGGCGATCCTTTCGGCTCCCCGGTTGTTGACAACCGGTTCTATGGCCCGAGCTTGAGCCATTTCCAGCTGGTCTGTCAGTTCAGAAGGCCGCTCCGGATCCCCCTCTTCCAGGTATCTTTGGGTATACTCTCTCTCCAACCGCTCGAATTCCTCGGTCCCCGGCTCAAATCCTTCCTCTATCAAGGCCTCCCGGACGCCCTGTGCGGCGGCGGCGACCTGCGTGTTCACCAACCTTACTACTCTGACACCCCGCGCCAGGGTCGCCCCCGCGCCTTCCATGCGGTGGCCCATGGCCAGGTGCATGGCGCGCAGCCGCTCCCTGAAGCCCCCGAAGCGGAAGTTCATGAACTCATAGGTCGTGCGGATGGCCCGCCCTAAAAATCTCACGAAGCGGTTGGTCCGGCTTCTGCGACCCAGAGTTTCCAGGACCTCTTCCGCCCTTCTCTGGATCTCCTCTATCTCGGCCTGCTCCAGCAGGCCTTCGAATATTTGCGCGATCCTCCTCCGCAGTTCCTGCTGCATCTGCTCCATCCGTTCTTCATTTTCGGGAGAAAGCGCTTCCAGCTGTTCCCTCAGCCAGTCCAGGGTCTCCGCGGTCCGCTGCCTTACCTGGGGATTGGTCCTTACGCTCCAGCCGCCGCGCGTAATGCGCCGTTCTATTTGCCGGGCCACCCGGTCGGGGCTGGCAGGCGAGCCCTCCAGCCGGTCGAGGGTCAAGCCGGCGCGCTCTCCCGGGGCCATCGGCCGCCCGCATAAGCTCCTGACCACCCTCTCCAGCCCGCCGGAAATGCCTTCGCGGGAGATGATATGAATGGCCTCTTGTATCTTATTGAGCAGGGGAACCGCCCTTTCCGGGTCACCGCCGGCCAGGCGGATGACCAGCCGGTAGGCCTTTTGCAGGTAGCGCAATACATTTTGCCCTATTGAGAAGGGGAAGCTGGCCAGCCCGTACTGGTTCCAGCGGGCCGGGTCCATGGTCACGTTGGACAAAAATCTCATCGCCTGGTCCGCGATGCTCAGGGTGGATTTATAAACCTGGATGGCAAAGGGTATGGCCACCATCGCCAACCCCGCCGCCATTCCATACTGCCCTTTTTCGATCAGCTCCTCCACCTCCATCAGCATCACCCAGGGCAATCTTTCAAAGGCCAAAAACGAACCAAAGGTATGGCCCACTCCGTTCCAGAATAGTTCAAATTGATTATTGTATTCCAGGCGCGCCCATTCGCGCACTCTCGCATCGGGGCCGTTCTCGGCCAGCGCCGAGAGCTCCATCAGGTCCACGATCTTGGGGAAGAACTGGGTGAACTGGGCAAAGATGCTGGCCGGGATGGTGATGCCGAACTCGGCCCCCTTGAGGATGGCCTCGGCAATGGTCTTATCCCTGATCTCGTCCCAGTCGATGTCGGCCAAAAGGTGCGGACCCACCGTGGCCATGGTCCACAATCCCTCGCCTACTGAATCCAGAAAGTCGTGGGTCTCTTTTTCGAGCCGGGGGGTGGTGGGAGTGGTCCGGCTGAGCGACCTGCCGTCCGGACCGGCCACAGTCACCAGCAGGTCCTGATTGTCCCCTTCGCCCTGCCGGTGGAACAGACGGAGGGGGGAAGCGGCCGAATAGCCCTGCGCCGCCTGGAGTTCCCCGGTGGCCGTTAAGCCCTGTCCTTCGTCGGTTAGGGCTTCGCCGAGCATTGAATAATCCATCACGAACTGGGAGAGCACCCTCAATCCCAAATGCAGGTTCATTTTTTCTTCGTCGCTTAAGTCGGGTATCCCCTCCAGCGCGCGGTGGGCGTTCAGGGCGTCGAACAGCCGGAACCTCAGCTCCTGATGGCTTTCCATGAAAGACAGCAGGTGTTCCAGGGCCTCCAAGGCCAGGGGCGCGATCGCGCAGTCGTCGCCGCCCAGGCCGATAAAATCGGTGAAGATCTTTCTTTCCCTGAGCAGGGCTTCGTACAGGTCGCGGTGGCCGTTGCGGTTTAGGAGCACCAGCTCCCTTAGGTTCCGGTAGGCCTCTACCGCGTTCCTCACTTCCTCATAGCCGATGTTTAAGGCATTCTGCGGGTGATCGAAATCTATCTGCCCGGAGAAATACAGGTGCGCGATGTTGGAGATGTTGAAAGTGCCCTGGTTGTCGGGCACCGAATAGCCGCGCATGGTCAGGGCGAACATGTAGGCGGCGCGGCTTTTCTCCGCCAAAAATCCCAGACAGCCCTCGCTATCGCGGCCGTCGTCTATGCAGGCATAGACCTGGGAAGGGATATCGGCAATTTCATCCCAACCAAAACTGCCCGGGTTGTTGACGAATTCCTGCAAGTTCCGCAGATAGGTGGACTGGTTGTTATCGTCCGGGCCGACGGTCACGCTGAACTCTTCGTCCACATCGTGTAAATGGAGCAGGGCCTCTACGCCTCCCACTCCCACCACCGCCAGGCGGCCCAGAAAAGTGTGCTGGGAGAAGTTGCCCAAAAAGGTCAGAATGGCGTTTAAGGAATTGAATTCGGTGTTCTCCCGCGGCATGATGTAGAGCACAAAGGCCAGGGCGCGCTTGGCGCGGGCCAGGTCGGAATGATCGGTAAGGTCGGTATTCAATCCGCCCCAGACCTGGTCTGCGAATCCATCGGCCGCCGAGCCGTTAAAGTAGCGCATAATGAACGCTTGCAGTTCGCGGCCGGAGCTGATGGTCTCTCCCTGTGGCCCCTCGACAGCAAATTGAAAACCGGTCAGTTTGGGCAAGAGCTCATCAAAGTTCCAGCTGAAGATACCATAGTCATCATTGGTCCGGGAGCCGTCCGCGTTCTGCCAGCCGCCGAAATTAAGATCGAAGGTCCGCACAAAACGGCCGTCGATATCATCGCTGATCAGGTTCTGGTACAGGCGGCTGAAGCGGGCATCGTGCTCGGCAGCTATTTCGTTCAGGTCCTCAAAATGGTAGGTGTATTCCCTTTCCAGGCGGTCCCCGTTCTCGGCCAAAAATCTCTCATTGGCCCGCATCCGCTCTTCTGCCGTGGCCTGGCGCGGGTCAATGCCCCAGGCAGTGAGTACCGCATCCACCCCGGCGGCCGTCTCCCTCTCCCTCTGCAGTTCCATGGAGTTGGCCATGGCGTGGTAGCCCGCGGCCAGGAACTGGTGGTAGAGCATGATCAGGGCGAATTTCCGCCCGTCCTGGTCGATATCCGGAAGAGCCGCCAGCTGCCGCTCAAATCTGGCTTGATAGAGGGTTTTGAACTCTTCGGCCTTGCTGATATAAACGCCGATGTAGGTATCGAGCAGTACCGTGGGATCCGTAACACCCGGAACCCCGGCCCGGAAATCTTTCTGCTGGGCTCTTAATCTTTTGATCATCTGCCAGAGGCCGTCTATCTCCTGCAAAAAGCGCAGGCCGTCGTTTTTATCCTGGATCTCCTCCGGGGTTAGGTGCAGGAGGCAGTCCAGGTACATGATCTGCTTAAAGGTGCGGATGGTGCCGGCTTCGAGCCCGGTTTGGAACACCGTTTCCAGGTCCATACCGGCGGGGGTTAGGGTAGCGTCGAAGCCCTGCTCTATGCTGTGCCAGAGGTTATTTAAAAATCCCACGGGCGGCGCAGGCGGCTCAACAAAGGTGTTGGCGGCCACCAGCCGGGCCATCCGGCACAAAGCCGCCAGGCCGGCTTCAAATTGCGCCCGGGCTTCCGCACTGCAGGTGAGTCCGGACGGGACGGTCAGGCAATAAATGCCGTTCAACGGCACGCTGTTCACGCTGTATAAGTCGTTCTCGATATTTCTGGCCAGGATTTGAATAGCGTCCAGGTCATCTCTTCTCTCATCGTCCGGCGCCTGCTGGATGGGAGTGAAGTTATCGGCCTCCAGATAAAGCGCCAGCGCGTTGATGGCATGCATTAGAGTGTCGCGCTCCCGACTGCCGGCGGCGGCCTGGCTTAATTTGATCCTCAGCTCTGAGAGCAGGGTTGTGAAGGCATCTATATCCTGCTGGGTCATGATCTTGCCCAGCACGCCCTCCTCGGAAGATTCAATGCTCTTTTGGCGCAGGAGCTTTTCGATCAGGGTCTTCTGGGCGTCCGTAAGGCCAAACCATCCCCGGTTCAAGATCCGCTGGAAGGCCGAGGCCCCCACCTCTCCTATGGTCTGGATAACCAAAAAGCGCCCGCGGTAAAGCTCTTCCAGGCCGAAAAGCAGGGCCGGGGTCAGGAAGGCCGGCACCCGGTGCAGGTGCCGGATGAACTCCGCGCGGGAGGCGGGATCCCCGGGCGGCACCGAGCCCACGGTTTCCGCTCCAAAGTAGGCGGCCATGGCCGGCCACTCGGCATCGATGGTGTGAGGATGCGCGGTAAAGACATACAGCCAGAGGTTGGCCAGCAAACCGATATCCTCCTGGCTGGTCGGATGGGTCAGGGCCGAGGTGCTTACCTGGTAGGCGCCGGCGGGTCCGGTGGTGGGAGCGGCCACTGTATCGGCAGTAGGGCTCCAGGGCGAGGGAGTGCGGACCGCGGGGGTTTCCGCCGACCGGCTGAAACGGTTGTTTTCCCAATCCACATCGAGATACAGCTCCCGCAATGATGCGGGCATCTCCGGGGTGGTCTCGGGGTCCAGGCATTCCGCCAGGATCTCTGCGTCCACCGGCTGGTTAAAAAGCTCGATCGCCCGGTCCACAGCGTTCTCTTCACTTAAGGTGATATTCTTTTCCCGGGCATAGGCATAAAGTATGGCGTAGGCGCCGGCCTCAGACCCTTGGGCGCGGGCCGCGCGTACCAAGGGGGAATATTCCAAAACCAGCGAGAATTCGATCCCCCCCCGGTGCAGGGAGACCACCGGCTGGGCGGATACGATATCGATGTCCAGATACAGCAAATAGAATATATCCGGCTGGGTTTGCCGTGTTTCCGGGGTGAGCGATTGCTCCAGTATCACAAAATTTACCGGCTGGTTCAAAAGCATGACCGCAGTCTGGGGAGTGAGCTCGGTCATACCTAAGCGGCGCGCGTATTCGGCGAACACGGCATAGGCATCGAGACCGGTCAAACCCCTCTCCCGGGCCAGGTCCTGGGCTTTGCGGAAAAGGGGCGAATCCTCCAGCACCAACCGGAAGGGAACCTTCCGCAGATGGCTTTCTTCGTAAGCTTGCTCCTGCAGTACTTCCCATAACCGGGGCTCGAATTCCAGCACGTTCAGGTCGGCCCCGTTCTCGCCGTTCACCCGCGCGGGGATATCGCGCTCCGGCTCAAGCTGCCTGGTGAGCGCCCGGAGATCTTGCAGGATGATGTAGGTGTGGGAATCGTCCACCGGGGCCAGCATGAACGGCCCGTAGATCGATACCCCCACAGTGTTCTGCTGGCGGTCGAGCGCCAGATCCCCGCTCCTTATGACCGGCGCCAGGCAGGTATAAACTATCCGGGCGATATCGAAAATGAGCAGTTCATCTTGCATGGTGCCGGCCGCCCGGTGGAACCGGTCCATGGTGCTGAAGGCGGCGGCGATATTCTCGGGGGACCAATTCCCGGTCAGATATTGCGTGGGCAGCCCGTTTACGCTTATGGAACGGTCGCGGACCAGGGATTGGGCGGCGTCGATGATCAGCCGCCAGCTGGCTTCATCCAGGTTCAAGAGCGGCCGGCCGTCGGCGGTGATCAAGATTGAATTTTCGGGCTCCCCCGGCACCGGCAGGCGACCCTGGCTGAGCAGGGATAAGATGATAAATACCGCTTTTCTCTCCAGCAGGGTCAGGTCCGCGGCCAGGCGAGTGGCCTCGCTGAGCAATTGCCTCTCCACTTCCACATTTTCGGCGGAGATGTAATCGCGCAGGTACACGTTGAAGGCCTGGGCCTGCTCAAAGGTGCCGGCCTCTTCGGAGATCTGGCCCTCCCCTCCGGCCATTTCCTGCTGGTTGGTGATGGCGAACTGCAGCAGCGCCTCAAAGAATTCCTTGCCGTAATCGTTGATGGGCCGGTGGCTGACCAGCTCAAGTTGGTGGCGGAGGTGCTCCAGGCGGGCGTCGGCCACCAAAACCTCCGGCACCGGGTCGCTATTCTCATCGTAGCGGCAGCGCAAAAGCAGGGTATGGCCGGAATAGATGCTGAATTCGGTCACGGCGGCGCCGGTCACGCCCTCCGCATACGAGACCACTGTCCGGTAAAATATCCTAAGTTCGGTGTCGCCATCGTGGCCGGAGTAGATCCGATAAAAATCGGCGTTGATGAATCCGTTGTTGGCCCGAGATCTGGCTTCGGTATTAAAGCCCCCAAGGTCGTCCCCGGCCTCGCCGAAAAGCGAACTTCCCAGCAAGGTTAAAAAGGGCGGGAGCTCCTGCTCCGGCCGGGCGCCGTACACATAGGCCTCCAGGGGCTGGCCCATGATCTCAAGCCCATCGAAGGTTTGCCGGGTCAGGGTATAGAGGCCGCCGCGCTCCAGCTGTCTTTCTCCTAAGCTAAGCCGGTCCTGCCGGATAAGCTCCAGCAGGGGCCGGATCAGCTCTGAGCTGGCGCCGGTCTCGGCCTTTAATATCTCCTCAAGAGCGGCATTGCGGCCTTCCGGGGTGAGTTGGGTGATCCGCTCTTCCCAGTTGTTCAGCATCTCCTCCACCGCTGTAGCAAAGGCCTCGAAGTTATCAAGATCGTTCGGGGAAGGCAGGTCCACGCCGCAGAGGCGCGCTATGGCCAAAAGCACCGGCAGGTTGGCGGTGATCAGCTCCTGGATATTGGTCTGCAGCTGGGCGCGGGTATTGGGATCAGTGGTCCCGCCCAACCGGGCCTGCTCGGCCGCCGCGCGGCGGAGCTGACGACCGGCTTCGTTAACGGCGTTGAATTCCTCAAGCATTTCCGCCCGCCGGGCCGGGTTGGCGGCAGTGTATTCCCTCTGCCACGTAAGCAGGCGGCGGTAATCCGGATCGGCTTCAAGCTCTTCCTGCTCTTCGGCCCTAAGGTCCAGGTCCCCGTTGAGCTCTATCTCCCAGCCCCTGATCTGGAATAGGAAGGCAGTAAGGTCGTCCAGCTGGTTGAAAAAGTAATGCTCGGTAGCCTCCCCCAGGTTGGCGCTGGTCAAGGAGGGATGAACGAGTTCTCCGGCAAAAGCGCTCCGGTAAAAGGTGCTCAAGGGGGAAAGCAATGTTCCACAAGACAAGCAGAGGATCTCGCCGTCCGCGGTGACGCCCACCACCTCGGGTCCGGCGAAAGGATCCACATAGCGGTACTGGACCTCCCCGGTAAAGAAGCGGTGGGCCTCCGCTCTCAGGGCTTCCCGATCGGCCTCGGCCTCTATCCGGAACCGGATGGAGGGCGGGGTCTCCTGGTTGGTCCGGCGGTAGCAGTAATAATCATAGGTCAGCAATCCGCGGTTATCTTTGGCCAGCGCCTCCAGCAGCGGCAGAAAATCCTCTTTTACGGCGGATCCGTGATAAGCATTGACGAGCAGAAACCCGGCTTCGTCAGCCGTCTCTCCCGCCGTGCCTACCGGCAGGCAGGCAATTTCCGCGGAGGCCTGGGGAAAGAGCTCTCTTAGCCACTGCACAAAAATATTCGGCGCGAATCCTGTTGCCGGCACAAAGTTATGGTTGCCGTCAAAAGCGCCGATCAGGCCGCTGCGCTCCTCGCCGTCGTAGCAGAAAAACCCGTATTCACCCCGGGTGAGCTGATACAAGGCCTCTTCGTCGAAGTCGTGAAAAGCTATATGGGCTTCATTTTCGCCGGTGCCGGTATTTAACAAATTAAATAGCTCCGCAATGCCTTCGGGCGGCAGGCCTACTTCCAGCCCCAGGTAGTAAGAGGCGGCTTCGATCAGCTTGGCGATCTCCGCTTGTTTTATAGCTTCTTTAAACTTCTCGATGCGGTTGTTTCGGTTAAGAGCATAGAAATTGATCCCCAGGCGATTGGCCAACTCTGCCATTTGACGTTCGTCGGTCATACCCTCCAGCTGTTTGATAATATAATTCTCCAGGCATTCATCCAGGTTGGCGCTTCCCACCACCAAAGGACGCGGTGGGTTCTCATCCAGATGGGGTTGAGGGAGAGCCCTATAAAAGACCCGGAGGGCGGCTAAACGTGCGTCTGATTGCCGCAAAATAAAGTATCTCCGGTTTTCCGCCGGCCCCAAAATTAAAGTCAATCTTCTCTCGCCCGGCTCATTTCCAACATCACCAGTATACAAATAAGCGATCTCATCCCTGCTGAACAGGGTCTCCGACAATTCGTCGCCCGGTTGGGCTTCACCTGCTAGGGCCTGATAGAGCGCCGGATCCCCGCTCCCCTCCACCACCACCGGCGGCAGGCCGGGGACTTGCGGGGCGCTGGTCCCGTCGGAGGGAAGACTACTCACAAAAAAGGTCTGGTCCAATACCGGCCGGCGCCTGTTCAGGTTGGCCCCTAAAAATCCGGTAAAATCAGCGAAGTCCTCGTGGCCCAGCTGGCGGGCGGCAAATCCGATAAATGGGGGCAGATTGCCGGTTACGGCCTGCCCCAGCACATATACGCTCCCCAATCCTTCCTGGCCTTCCGGGATCTGCCGGGTTAAAGGGATAAAAGCATCAGCCGCAAATTGGTGGTTCGCGATCGCGCCGGCTCCGCTGTTTATCATTCCCAGCAGGTCGCGGATACCGGTAAAATCGGCCCGTTCGCCATCCATCTGCGCCGCCAGTACGGCCGCGGTCGTATTGATGAGCTCCTCCGCCGAGAGGTTATCTATGTTGCCGAAGGCCGGCAGGTCCAGGATGGTTTGCAGGACATTTTTCAGCAGTTCGAAGGCCTCGGCCGCCCTGCGGACCGCTTCGGGGCTCTGCCCGCGGAGCAGGTCTACGTCGATCCCGGCCAGTTCCAGCAACTCGTCCGCCAGCTCCTGCAGGCCCAGCGGCACCAAAAACCCTATTAACTTGTTCAACAGCTGTTGCACGGCCGCGATCTGGCCGGCCGGGTCCTGGTTGAAAGCGTGCTCCGCATGTTCCAGGGCGTCTTTAAACCCGTCCCGCAGTTCTTCCAGCTGTTCCTTGAAGTCCTTAAGGTAAACCCGGGCTCTTACTGCCAGGTCGGCGCGGTCAATAATATTATCTATTTCAGGATTACGATGGTAAGAGGTTTCCCGGTAAAAACCCAATAAAGCGGAGAATCTTCTTTCTGCGGGATCAAGGAAAACATAGGTCCTGCTTTCTTCCGGCAGCTCCGGACCAAGCACCAAAGTCAATAAATGTCCGGCGGAACTCTCAACGCTGGAAAGGTAATAATACGCCAGTTCGCCGGCATAGATCTGCCTGGCGTCGGCCAAAAGGTCGCTGTTGCCCTGGTTTTCGGTGACCACCCAGGACGGCACAGTGAGAGGAGGAGTGATGGTAGCTTGAGTGGAAGTTGGGGCGGCGGCAGGGGCGCCCTGGCCGGCCTGGGCAGGCTGTCCCGTCCTCGCCACCGGCTGGGTGGTTACGGTTCCGACTCCCCCTGGTATATTAGTAGTGTCACTCATAGTGATCTTTTTTCCCCTGCCTGCCTGCCGGCAGGCAGGCTTATATATACAAAAAGCACACCTGTTATAGTGTGCTAATTCTGCCTATTTGGTGCTAAATTCCAAGAACAGGCGACTTAGAATTCAGCTTCGGGTTTCTACTATATATATCGGGGTGAGAGGGGGAAAACTTGCATTATAATTACAATGTTCCGTATGAGTCGCTTTGACTTGTTTCCCCACCACCCCCTCGTGTTCCTCTTTCTCCTTCAGCAGGGGGTGTAGTGGATAATACCTGTCTGGCCCTGATAGCTTGATTATTTGAAGTAATAGCTGTATTAACAAAGCCCCTATCAATGCTGCGGATCAATCCATCCCGACCGCCCAAGGGTATGGACTCCCCACCCTCCTGGCCCGGGAGCAGGGATTCACTTTCCAGCCCCAGGCTCGTTAGCAGATCAGCAATGGCCTGATAGGCCGCCCGGCAATCCCTGTGCAGTTGCGCATCCGCCCCTCTTTCCCGAGCGGCAAAGATCAGGGTCTGCGCCATCATTACCAGGGCGCGGATGGCCTCATCCCGGATCTTCTTGAGTTCTGTCTTTAGCTCGGGATCGGTGGTTTGGGCGATGAGCTCATTCAAGCTCTCGATCGCGGTGGACAGCAATCCCGCCCCGGCGGCGCGGGTAAAGTGGTTCTCCGCCGAATCAATGCCGGTGGTCTCAAGCAATACCGCCAAAAGGGCCCGGCCCTGGCCGATCAGGTCTTGCGGGGTGGGCTCGGCGCCGGTGACCGCGGTGGGCATGGCGGCATAGGCCAGGCACTGGGCGCGCCCGATGCGGGCCTCCGCCAGGTCGGCGGGATCGTTATCTCTTGTCCATATATCGCCAATACCACCCACCACATCTATCGCCCTTTGGAAGGCCGCGGCGGCGGTCTCTCTTAAGGCCCTAGGAACCGTGTTCGGCTCTCCCTGCAGGGCCATGCTGAACTGCATCCTGGCTTCCAGCAGGAGTGGGTGGTCGTTGGTTTTCTGCTTGATCTCCTCAATGAATTCCTCTGCAGTTACGGATACAACCTGCACTTCTCCCTGGGCATTCCTCACCACCTGCCCGTCCGGCCCAACCTGGGGCCGGCCGCGAGGAATGGTCCCCCTTATTGCTTGGGCCACCACCACGGCGTGCCGGCGGTATTCCCCGGTATACATGCCTGCCAGGGTCCGCGCCAGCTGGGCGCTCAGGTCGTTGCGTTCATCGTTGCTGAGCGTGGTCGAAGCGGCGATCCGGCTTTCGATCCGGGTCGTGATATTCTGATAGACGAACTCTTCGCCCAGCAGCTGTCTGCCCGGGTCGTTCGGGGTAGTATCGCGGAAGAGGATGTTGGGCTGCATTATCATCTCCGCCAGGGAGAACAGCTGTCCTATGACCATGGCGTCCCCAAAGATCTCGCGGGTGCTCTCGGTATCGATCGCCGCCACCGCTGCCAGCACATAGTCCCGGGCCGCCTCAAAGCTGGAAGCCCGGCCGGTAAGCTCCGTGTAACACTGCATCAGGTAGGCCAGCGCCCTCTGGCGATAGACCAGGGACACGCTGCTGTCGGCGAGCACGCTCTCAAAGTGCCCGATGGCCTCCCGGTATTCAGCGTCGGTGATGCTCGGCCGGGGCTGGTACTGGTTGTTTTCCGCCCCGCCCGTCACGAACTGCCCGTTCTCATACACAAAAAGAAGCTTCATGCCCTCTTTAAGCTCCGCGGGCATGTTATCTTGCGGGTTTTGCTGGCTTTGCTCGGCGGGGTTGGCGCTTTCCGCCTGCACCGGGTTTTCCGCTCCCTTGGTGAGCCAGGTGATAAAGGTCTCGGGGGTTGAGCCCTCCAGCTGGTCGGTTAGGTCCGCGATGGCCTTGGCACCCTCCATTACCTCGCGCGGTTCATCTATCCGCGCCAGGTAGTAGATGGTGAGCATAAAGGTATCCAGTTGTTCCTCATTGAGCCGGTCGGCATCGGTCACCGCGTGGCCCAAAATGTTGGCCAGCACTTGCCCGGCCAGGTCCCGAAGCTCGGGCCGGATATATTTATCCAAAAAGGTCTTGGCGCTCAAGGTAGAAACCCCGTTATTGGTTTCCCACAGCCCTTCCTTGCTGTGGGTGCGTTCACGGAAGGTGCGGCTTAAGGCGTGCC
>Ga0315285_10002376_pt1 | contig 19657 bp, 18 predicted proteins | sample YL17G09_36_MG_FD_203698 | JGI IMG/M metagenome (GOLD analysis project Ga0315285, IMG submission 203698) | Sediment microbial communities from Yellowstone Lake, YNP, Wyoming, USA - YL17G09_36 | ecosystem: Environmental > Aquatic > Freshwater > Lake > Sediment | place: USA: Wyoming | collected...
CGCCACAACCAGTCGGCGCTGTCGCTCATCCAGAAACGGCAATATCGTTTTGTACTTCTTGCTCAGATCCTTTTCCGATATCATGCCAACAGTCTATCATGAAACATGCTGTGTGTCAACGTTATTTACTGACAGGCTCTTAGCAGGTACTCGATCCCATGGCACGCAGCGACGGCAATGTCAGTAAGAGGGGACGTAAGAGGGGACGTAGCGCAGTTACTGTGCGGTGCGTAAGATAGGCGACAGGTCACCTGAGACCGCACAGTCCGGGGGAGAGTCCGAGGAGGGGCGGCGGCCCGCCCCTCTCGGTAGGGCCCGCGGGGAGGGCCGAGGACTTGCGGCGTGCCCTGCAAGTCCGAGGGCCTTCCCCGCGAACGAAGCGGCGCGAGCGAACGTGTAGCCTAAGTTTCGCGCCGCTGAGTATCGCAGTTGTTCGGAGCGGGCCAGCGATCCCTTTGCCGATCCCACTGCGTGCGGAGTCCCTGAAAGCAAGTATCATAAGTACCCCACGCCCCCCCGGGGGGGCGCCACCCCCCAGGAGTGCTTCCACGCCCGATCGTAGTGCCGCTGTCCGGGATCGGTGCTGCCACCGCCCCCAACCGGCCCAGTCCGGCCTGAAGAGGCGGGGGCGGTGCGACGGAACTTCACCAGTGGTCCCCGACCAGTCTACTTCTGTCCCGCGATCCGCGCGGCCAAAACGCGTTTCGCGGCGTCCTGCGTGTACCCAGCGATCTCCCTCGAGGCGTAAAAAGCACCGAAAGCTACGACCAACGAAAAGACCAAAGCGTACCCAGCAGCGCCTTTGTGCACCGAGAACTCATCTATGCGCATGGACCACAGGGCGTTCGCCATCTGAAGAAGAAAGCCGATGAATAGGAGGACCACACCCACGAAAGTATCGGCACGTTGGGACGAGAAACTAGCGAGTAGGTTCGGATTGTAAGTGACCTTGGTCGCTGCGAGCTCTGCGATTGCCTCCGGGGACAGGGCGAGGCCGCTCCTGGCCAGAAAGACGGCCGCCTCAATCGTCAGTAGGAGGCTCGTAACCTGGAGGAAAGTTCTGACCATTGTACTGCCTCCCTGCGGGAACTGGTTAGCATTGTCCGCCGCCTAATTATGATATACGGTTTCCTCATGACACCCCGACTGGAACGCCTCTGGAAGCCGCGGTCGGCAGGGGGGCGGCCCGAAAGCAGAACGGCCCCCTGGGGTTGACTACACCCCAGAGGGCCGTGGATGGCTCAGCGCGAAGGGGGACCTCCGATCCCCGCCCGCTCGATGATTCCGCACCGGCCGGCATCACCCTACCCTCCCCCCGATCTTCCGAAGGTGAGCCGTGGACACGGTCAGAAGGTGCTGACACCCCTGCCCACATGTCAAGGCAAAGTCACGGGTCAGCCCCGGCAGAGACGCACGGGTAGGAGGGAACGTAGCACACTTATCGCGGTTGTTCGGAGCGGGCCAGCCCTTCCTTCCCTGATCATATCGCGTGCAGAGACCTCGGAAACAAGTTTCATAAGTTCCCTACGTCCCCTTCCAGACCTGTTTCCGAATGGCGTTCTCGGTCACCCCCATTCGCCGGGCGATCTCGCGGTTGCTCAGCCCCTGCGCCTTGAGGCGCTCGATCAGGCGGATTCGCTTGGTGGGGAGCCGACGACGACCTGGACGCCACCCGGAGCGAATGGCAAGAGAGGCCATGCCTCCCTCGGCGTAGCGCTGCTGATGACGTCGGATCGTCCGTTCAGTGCGCCTGAAGGCACGTGCCACCTCCACCTGAGTGGCGAAGCCCGAGTCCACGAGGAACACCATCGCGTACGCCTCAGCGACAGCATCACGGTCGCTGTAGTGATGGACCGGAAAACCTGACACCACGACGACACGGTGCTCGCCTTCGATGCGGAGCGTGCACTGAGCGTTGATGATGATCGTGCCCGAGCCGGGAGACTCCGGCAGAGATAGGGGGAGTTGCTCGGCCATGGACCCCTTGTACCACATCCCAGCCGGACAGGATTGGGTGCGAGTACCTGCCACAGGAACTCGTCATGGCAAGCGCCTCATCTCTCCTTGGGTGAGAAAAAACCGGACAGGTATTGGTGCGAACAGCCGGGGCCGCGAATCGGGGTGATCTAGCAATTCCATGAGGTTAGGGAACCCACGTCAGGAGGTCTGGATTCGGAGCCGCCCCGATCTACGCAACCTGATAGATGGCCGGGCGGAACGACGGGGCGGGATAGGCTTTCGCGCCGCCTTCGCCGCCTTGATCCACACATCCTTCGCCTTGAGCACCTCCGCCAGCGCCTCTTCCGGCGTTGCCCCGAAGGCCGAGCAATGCCGAAGGTCGGGGATGTCGGCGATGTATCCCTCGTCCTCGTCGCTGTAGAACACGTTGATGTGATAGTCCTTCATTCATCCTCTCCCAGGTGAAGATCATACCGCTCAATCAAACGGAGCAACTGCCTGACCTGGTAAGGTTTCACTTCGCCCTTCACTTCTTGGAGGTTGAGGAGCTCGGGAATGCCTGGGTGCGTGAGGATGTGGAGGAGATCGCGAAACCGCACATTGTGCGGGGCCACAAGGATTCGCTTGAGAAGCCTTCGCGGTCTCATTCAGCGAAAGATCCGGCGCGCGATCTTGGGAACGTGATCAGAAGGTACTGCCACCCTGCGGGCGATGTCAAGGCAAGGTCACGGGTCGGCGCCAGGAGAGGGAGACTCGGGGCTTGCGGGATCACCTGGCTGGTCGCCTTGGGGTTGCTCTGGCTCCCCCTTCATGCGGCGGTAGATGGTCCGCGTGGCGATGCCCAGGAGCTTCGCCGCGAGGGTCTTGTCGCCCTTCGTGTAGCGAAGGGTCTCCTCGATCAGGCGGTCCTCCACCTCCTCCAGGGGCGTCCCGATCGAGATCACCAGGTGGCGCGTGGCTTGGTCGCTGCCCACGACCGTCTCGGGGAGGTCCGCGGGCGAGATCATGGACGAACGGGTCAGCACCACGGCGCGCTCGAGCACGTTCTCCAGTTCGCGCACGTTGCCCGGCCAGGAGTACGTCTGAAGGATATCCAGAGCCTCGTCCGTGAACCCGGTGATGCGTTTTGCGTTCTTGGCGGCGAAGCGGCGGAGAAAGTGCTGCGCGAGCAGCGGGATGTCTTCCCGACGCTCCCGGAGTGGAGGGATCTGGATCGTGATGACGTTCAGCCGATAGTACAGATCCTCGCGGAACCGCTTCTCGCGGACCCGCGTGGCGAGATCGGCGTTGGTGGCCGCCACCAGCCGAACGTCCGCCTTGAGCGTCCGCGTGCCGCCCAGGCGCTCGAACTCCCCCTCCTGGAGAACCCGAAGGAGTTTCGCCTGCGTCGCCGGGCTGAGATCGCCGATCTCGTCCATGAAGAGGGTCCCGCCATCCGCCAACTCGAAGCGCCCCTCCTTCCGGGCGACTGCCCCCGTGAAGGCCCCCCGCTCGTAGCCGAAGAGTTCCGACTCCAGGAGCGTCTCGGGCAGCGCGGCGCAGTTGACCTTGATGAAGGCCCGGCCGCAACGCCGACTGCCGTGGTGGATGGCATTGGCGATGAGTTCTTTTCCGGTTCCGCTCTCCCCCTGGATCAGGACTGTGGCCGCGCTGGGCGCCACCTGGTTCACCAGGTCCAAAGTGCGGAGCATCGCCGGGCTGCCGCCAATGATCTGGCCGGCACCCTGCAACTCGTCCAGGCGCTGCTGGAGCGCGCGGTTCTGAAGGACCAGGGCCTGCTTCTCGGCCGCCTTCTTGATCGTCTTCTCGAGCTGCACCCGCTTGAACGGCTTGGTGATGAAGTCATAGGCCCCCTCCTTCATGGCCTCGACCGCATCCTCGACCGTGCCGTGTCCCGTGATGACGATCACCTCCACGTCCGGGGCGATGGCCTTGGCGGCCTTGAGCAACTCCTGCCCCGAGAGCTTCGGCATCTTCAGGTCGGCCAGCAGAATGTGGATGCCTCCCTCCCGCAAGCGATCCAGGCCAGCCTGCCCATCCGTGGCCACAGCGACGTCGAATCCGAGCTTCTCCAACGTCCGGGCGAGCGCCTCGCGAACAGCCTGGTCGTCGTCCACCACCAGGACGCGGATATCGGCAATGTCGCTGGTCACGGGCTTTGCCCTCCGTCAGAGATCGGGAGGATCAGGCGGAACGTGGTTCCGCGCCCAGGCGCACTCTCGCAGGTCAGGCTCCCCCCGTGATCCACGGCGATCTGGCGCGCGATGGCCAGGCCAAGACCTGTCCCGCCCTCCTTGTTGGTGAAGAACGGTTCGAAGATCCTGTCCAGATTCTCCGGTAGAATCCCCATCCCGCTGTCGCGCACCTGGATGAATACAGAAGGCAGTAGGCAGCCGGCAGAAGGCAGCCCCGCCGTGTCGTCTTGCCTCCCGCTTTCTGCCTTCTGCTTTCTGCCTTCTGCCCCCTGGTCCAGGAGCCCTGCCTGGATCGTGATCGTCCCTCCGTCGGGCATGGCCTCGACCGCGTTCCGGATCAGGTTCAGGAGCGCCTGCCGGATCTGCCCCGGGTCCAGGAGGAGTTTGGGCTGTCCGGCCGGAACGTTCACCACCAGCTCCACCTTCCGGGCGCGCAGTTCCTCGCGCACGAACTCTGCCAGGTCCTCGATCACGGACACTACCCCCGCGACCTCAAGCTTGGGCTTGGGCAGCCGCGCGAAGCGAAGGTACTCCTCGGTCACCGCGCTCAGCACGTCAACCTGCGACCGGATCGCCGCCACCAGGCTGGCCGCGTCGGCTCGACGCTCCCCGGACAGGGTCTGCAACTCATCCTCCAGCAGTTCCGCGTTCAGGGTGATGGAGCTGAGGGGGTTCCTCACCTCATGCGACACCTTTGCAGACATCTGCCCAATGGCGGCAAGCCGCTCCGATTGCACCAGGCGCGCCTGCGCCGCCCGCAGCTCCTGGTACGCCTTTTCCAGGCGCGTCTGGTTCTCGGCGAGTTCCTCGTTCAGGCGCTCCGCCTCGGCGCGCGCCAGCCGCTCACGCTGGCTCAAGTAGCCCAAGGACCCGCCCAGCAGGAAGAACGTGGCCACCCGCGCGCTCAGGTGATTCCAGTCGGTCGCGGACGCTCCCAGGACTGACGCCAGCACATACAGCAGCCCTCCGCCACCGGCCGTGGCCAGGCCGATCCCCGGGCCGAAGTGGGCCGCGGCCAGCGCCACCAACAGATAGAAGAGCAGATAGAAGTGACTCTCGCCGCCTCCGGTGTGCCAGACAAAGAGCGAGACGAACACGAGGTCGAGGCCGGTGGTGCCGAGGAGGATCAGGCGGAGGCGGGCGGGCCAGGCCCAAATGGTCAGGAACAGGAGCGCCTTATAGGCGACGAAGGCCCAGGCCAGGGGGGCAACGTGCGGCTGGTGCTCGGGACGGATGGGGACCAGGAACAGGGCGACCAGACCCCCGAGCATGGACAGGGCGCGGAGCACGGCGAAGCTCCGCTCCTCGGTCATCCAAAACCTACCGCTATCGGTCGCCATCAAGGTGCGTTCTCTCATCGGGGCGCCGGCGCCTCATGCGTTTCGCGCCGGGGGCCGTGTTTCCCAGTTCGTCGTGGCTCTCAGGCGGGCAGGCCTTCTCCCCGGGGGATTGTACAGGGGAAAGACAGATGTGGAAAGCTGAGAAGAGCAGCCGGATTCCGGGGGAGCAGGAGGCACACTCGTCGGGCCGGCTTCGGAAGATGAACAACTCGAGCACCTGACAGTCTTCAGGCGAGGTCGTCGAAGAACGTGGCCAGATTCTCGAAGCGCTCGAGGTGCAGGCAGGCGTCCACTATCCTCTTGCGCTGGTCCTCGGTCAGGGCCGGCGTCGCCAGGTTGTGGAACTTGGCCACCAGTTCTTCCTGGGACATGGGATTCTTCGGATCGCCCTTGGGGAAATCTACCCGGGCCGCATGAGTCTGACCTACCCGCGTCCTGATCTCGACGACTGCCGGCCAGCGATCCGGATAGACCTTTCCCAGCTCTGCGTCCCGAACCAGGGAAATCCGCCGGATGATTCCCCGAATCTTAGGATCTTCCAGCCGATCGGCCGTGAACGCCGAGAGCCCTACCTGCCCGTAGACCAAGGCGGTGGCCACGCAGAACGGAATGCTGAACTTCGCCGCGTACGGATCCTTGGGTTTGACCCTTTCCAGGAGATCGAGGGCCGCCGGGTAGAGGGCGATCTGCACCCTCTCAACGTCCATGGGTTGTAGCGAGTGCTTCCGGCGGATCTCCAGGACAGCATCGATCGCCGAGTGGATGTGGTAGCACGCCGCGTGGGCCTTGAACGATGTGGATAGAATCCGGGGCGGTGTGCTGCCCAGACCCTGGGTCAGGCGGCTGAGATCGAATTCCTCGGCCATGGCACGACAGAATCCCTTCTCTCCCTCGAAGATCCGAGTTGCGGCTGTGAACCCCTGCTCGGCGAGCAATGCGGTCAGCAGGCCATCCGCCGCCGCCTTGGCGGGATGCAACTGCTTGGACATCGCGCCATCCGACAGGAACTCCCACAACCCCGCGGCCTGCGTCCCGGCCGAGCCCAGCGCCATTGCCACCTCCGGTTTCGACAGTCCGAGGATCTTCGCGACCGCGGCGGCGGCTCCAAAGGTTCCGCACGTCCCGGTCGTATGCCAGAACTGGTAGTGGGACGGCCCCATCGCTTCGCCGACGCGGATGGCCACCTCGTATCCGACGACAATGGCTGCGAGAAACTCCCGGCCGGATGCGCCCTCCCGCTCCGCCATGGCTAGCGCCGCGGGGATCACTGGAGCAGCCGGATGCAGGATGGACGCCTTGTGCAGGTCGTCCATTTCCACCACGTGGGAGGCGGCGGCGTTCACCAGGGCCGCCATGTGGGCCGATGACCGCGAACCGTCCGGCAGAAGCGTGGCCTCGGGATTCCCGCCCAACGACTTGGCCACCAATAGCATCGCCATGGCTGGCCTGGACCCCTTCCCCGCATAGACTGAGCCGAGCCAGTCGAGGAAGCACAGCCTGGCCATATCCAGTGCCTCCGCCGGGAGCGCTTCGTGGTTGGTATCGAAGATGAACGCCGCCATCTGTTCCTGGATCGTCGTCATGGCTTGCCTCTCCCCGGATTCCCCGAGTGTTTCCTCGCGGGAGTTCTCGTCATATTGCGAAGCCCCGGGGGGACCTCGAAGCCTCCGCCTCGCAGGACTCGTCCCCCAGAAGACGCATGGAGCTATGCGATGGTGTGACGTCGGCGTGTTCCGAGGACCTAACCCCAATCCGAAATAATCAACCGCCAAGGCGCCAAGAACGCCAAGACTAGAAGGGCTCATTGGGGGAAACAAACGGAACTTCTGAAGGCCCCATGAGCGCACTTTCGCGTTCTTTGGTGGAGAGATCGGAACATCGTATCCTTGGCGACCTTGGCGTCATGGCGGTTTAAGGTTTTTCTCGGATCAGGGCTAAATGCTACCAGAGAAACCGGCCGAGACCAAAAGGTTTCAATGGGAAGGGCCTGCCGGGGGCTCGGGTGTTCGTCGCTGGGGCCGCGGCGATCCTCAGCCTAGACGAACAGGTGTGAGACCAGAATGCGAAGGCCGATGAGATTCAGGATGGCTCCGCCCACGATCTCCATGCGCTTGCCGAACCTGATACCGAGGCGAGTTCCCAGCCGAATCCCGAGCAGGGACAGCCCCCCCGTCACCACACCGATGACGACGCTGGGGTACCAGATCTTGACGCGCAACATGGCCAGGCTCAGCCCGATCGCCAGAGCATCTATGCTGGTGGCTACGGCTAGCATCACCAGGGTGAAGCCCCGGCTCGGGTCGGTGGGAAAGGACTCTCCCTCGGAATCGCAGCCCGAGCGGATCATCCGCACGCCGACGAACACGAGAAGGCCGAAGGCTATCCAATGGTCAACGGAAGAGATGAGCGGGGCTATTCCTCTGCCCAGAAACCACCCAATGACGGGCATCATGAACTGGAACAGGCCGAAATGGAACGACAGCCGAAACGCCGCCCGTCCTCCGGTTGCCTGGCCGGACGCTCCTGCCCCCAGGGACACGGCGAACGCATCCATCGCCAGCCCGACGGCAATCATCAGAATCTCAGGTAGGCCCATCTAGCCATATCCCCAGGAGAAGTCACAACCCGTTTGCCGCCGCGCATGGTCATTACCCAAGGTTACAGTCCCGAATCAACTCACCAATTATTTTGGCCCCTACGATGGGTGGGTCCTCACGGTCGCGGATATCCAATCGACCAACTCTCTGGGAGTCGGTAGTGAGTGGTCGGCTGAAGATTCGGGAATCCCCTTGACTGCCCGGGTCGCGTCGCATAGACTCTGTACAAAATTTCTGTACAGGAGGTATCTCGATGCCATCGAAGCTCGCTCGGCTTTCCGTCACTGAAGCTCGGGCACAACTCTGCGCGTTGCTGAACGCTCGGCAGAAGCCCGAGGGCGTCGAGATTACCAGGCGGGGCCGGACGATTGGCCTCCTATTGCTGGGACCGACAGTGGTGGCCCGTGGCAAGGCACTGGTCGCTGGGTCCGACCAGTCCCCACGGAGGACCCTGCAGGGAACGGTCGAGGTCCACAGTGACCTTGACGCGGGTCTTCGGAAGATCCGGGCTCGGCTCTGGCGGCGGGGGCGCGGCTGATCGTGGCCTCATATGTAACGGACACCCACACCCTTCTGCGGTACAGCGGGCTGGGAGGCGGCCGACTGCCGGTCCGGGTTCGTCGAATCTTCCAGCGCTGCGAATCTGGCCACGACAACATCATAGTGCCAACGGTGGTTGCTTGGGAAACGGCCCTGCTGGTCGAGGACGCTGTAATCACCCTACGACCTTCATTCGCTCAATGGTGGGACACGCTTGCCGGCACACCCAACTACAGCATTCAGCCTCTCGACCTCGAGGTTGTCAAGGCAGCCTATGGCCTGACGAGCCTCACAGACCCCTCTGACCGGCTGATCGTTGCCACCGCCCTAACGTTGGACCTGCCGCTGATCACGGCCGATTCCAGGATTACCGATTCTGGCTTGATTCGCGTCGTCTGGTAGCTGGACTCGGCATATCCTGGTGCCGGGAGACTCGATTCTCGAAATCCCCAGACTGCCTTACGCGGCTCCCTGCGCCTTTTCCTTTGAGGATATCGTGTCCTTGTGAGACCGGGCTCAGCCGTTCCACGGCATCACCTACGCCTTCAAGGCCCGGATCCTGCCTCGCTTCTCAAGTTCGTGGAACGGCGGGTGAGCGCGCCCGGAATGCTAGGAGCGCACCGGCCATCGGAATGATCGAGCTAGCCAGCAGCATCAGGGGAAAGTCCGTCACTTTCAGGAGCAGTCCCGCCCCTGTGGACCCCGTCATGATGCCCAGCTCCCATGCGGTGTAGAATGTCCCCATGGCCTTGCCCCGCTCCGCGAGCGGCACCCGGTCGGCGGTCAGAGCCATGAGGGCCGGCTGGACGCTTCCGAAGCCGAGGCCGTAGATGGCTGCCGCGACCAGCACCCAGATTCGGTCGGATGTCAGCCCGAGAACCGCGAAGGCGATTCCGGCTAGTAGCATCCCCGGAATGATGACGGCGGCCCGACCGCGCCGATCGGATACGTGACCGGCCTTGGCCCGGATCAGGAGCACAGCCAGGGCGTAAACAGTGTAGAACGTACCTGGATTCGCCAGCCCACGACCGGTGGCAATGATCGGGATGAACGCGACCACCGCCCCGTAGGGCACATAGAGGAACAGGAGCAGCACCGAGGGGAGAACGGCAGCTCGGCTGAAAAAGTCCTGCGGGCGCGGCGGCCGGGTAGTCTTTGCGGGCATCTGTCCGATCCGAGGGAGTAGCCAGATGCACACCAGGCCAATCAGGGCCATTCCCCCGGCGACCAGGAAGAGCGTCCGGAATCCCGCTCCGGTGGCGATGGGCGTTCCGACGGCCGGGCCGATGATCAGTCCCACGCTATTGGCGATGCCGAACCAGCCCATGGCCTCACCCCGGCGGGCGGGTGGCGCCACCTCCGCCACCACCACGGTTGCCGCGGTCGGGAACAATCCCATCCCCATCCCGTGGAACAGGCGCAGCGCCAGGACCATCGTGACCGAGTGGGCGATGACATACCCGAACGAGGCCAGCATGAAGATGGCCATGCCCGCCAGCAGGACCGCGCGGTATCCTCGCGTGTCAATGATCCAGCCGGCCGGCGGCCGGAGGACCATGGCCATGAACGAGAAGAGCCCGATGATCAGGCCGATCTGAAAGGACGTCCCACCCATCGCCGCGAGATACAGCGGCATCACCGGCAGGATGAGGTAAAAGCTGAGATAGAAGAAGAACGTAGCCAGGCAGGTGACGACGAAGGGTCGCGTGAAGAGCGGGGAGTCGGCTGGCATGCTCAGGCCTTCATCCCGGTGCTCATATCTCAGTCATGAGAAGAGGAAACGCGTTACGATTGACGCCCCGTCATGCGCCCACGTCCTGGTTGCAGGACTTCCGGATTCAGGAGGTATTCCTCCCCGGGGCTCTCTCCTCGCGCGACGGCCAGAATGGAGTCTACACAGCGGTTGGCCACCGCCGCTTCCGAGGTCAAGTTCGAGCCGGCCGAGTGCGGGCTGAAGACCACATTGTCGAGGTTCAGGAGAGGCGAACCCTTCGGAGGCTCCTGCTTGAAGACGTCGAGGCCCGCGCCGGCGATCTTCCCCGAGGTGAGGGCCTCATACAGGGCCTCCTCGTCCACCACTCCCCCCCGCGCAGTGTTGATGAAGTACGCTGTCGGCTTCATGAGCCCGAACCGTTCCCGGTTCATGAAGTTGTCGGTCTCCGGCGTATGGGGAATGTGGAGCGTCACTACATCCGACTCTCGCAGGAGTGTCTCCAGCGGCACGAACTCGACGTTGTTGTCTCGCGCGAACGCGATGTCCGGCCGGATGTCGTATGCGAGGACCCGCATCTCGAATCCGGGGCAGCGCCGCGCCATGGCCTTGCCAATCCGTCCGAGCCCGACGATGCCGACCGTCATTCGCCAGAGCCCGGGGTGGATATCAAGCCCCCACCCGCCACCTTTCACCCGGAGGTGGTGTGTCACCGTCTTCTGGACTATGGCGGCCATCAGGGTGAAGGCGGAATCCGCCACGGCCTCCTGGTTCGTGCCGAAGGCCATCGCGATCATGACGCCGTGCCGGGTGGCGGCCGCGACATCAATCTTGTCGTACCCCACACCATAGCGGGCAACGATCTGGAGGTCCTTTGCCTCTCGAAACACCCGGTCCGTATACGGCTCGACGCTCGCAAAGGTCGCGAAGACACCCGGGAGGGCGGCGATCAGCTCGTCTTCCGTGTACCACCGCCCGTGGGGGTTGCGGATCACCTCCAACCCCGCCTCCTCCATTCGCCGGATGAACGGGATCGCTCGGTCGCCCAGATGATGCACCGCCATCAGGACTTTCCACTTTGGCTTCGTGTTCATCGCTTCTCTCTCCTCGGTGCCGATTTCCCTCTGGGCCAATGACGCACACGATCGGCCGCATACCGCAGACGCTGGGGCAAGCGAGACGGGCAGTCGGGGGGGTGGCGCAGACGGTGGGATGCGAAGGGGGTCTGGGCCGACATCCCCTGTCAACGGATTTCCAGGGATTTGTTCGGGCCGGTTTCCGCGCTGACCGCAGAGCCCGGTCAATCCCCCTCGTGGTCCGGGAGCAGATGCTCGGGGAACAACGGCACCTCGTCCACGAGGTCGCCCGTCTCCGAGAACCGGAATTCCCACGGACCGTCCACGATCTCCAAGTCGGACCGTTCCTTGATCTCGGGCAGGAGGGCATCGGAGGCCTCAAGGTACTCCACGGCCAGCGTGTTCCGGATCCGGGCCACCTTGGCATCCGGCGGCTCGGTGAGGCCGATGGTCTTCAGCGCCCCCTCGATGGCCTGCCGGTCCGTCTCGAAGATGATGGGCAGCTTGCTCCGCATGGGGGAGAGGCCGGTCAGGGCGTTGGTGTAGGTGTAGTGGAAGTTGACCTTGTTGGCCAGCCGCCGCGTGCCGAAGTCTGCCAGGCCCATGCCCACCGCGTTCCCTGCCGTCTTGGCGGTGAGATCACGCACCAGGATCCGGATGTACCGGGGACTCTTGGGCTCCTCGTTGGGGAAGAAGTACAACCGGCCGATGACATTGGGGTCCATGCCGGTCCCGCTGATCTCCTTCCCGATCTCGTCCACGATGAGCAGGTGCAGGAAGTCGAAGGGGATCCGGCCGAGGAGCCGCCAGGCCTCTTGCAGCATCTGGGCCTCGATCTGTTCGAGCTCGTCAGGCAGCATGGCCCGCACCAAGGCCGTCTGATGGCGGGCGTTCTCCACGGTGCCGAGGCCGAACAGGATAGAGAGCTTCGCGAGGGAAAACCGGCCGACCTCGGGGACCATGCGGTCCAACCCGATGTCCACGGCGGCACGGTGAGCCAGCAAGGCCCCCTGGTGCTTGCCCAGGCCGATGACTAGCATCTTCAACAGGCCGCTCTCGACGTGGCAGCGGAAGTTGGTGTGCGGCTTCACCCGGTTCACCAGGACGATGTGATCCGCCTCGTAGGCGTGCCGGTCCACCAGGACCGGCAGCCCCCAGCTCATCCGCCCGATCTCCACGGCCTCCATGGAGGACAGGATGGGAACGTCCATGCTCTCGGGCGTCACGCCATATCGGGCCAGGACGGCCAGCTGGCCTTCGGCGGTGGCGCCCCCGTGACTGCCCATGGCGGGCACGATGAAGGGTTTCGCCCCCAGCTCCTTGAGGCTGTCGCAGGTGGCGCGCAGGATCACGGCGATGTTCGCCACCCCGCGGCTTCCCCCCGTGACGGCGACGCGCCCGCCCCGCTTCAGGCGGGGCCGAAGGTCCAGCTTGGCGATCTCGGCCCACACTGCCGCGGCCACGTCGGGCACGACCGGCGGATCGAGCTTCTGCCGGATCCGGTACATCTTGGGCAGGATCATGTGCGCTCCGCGCGGTGCTCGGGTTCGAGGTTGAGAGTTCAGGGCGCGGCGGTGCTGCAGTTGGTTCCCAACCGCAGCACCGCAGCACATCGAACCGGAAAACTCTTTCTGGCTACTTCTCCAGCGCCTTCACCAGCTCGCGGCAGAAGGCTGGCAGATCATCCGGCTTGCGCGACGTGATCAGGTTGCCGTCCACCACCACTTCCTGGTCCACGTACTTGGCGCCGGCGTTGATCATGTCGTCCTTGATGGAGAAGAAGCAGGTGGCCGTCTTCCCCTTGAGGATGCCGGCCGAGATCGGCACCCAGCCCGCGTGGCAGATGGCCGCCACCGGCTTCCCCTGCTGGAAGCAGCCCTTCACCAGGTCCAGCATCGCCTGGTGCCGCCGCATCAGGTCCGGGGCATAGCCGCCCGGGATCACGACCCCGTCGAAGTCCTTGGCGGAGACATCGGCGGCGGCCACGTCCGCGTTCACGGGATACCCATTCTTGCTCTTGTAGGTTTTCTTCTCGGGGCCCACCACCTTCACGTCAGCCCCCTCCTCCTTGAGCCGATAGTAGGGCACCCACAGCTCCATCTCCTGATACATCTCCTCTGCCAGCACCGCAACCTTCTTGCCCTTCAAGCTCATGGTCTTTCCCTCCTCCTCCGGACCCCTGGGGGTCCCTGTGGTTAGCGCCGTGTGAGCAGCCGCGCCTTGGCCTTCACCTCGGGGTTGTACAGGTACTTCGGAAACTCACCCCGGAGGACCGCCGCGGCGTTCTCGGCGGTCTTGACCCGCAGCTCGTGATAGGCCTCCTCCGTGTAGGAGGCATAGTGCGGGGTGAAGACGACGTTGTCCAGCGTCAGGATGGGATCGTCGGGGTCGGGCGGCTCCTTCTCCAGGACGTCCAGGCCGGCGCCCGCGATCCAGCCTTCCTTCAGGGCGCGATAGAGCGCCTTCTGATCGTGCACCGGCCCGCGGCCGACATTGATGAAAAATGCCGATGGCTTCATCTTGCGGAAGGCCGCCTCGTTGAAGAGGTGCCGGGTCTCGCTCGTCAGGGGCGCGTGGATCGAGATGATGTCCGACTCTCGCAGCAGCGTGTCGAAGTCCACCAGGCTCACCGGATACTGGCGAATGTCCACGGGCTTCACGTAGGGATCATAGGCGATGATCCTGAACCCGAAGGGCACGGCCTTCCCTACTACGTTCCTGGCGATATTCCCGAAGGCCACCAGCCCCAGGGTCGCGCCCCGGAAGTTGTGGATCGGTACGGCCAGATCGCGCTTGTACACCCCTTGCCGGATCAGGTTGCTCATAAAGGTCACTTTACGGGGCACCGACAGGATCAGGCTCATGGCGGTGTCGGCCACCTGGTCGAAGCAGAAGTCCGGCACGTTGGCCACGATGATCCCATGCTCGGTGGCGGCGGGAACGTCCACCGTGTCCACCCCGATCCCGTACCGGCAGATGACCAGCGCCTCCTTGAGCTCGGCGATGACCCGCCGCGTGAACGGGGCAGATGCCGTGAGGATCGCGTGGGCGTCCCGGCAGGCGGCGATGGTTTCCTCCTCGGTCTTGCAAGCGGTGGGCACGATCTCAACGCCCACTCGAGCCAGGATCTCACGCTCCACCTCGAGAGGAAAGCGGTGCTGATCGGTGGTAACAGCCTTGAACTTACCGACGGCTTCTGCCATGCGGCCTCCGGTTGGGGTGCAATGCGCCTAGGAGCTGCTTGCTGTGTTCCTGGACCATGAGGAAGTCGGCGCCATAGGTCAGGAATCGCGCCCCACGTCGCATCCAGTTCCGCCCGTCCTTGACGGAGTTCACCCAGATGCCGGGGATGACCCCATGGCGCTCGCAGCCGCGCAGAAAGGCATTCGTGGCCTGGATCATTCGGGGATGGTTCAGCTCCCAGGGGATGCCGAGGGAGGTCGAGAGATCGAACGGCCCGAGGTACGCCACATTCAGCCCCGGCACCGACAGGATCTCATCCAGGTGATCCAGGCCGGCCTGGGTCTCGATCTGGAGGATGAGGAGCAGCTCCGCGTTGGCCTCGCGAATCAGTTGCGTGCCGCTCACCACACGATAGGCGGTGTGCGCGGTGCCCGGCGCCATCCCCCGGTCGCCCATGGGATAGAACTTGGTGTACCGGACGATCTCTTCCGCCTGGGCTCGGCTCTCCACGCGCGGGACCATGAGACCCAGTGCCCCGGCATCCAGGGGCCGACTCAAGAACGATCGGTGGGGCTCGGGGACGCGGACCAGGGCTGGAAGGCCAATCGCGGCCGATACGTGGAGCAGGTTGGCCACCGTCTCCATGCCGAAGCTGGCGTGCTCCATGTCAATGAGCATGTAGTCCCAGCCTGCGGCCTTCAGGATCCGGGGCGCCGCGGGCGACCCGTACTCGAACACGAAGGTGCCCCACACCGCCTCGCCCTTCGCGAGCTTGGCCTTCAGTGGGTTGCGGATGGTTGGCTCTTTTCCGGTCACGGCTTACTTGTACTCCTCCCGGTGCGGATAAAAGATATCCAGGAGATAGGCGCCCGACTCCAGCGCCCGCGCCGCGTGCATCACCCCGCCCGGGATCATCCACCCCTCCCCCTTGCGGACGATCCGGGTCTCGCCGCCGATGGTGAATTCCGTCGCCCCGTCCAGGCAAATGCCCCCCTGCTCGTGCGGATGGCTGTGCATGGGGACGCCTCCGCCCGGCTTGATCTCCACGAAGGAGAGCATGATCTTGTCGCCGTAGGCCACGCGGATCTCGGTCCCCGGGGCGATCTCTTTCGCCTTCAGCGCCTTCGGATCGATGAAATACTGGGACATCGCACCCTCCCGGATTTAATGACCAATTCCTAATGACCAATGGGTGAGCCGACCTGTCAATCCCGGTGTCGTTGCGGCGGATTGTGCGCTTTCTGCAATTGGTCATTTGTCATTGGTCATTGGTGATTTGCTCTTAGAACGGCGGCAGATTGCCCTTGCCGTCGAAAGCCAGAGGCGCCGGCCCGCTGACGATGCTCAGGCGGTCGTGCGCCTTCACCTGGGGCAGCAAGGCCTCCGACACGTTCATCTCCGCCAGCAGGAGCGTGTTCTTGATGCGGACGACCGTCGCCTGCTCGGGCGAGGTGAGGCCGATCATCCCCAGTGCGATCTCGATGGCCTCCCGGTCCGTTTCGAAGGCCATGGGGACCTTGGCCGCTTCGGGCACCCCGGAGGTGATGGCGTTCATGTGCATGGCCACGTAGTTGATCTTGCTCACCAGCCGCTTCGTGGTCATGTCGGCCATGCCGACCCCGACGGCGTTCCCCTCACAGGCCGGCGTGATGTCGCGGACGAAGAGGCGCTGCACCTTCGGGTACTCCGGCGCCTTTTGCACCGACGGCCGCCCGATGACGTTGGGGTCCATGCCGGCCCCGCTGACATCCTTGCCCATCTCGTCCACGATCAGGAGGTCGATGTTCTGGAAGGGCAGCTTGGCCATCCAGGTCTTCGACTCGCGCAGCAGGGCCTTCTCTCCCTCCCAGAAATCCTTGGGGAGCAGGGCCTGCACCTTGGCCGTCTCGTCGTAACCATTCTCGACGATCCCCAGCCCGAACAGGATGTGCCCGGTGTCCAGGACGGCCTTGCCCACCAGGGGGAAGATCTCCGCATAGCTGTAATGATGGCCCGCCCGGTGGTACTGCTCGGCCCCATGCTGCTTGCCCAGGCCGATGGCCATCATCTTGAACAGGCCGCTCTCGATCTCCGCGTCGAAGTCGGTGTGGGTCTTGACCCGTGCGACCACGGCGATGTGGTCCGCCTCCCAGGCGTTCTTGTCACAGAAGACCGGCGTGCCCTTCACCTCGCCGATACGCACCACCTCCATGCTGGACTTGATCGGGCAGCCCATGCTGCTCTCGGTGATCCCGTAGTGCTCCAGGATCTTGCGCTGTCCCTCTCCCGTGGCCTCGCCGTGGCTGCCCATGGTCGGCACGATGAAGGGCGTGAGCCCCAGGGCTTTGAGTTCGTCCACGACGGCCCGGGTGATCCGGTCGATGTTGGCGATCCCCCGGCTGCCCGCGGTGATGGCCACCGTTTGGCCCGGTTTCACCCGGTCCTGCAAGCGCAGGCTTCGCATGGTGTCGCGAACCGCCGCGGGGATGTCGTGGAGCGTCGGACCCTCGAACCGCTGCTTTACTCGGAACATCCGTGGAAAAGTCATCGGGCGCCTCCTGTCATCAAGCAGTCCCGGAAAGGACCGAAGCCTCCGTGAGGGAAAACGTCTCGGCGAACCGGGCCGCCACGATCCGCCGAACCTCGTCCATGGATACCGGCCCCCCCAGGATCGCGGCCATGGAGGTCATCACGCCTGGATCCTCCCCGCACGGGCGAATCACCTCGAAGCCGGCGAGGTCGGTGGTGACGTTCAAGGCGAACCCGTGGAACGTGATCCAGCGGCGAACCGAGATCCCCAGTGAGGCGATCTTCTTCTCGCCCACCCACACGCCCGCCTTTCCGGGAATCGCCTTGGCCACGACCCCGAAATCCGCCAGCGCGGCGATCAAGGCCGCCTCCATCCCCCGGCAGAACCGGAGGACGTCCCACCCGTGTTGGCGCAAGTCGAAGATGGGGTAGCCCACGAGCTGGCCCGGCGCGTGGTAGGTGACATCGCCTCCCCGCGTGATCTCGAAGAACTCGATCCCCCGCGCCGAGAGCGCCGGCGAATCGAGCTGCAGGTTCCCGCGTTGCTTGGCCCGTCCCAGCGTCACCACCGGCGGGTGCTCCACCAGGATCAACGTGTCCGGGATGATTCCCAGCAGGCGCTGGCGGACCAGCTCCTCCTGTCGAGCCAGCGTCACCGCGAACGGCTCGAGGCCTAACTCCAGGACCCGCCATCCGCCTCTGGCGGACGGCCCGACCCTGACCGTTTCCATCGCAGCAATCGTGCCCTCAGGCGATCCACGCAGGCCGTTCCAAGAGTTCCTTCACCTTCGCCAGGAACTTCGCCGCCGGGGCCCCGTCGATCAACCGATGGTCGAAGACCAAGGAGAGGGTCATCATGGACCGGATGTGGATGCCGCCGCCGAGCACCACCGGCTTGTCCATGATCTTTCCGACACCGAGGATCCCGGCCTGGGGTGGGTTGATGATGGGCGTGAAGTATTCCACCCCGAGCACCCCGAGGTTCGTCACGGTAAACGTCCCGTCCGCCATGTCGTCCGGCGTCAGCCTGCCCGATCGGGCCCGCTCGGCCAGATCCCTCGCCGCCTTGGCCAGCTCGCCCAGAGATTTCTTGTCCGCGTCCTTGATCACGGTGGCGACGAGCCCTTCCCCGAGATCAATGGCAAAGGCCAGGTTGACCTCCTTGCGGATGCGCACGCCCTGCCCATCCAGCCGGCAGTTGATCCGGGGCTCTTCCCGGAGCGCTTTCGCGACGGCCAGGTGAATGAGGTCACTGTAGCTGGGCTTGATCCCGAACCGGCGTTCCCACTCGGCGCCCTTCTCCTGGCGCAGCCGGACGATATCGGTCATATCGGCGTCGGCGAACAGGGTGACGCGCGCCGTCTCGCGCCACGACTGCCCCATCCGGTCGAAGATCGCCTTGCGGATTCCGGTCAGCGGGATCACGTCCGGCACGGCTGTGGCCGGAGCCGCGGCGGGGGCAGCGCTGCGGGCCGCGATCGCTCGCTCGACGTCTTCCCGGACGATGCGCCCGTCGGGACCAGTGGGAGTAATCGCGGCGATATCAATGCCATGATCCTGTGCCAGCTTCTTGGCCACGGGCGAGATCTTTACCCGCTCGCCAGGGGCGCGAACAGGCGGAGCGCCAGCCGTGGCGACCACCTGGGCCACTGGACTCGGCTCTCTGCTCTCGGGTACCCTTTGGGTGCTCGGCTCTGCAGGAGCAGGTGCGCCGGCCAGGAGGGCCGACACGTCCTCTCCCTGTTGCCCGAGGATTCCCATCAGTCCCCCGACTGGCAGCTCTGCCCCCTCCTTGCCCACGACCTTGAGCAACGTCCCGGCCGCGGGAGCCTCGACCTCGTACTCCACCTTCTCGGTCTGGATCAAGACCACCGGCTGTCCCTTCTCGAGTTTCTCCCCCTCCGCCTTCAACCACTGAAGGATCGTCCCCTTCTCCATAGTCAGGCCCAACTGGGGCATATCAATGCGCGTCGCCATTCGACCTCCTCAGGTAATTCCCCATGACCCTGCAAGGGAAAAGATGATAGGGAGCCTGGCCCTCGGGAAGCAGCCTCAATGTCTCACCCCGCCCGGGCGAGTCGCAGGCAGGCGCGGGCCGTAGGCTCATCTGTGACGAGCACGTTGATGCACCCGCCCCGCAAAGCACCCAGGACGGCCGGTGCCTTCTCGACTCCGACCGCGGCGCCGAACACCCAAGGGAGCTGAGGCAGGTCGTTCAGCTCGATTCCCACCACGCGAGAAGCGAGCCGGCGAGCAATCTCGTTGGCATGCATCTCCTCGCCAAGGGGCCCCATTCCGCCCACGAGGGGGATGACCTCAACCGAGCGACGGAGATCGCTCGGCACCCTATCGGCTATCATCCGGACCGTCCGCCCCCACGATACACCGACCACGGACTGGCGGGAGATCCGGCCGGCCAGGTAGCCCCAATCCGAAATTATCAACCGCCAAGGCGCCAAGAACGCCAAGACCGGATAAGCTCCTTGGGTGAAACAAACCAAGCTTCTGAAGGCCCCACGAACGCGTTTTCGCGTTCTTGGATCGGGAG
>Ga0315285_10002378_pt1 | contig 19653 bp, 21 predicted proteins | sample YL17G09_36_MG_FD_203698 | JGI IMG/M metagenome (GOLD analysis project Ga0315285, IMG submission 203698) | Sediment microbial communities from Yellowstone Lake, YNP, Wyoming, USA - YL17G09_36 | ecosystem: Environmental > Aquatic > Freshwater > Lake > Sediment | place: USA: Wyoming | collected...
ACCCAAAATGACTAATTCCTAATTTCTAATCAAATCCCAATGACCAAACAATGACCAATGCATAAAAACGTCCTAAGCCATCAGTCCTAAGTCCTTGGTCAAGGAAAATGTTGGTAAGGAATTTTTGACTTCGGATTGGAGACTTCGGACTGAATAATTGGATTTTTAGACATTGATTGGAAATTCGACATTAGAAATTAGAAATTCACAAACCATGGAAACCAGTCGGGATATAAAAATATGGCCCGCGGATAAGCGGGCCCGGGTAAAGTCAGGGAAACCAAACCGGAACCTTTTTATTCTTCCTCTTCGGCGGCCTCTTTCTGGTATTCGCTGAAGTCCAAGAGCGACTGCAATTCGTTGGCGTCGGCCGGGGAGACGAGGAGCAGCCAGCCTTCCTGGTAAGGATTCTCGCCGATCAGGCCGGGCTCGTCCTCGAGGTTCGCATTCACCTCGAGCACCGCCCCCGAGATGGGCGCGATCAGGTCAAAGGATTTTTGAAAGGACTCGATCTCCCCGAAGGGAGCGTCCTTTTCCAGTTCCTCCCCCTTCACCGGGAGATCCACCGCGGTGATCTCGCCGTATTCTTTCTTGAGGAAATTGGTAACCCCGATCCGGGCGTTCTTCCCTTCGAGCCGGACCCAGATATGATCCTCGCTGAACAGCAAATCATCCAAATCAACCATACCTAAACCTCCCCGTTACCTGGCGAACCCCGGGTTGACCTCCGGTTTCGCGGAAAAAAGATTCCGGAGATTATTTACCGACTAACAAACCCCCTTGTCAAGACCCCTCCTTTCCCCTCGGAAATATTTTGCTGCCTTCCGCTTTTGATTGACTATGTTCGCGCACCTGTGGCATATTTGCGAAGAGGAAAAGCACCTTGGCTCAGAATTATCCGACCTTAATTTCCCTGATCATCAGTTCGGCAATTTCCGGGGTTTCCCAACCCGGCGGCGTCGGCGAGCTCGTGGTCCGGGCCGGACCGGTGGTGAAATTCGTTCTCCTCTTCCTCTTCGTGCTCTCGGTGGCCACCTGGGCGATTATCCTTTTCAAATACCTCCAGCTCCGGCTGGCGCGGACCCGCTCGCAGACCTTCTCGAGAATATTCTGGGAAAAGAAGCGGCTCGAGCTGATCATGGAGGAGACCCAGAATCTTTCCGGCTGTCCCCTGCGCGCCCTCTTCCAGTCCGGTTTCTCGGAATTGACCAAGGTCCAGAAAACCAAAAGCCGACGGCCCGAAGCGGAATCCGAAGCCGGGTTTTCCGCCTCCGAAGGCGGGGGGATCGAAAATATCGAGCGAGCCCTGCGCCGGGCCTTGACCTCCGAAACCTCCCGGCTGGAATCCTACCTGACCTTTCTGGCCACCACCGCCTCGGCCGCTCCCTTCATCGGGCTCTTCGGAACCGTGTGGGGAATCATGGACACCTTCCAGGGAATCGGCCGGGCCGGCTCCGCCTCGCTGGCGGTGGTCGCCCCGGGAATCTCCGAAGCCCTGATCGCCACCGCCTTCGGCCTGGCCGCCGCGATCCCGGCGGTTCTGGCCTACAATTTTTTCGTCAACCAGTTGCGCAACCTTTCCAACCAGATGGAAGGCTTCTCCCAGGACTTTTTGAATATCTGCCAGCGGCATTTTATTTAAATGAAGGCAACCGGCGGCGACTACAAGAATCTGGCCGAGATCAATGTCACCCCCCTGGTGGACGTGATCCTGGTTCTCCTGATTATCTTTATCGTCGCCGCCCCGCTCCTGGAGCAGGGGATCGGGGTTTCCCTGCCCCGGGCCGAATCCCCGCCGGTGGAAATCAAAAACGAGGATCTGATCATCACCATCGCCAAGAACCGTCTTGTTACAATCGGAACGGCACCAGTGACCCTCGCGGATCTGGGAAAAAAACTCAAACTGATCGGGGAGCAGACGGGCAAAAAGCAGATCTTCCTGCGCGCGGACCGGGAGGTTCCCTACGGCCTGGTGGTCCAGGTAATGTCCGAAATCAAAGGGGCGGGGTTCCCCGACCTGGGGATTGTGACCGAACCCCCGGAGAAGTAGATGGCTTATCTCCAGGCGGAAACCTTCTCCCTGAAAAAAGCCCTGACCATTTCCCTCCTGATTCACTTCCTGGTCATCGTTTATATCCTGTTCGAACCCCGGCTTTTTCCTCCTCCCACGATCCCCCTGTTCCCGGTCTATCGGGTCAACCTGGTCTCCCTCCCGACCGCCCCCGCACCCGAGGCCGCAGCCCCTTCACCGACGGTCAAAGCTCCCGCGCCTCCCTCCCCGGCCCCGGCCGCCCCGGCCGCGCCCCGGGTCAAGGACGGTCCCAGGCTCCTCCCCAAAATCGTGAAAAACCCCCCGGCCTCAACCCCGTCAGCGAAAAAGACCGGGCCCGTAAAAACCCCGGTCCAACCCGCGAAGGCCCAGGATCACAGCCGGGAGCTGGGTCAGGCCATCGCTTCGATCAAGCAAAACCTGATCAAAAAAATCGAGTCCCAGACTGAATCGGACCTGGTGGTCCTGAACCCCGGCACCGGTTCGGAAAAATCCGACCCGGAGTTTCAGCGCTATCTCGAGGGAGTCTCCCAGAAAATCAAATCGGCCTGGGCCTATCCGGCGGCCAAGCCCCGGCAGCAGCTGATCGTGAGCATCAAGATCCGCGCGGACGGCCAGATCATTGACGCGAAGATTGAAAAAAGCTCCCAGGATTCGGCCTACGACGCCTCGGCCCTCCGGTCCATCCAGAAGGCCAATCCCCTTCCACCCCTGCCCTCGCTCCGCTATGGACGGATCCTGGAAATCGGGTTACGTTTTTGATAGAGGGTGTTTTAATTAGCAACTTAACCATTTGATATTAAAGGAAAAAGTGAAATATTTTAACATGGTCAAACCATTTTGTTTGGTATGGAGTGCATTAGCTTGCTAATGCGATGCATCCCGCCCCGGGCGGGATGCAGTTTTAAAATACTATTATGGATTGCACTAATTTTCTGATACTCTGCAAAAGCAAGCTTTTGCGCTCCATAAAGATAGATCTGATGAAAATATTTGTGACACCCTCTAAAAACCAAAGGAGGAGAGAATGAAAAACCGGTCAAATTCGCTCAAGACTACCCCCAAATGGAATCTCCGGAAACTTCCCGGGTTATTCCTTTTGGCTGTCCTCTTTGTCCTCGGACCCCTGGTCCTGTCCCCCGTGGCGGAAAAGGTCTACATCGATATCGGAAGCCCGGGAGCCAAAAAGTTCCCGATCGCCATTCCCGCCCCGGCTCCGACCGCCGACGCCCCCGCGGCCCTCTCCGGAAAGATCGCCTCCACCCTGAAATTCGATCTCGAACTTTCCGGCCTCTTCAAGATCCTTCCGCCCGAATCCTACCTTAAACCGGGACTTCCCGCGGGCGCCGAGGATTTCGCCTCCTGGCGCACGATCGGGGCGGAGGGCCTGGTCCGGATTAAATATGCCCAGCAAGACCAGAAGCTTTCCCTCACCGCCGAGATCTACGACACGGTTCAGGGCCTTTCCCTCTCCGGGAAGGTGTTTACCGGGGCTCCAGACAGTTGCGCGGCCCTCACCCACCAGCTCGCCAACGAGGTGGTGCGGGCCTTCACCGGGACCCCGGGTATCTTCGGCAGCCGGATCGCCTACGAATCCAACCGCGGCGGGCGGAAGGAAATCTTCATCTCCGATCTCGAGCAATCCCGTGAGCTGCAGATCACCTCGAACCGCCGGCTCAACTTAAGCCCGACCTGGTCCCCGGACGGATCCCAGATCCTCTACACCTCCTACCTCAAGGGCAATCCGGACCTGTACCGCTACGATTTGCGCGCCGGCAAATCGGAAAGCATCGCCCACTTCCCGGGCTTGAACCTGGGCCCGGTGTTTTCCCCCTCCGGAAAAGAACTCGTCCTCACCCTTTCCCGGGACAACGACGCGGAAATCTACGTGATGAACCTTTCCGGCCAGGAATTGACCCGCCTGACCAATAACCAGGTGATCGACGTACAGCCCTCCTATTCCCCCGACGGGAAAAAGCTCGCCTTCACCAGCTCGCGGGCGGGCTCGCCCCAGATTTATGTCATGGATTCCGACGGGAAGAACGCCACCCGGCTGACCTTCCAGGGCTCCTACAACTGCTCCCCCGCCTGGTCCCCCCGGGGCGACCGGATCGCCTACACCCGCCAGGAAAATAACCGTTTCTCGCTTTACGCCATCAAACCCGACGGCACGGAAGACACCCTCCTGGTGGGAGACGCGGGCAGCAGCGAAGACCCGGCCTGGTCCCCGGACGGACGCCTGATCGCCTTTGCCGCAAATCGCACCGGCGACTATGACATCTGGGTGGTGAATTTCGACGGCAGTTCCCCCCGGCCCCTGATCAGCCGGAAAGGATCGAATGAAACCGCCCCGGCCTGGTCCCCGGTTTCTCCTTGAACCGGGCCGGAAAATAACTGTCAATATATGGTAAGATAAAAAAGAGAGGACGAAATGAATGATAGAAACCAGATGGGAAACGTCAAAAAGGAGGGTGGGATGAGTTTTCGTCAGAAGAGAATGTTTGGATCTCTTGCGATTACCCTGGGGGTAGCGGCGCTGGTTATCCTCTCCGCCTGCGCCAAGCCCCCGATCAAGGAAATCGCCACCGCCGAAGCGGCCCTGGAAAAGGCCCGCTCGGCCGAGGCGCCCACCTATGCTCCCGAAACCTTCAAGAGCGCCGAGCAGATGCTCACCCAGGCCAAGACCGAGATGCAGAAAAAGAAATACAAACCCGCCAAGAAATCCGCCATCAACGCCCGGCTCCTGGCCGACCGGGCCCTGGAGGAAGCCGCCCAGAATAAAGCCGCCCAGGAAGCGGCAGCACCGAAAACCCCGGGGCTGACCGAGGAAGAAAAATCCGCCGGGCCCGTGCTTCCACCCCAGGAAATCTCGGTGGCCGATCTCCAGAAACAGCAGACCGGAACCGGTTCCCTGGATGAGGGGCTGAAGATTTCCGCCCTGGAAACGGTCCGTTTCAATTTCGACGATTTCAGTCTCTCCGAGGAAGCCCGCCAGATCCTGGCCAAGAACGCGGAATGGCTGAAAAAATACAACGTCGTGATCCAGATCGAAGGCCACTGCGACGAGCGCGGCGCCAACGAATACAACCTCGCCCTGGGCGAAAAACGGGCCAAGACCGCCCGCGACTACCTCGTGGCTCTCGGCATCGACACCACCCGGCTGACCATCATCAGCTACGGTGAAGAGATCCCGGTCGATCCCGGACACGACGATACCGCCTGGGCCAAAAACCGCCGGGCGGAGTTTATTGTAAAGAAGTAGGCAGTCCCTCGACTAGTCTCGGGATAAATAAGCAGTCGGATTAGGAAATAATGAAAATCCCCGGTAGCCGCAGCCTTCAGGCTGCGAAAAAACGCAGGCTAAAGCCTGCGCCTACCAGTTTTTTTATCATCTTCACTCTCTGCTCTCTGCTCTCTGTTCTCTGCTTAGTTCCCGGCTGTTTGCTCATGACCAAAAACGATGGGCTGATTATCTCCGCCCGGCTGGATACCCTCGAATCCAAGGTCAATCGGCTGGACCAGGACCTGCCCAGGCTTAAGGCCCAGAGCGAGGCCAGCCAGAAAGAGCTCGAGCGGCTCACCCGCCAGCAGGCCGACCTTTTGAACCAGGTCGAGCAGATCAAGCAAACCATCCTCTCCCTCGGGGGAAAATTCGAGGAAGGGGAAAACCTGTTTTCCCGGTTGAAAACCCTGGAGGGAGAAGTCCAGGAACAGGCCGCCCAGGTCAAGCTGCAGGCCGACCGGGCCCGGGAACAGAATGACCGCCTGGCCAAGCTGGAAGGCATTATCTCCCCGGGCGGGCAGGTCGACGCCCAGAAACTGACCCCGAAATGGGCCAACGAAGAGGCCGGCTACCGGGAAGCCTACTCAAATTACCAGGGGAAAAAATACGACTTGGCCCGGGCCAAGTTCGAGAAACTCCTCGGCCTTTATCCCAGCGGCCAGTTTTCCGAAAGCGCCCACTATTGGATCGGGGAGTGTTACTTCAACCTCAAGGATTACGAAAGGGCCCTCCTGAGTTTCAACGAGGTGATCGAGAAATACCCGAAAAGTGCCAAAGCGCCCATCGCTTATCTGAAACTGGGTCTTTCCTTCCTCGAACTCGGCCAGCAGAAGGAAGCCCGGATGGCCTTCGAGACTTTAGTCTCCAAGTTCCCCAAGTCCGATTCCGCCAAGACCGCCCGGGAAAAGCTGAAAAAGCTGAAGAAGACCAAATGATAGGTTGTTAGTAGCCAGGAGCAGGCTTGCCTCGAGGATAACACGAGGGGTCGCCAGTAACCGGTTCAAAACAAAAAATCGAAATCAAAATGAATCTTCCCGCGGCAGAGGCCACGGGATATCTTTATTTTGAGACCATCGTAAAATACCTTTCCTGTCATTCTGAGCCGACTTGTCCTCCGTAGCCCCTGTCCTCCGAAGCAGTGTTTCTGCGAAGGATGGATTGGCGAAGGAGGGAGGCGAAGAATCTCTCTTCCATCTGAAAGACTTTTAAAATCAGACCCTTCGCTGGCGTTTACCCTGATAAGCGCCTTGAGATTCTTCACGGAGTTTACCCTGAGCATTTTCAGATCCTTCGCGGAGTTTATCCTGAGCACATTGAGATTCTTCACTTCGTTCAGAATGACAGTGAGCAAAGGACTCAGGATGACAAATTGCGAAGGGTTCAGAATGACAGAAAGTGAATGATTCAGGCGCCGTCCTGAATGAAATGAAGGAATGACAAAGAGCGAAGGGCTCAGGGTGACATTTTAAGAGTTTTCCAGTGGCCTTATTTAGTTGCTTATGAATAAATATTTGAAAGTGGGGATTTGATTATTGGCTATTTGCCGAGGCGGGATTTGAGGAGCTCGCCCACCCGCTTGGGGTTGGCTTTACCTTTGCTTTTCTTCATCACCTGACCGGTTAGGAACTGAAGAAGTTTCTCCTCACCGGATTTGAAGCGTTCCACTTCCTTGGGGTTTTCCTTTATCACTTCGTCAATGATCCCTATTAAAGCCGACTCGTCTGAGACCTGGGCCAGGCCCTTCTTAAGAACTATCTCTTCTGGATCCTTCTTCGATGAATACGACTCCTCAAGCACTTTCTTCCCGATGATTCCAGAAACTTTTTCAGTTTCCACCATATCGATTATTTTGGCCAGATTTTCCGGGGTAATTTTTACCTGACCGCCGCCTTCGGCCCAGTAAAATTTTAAAAAATCTCCTGTCATCCAGTTAGCAACCTTTTTTGGATTCGGATAGATTCTAACGGTCTCTTCAAAACAATCTGCCACAGGCTTAGTCGCCACAAGAACTTCTGCATCATACTGACTCAGTCCATATTCATTAATATAAGTATTTATTCTTTTTTGGGGGAGAACTGGGATTTTCTTTTTCAGCTCCTCGACCCAGGAATTTTCCAGCACTAGAGGCAGAAGATCCGGCTCGGGGAAATAGCGGTAATCGTGGGCTTCTTCCTTGCCCCGCATCGGCAGGGTGACTTCATTATCGGGATCCCAGAGCAGGGTCTCCTGGACCACCTTTTTCCCCTTCGAGACGAGCTCGATCTGCCTTTCGATCTCTTTCGCCAGGGCCTTTTCCACGTTCTTGAAAGAGTTCATGTTCTTGAGCTCGGTCTTGACCCCCAGGGCGGTTTCCCCTCGGCGGCGGATGGAGACGTTGGCGTCGCAGCGCAAAGACCCCTCCTCCATTTTGCCGTCGCAGACCCCCAGGTAAACCAGGATGGCGGCCAGGCGGCGGAGATAATCCCCCGCCTCTTCCGGGGTCCGGAGATCCGGCTCCGAGACGATCTCCATCAGGGGCACCCCGGCGCGGTTCAAATCCACGAAGCTTGATCCGGATTCCGTGCCTTCCCCGTGCACGAGCTTCCCGGCATCCTCCTCAAGATGGATCCGGGTGATCCCGATCTTCCGGAGCTTGTTCTCACCCGCGGGGATCTCGAGACAGCCCCGGAGTGCCAGAGGCGACTCATACTGGGAGATCTGGTAGCCCTTGGGCAGGTCCGGGTAGAAATAATTTTTCCGGGCGAAGATCGAGCGGGAGGGGATTTCCTCGCAATGCAGGGCCAGGGAGGTCATGATCGCGAATTCCACCACCTTCCGGTTGATCACCGGCAGGACCCCGGGCATCCCCAGACAGACCGGGCAGGTATGGCTGTTCGGCTGGTCCCCGAACCGGGTCGAGCAGCCGCAGAATATTTTAGACTGGGTCAGAAGCTGAGCGTGGACCTCGAGGCCGATGACGGATTCGAAATATTGATCTTTCATCTGGTCAAAGCTCAAAGTTCAAAGCTCAAAGTTCAAATAAAAAACCAAAGCTCAAAAGTCAAATTACGACCCCCTCACCCCCGCCCTCTCCCTCGAGGGGAGAGGGAAAGGGAGAGGGTGAAAATATTGATTTGGATTTTGAACTTTGACATTCCCGGCTACACTCTCCCCTTGAGAATTGGATCCAAAGTTTTACGAAGCCGGGCAGGGATGGCCTTCGGGTCGGTGACGATGGCGTCCTTAAGGGCCTGGCTGCAGACGCAATTCCTCTCTTCCGGCAAATGGGGGACCGCTCCCGCGATCATCTCCTTGGCCTTGCCGATGGTGGCCTTCATCACCCTGATCACGTCCTCGATCTCAACCTCGCCCTCCCGCTCGTTCCAGCAGTCGTAATCGGTCACCATCGCGACCGTGGCGTAGCAGATCTCGGCCTCGCGGGCGAGGCGGGCTTCCGGCAGATTGGTCATCCCGATCACCGAGATCCCCCACTGGCGGTAGATATCGGATTCCGCCCGGGTGGAGAACTGCGGCCCCTCAATGCAAATGTAGGTCCCCTTCCGGTGCAAACGGAAACCCTTTTCCCTTCCGACCCGGGCCAGGATCCCGGCCATCACCGGGCAGACCGGGTGGGCCATGGCCACGTGGGCAACGATTTCGCGGGAGAAGAAGGTGCGGGGCCTCGCGGCGGTCCGGTCAAAAAACTGGTCGGGCAGAACGATATCGCCGGGATGGATCTCCTCACGCATGCTCCCCACCGCGCTGACCGAGAAGATGCGCTCGGTCCCGAGGAGCTTGAAGCCGAAGATGTTGGCGCGGAAGTTGATGTCCCCGGGCGGGATCCGGTGGCCGCGGCCGTGACGGGCCAGGAAGGCCAGGCGCCGGCCGCCCATCCGGCCGACCACGAACGGGTCGGAGGGGTCGCCGAAGGGCGTCTTGACCCGAATCTCCTTGATCTCGGTAAGCCCGGGCATTTCGTAAAGCCCCACCCCGCCGATCACCCCGATGGTCCCGGCCTCGAAAAGCCGGCCTCTTTTTTTACCCGCCGAGATTGATTTGGTCGTTTTCTGGCTTTTCATTCGTTTCCTCTTCATTCTCCCTTCAAGATTGGCATAATTTGAAACCGAGATATTATTTCCCTAACTTGTGATTACTTAACCGCTTTCATTTCGGAGTTTCGATTGTCATTCCGGACTTGATCTAGCCTGCCCCGTACTTGATACGGGGGAATCCAGTAATTAAATATGGATTCCCGCTGGAGTTTATCCCGCACTCTGATGCGGGACGGGAATAACTTTCGATAAAAAACAACCAAACCCGAAACAAGAAACCAGAAACTCGAAACTATTTTTACCTGAATTACCCGGCCTGGATTCCAATGATCTCCAACCGGTTGAAGAAGCAGGGAATCTCGTAGTCGGCCGAGGCTTTCGAATCGGAGCCGTGGATGACGTTATACCGGATGGAATCCGCGAAATCATTCCGGATGGTGCCCTTCTCCGCCTTCTTGGGGTCGGTGGCCCCCATAATTTCCCGCACCCTCATTATCGCTCTTTCCCCCTCCAGCACCGCGGCGATAATGGGGCCGGAGGTCATGAACTGGACCAGCTCCTCGAAAAAGGGCATCCCCGCGTGAACCTGGTAAAACCCCTCCGCCTGTGACCGGCTGATCCGGACCAGCTTGATGGCCCGGATATCCAGGCCCGTGCTCTCAAAACGCTTGATGATCTCTCCAATCAAATGCTTCTTAACCCCATCCGGCTTGATTAAGACTAAGGTTTGCTCCATTTATTCTTCCCTTTTCCGATTGTTTGAAAATTCCGATCCGGACTTAAAATATTTTAGCGGGTGATTCCCTTACTTCGGCGGGTTATCCAGAGCTTCTATCCTTATTAATCTGGGATAATATTTTCTTCCCATATTTAAATCCCCGTTCAAAGGCCTTGGAATTCAGTTCCTCCGTTCCCTTCGGGACCAGATCCTGGATCGCCTTCTTGGCCGACTCCGGCTTCAGATACTCGGTCACCGCGACGAAGAAACCCACCATCACGATATTGACCACCAGACGCTTGCCCACCTCCTCGGCCAGCCGGGTGGCCGGAATGCCCAGAGCCCGGTTGCCCCAGGAGGCGACTTCCTCCCGGTTGACCCGGACAATGTCTTCCTCGTAGAGGAGGATCGCGTGGGGGCCCAGGTAGCCGCCATATTTGCGGTAAGCCTCATCGGACATGCAGACCTGCACCCGGGGTTGAACGACATAGGGATAATCGATCCGCTTATCACCCAGGATCACCTGGACACTGCAGGAGCCGCCCCGGGCCTCTGGCCCGAAGCTCTGGGTTAAGACCGCCTGCTTCCCCTCATAAAGCGCCGCGGCCCGGCCGATGATAAAACCGGCCAGGATCACCCCCTGGCCCCCGAATCCGCTGATCCGGATCTCGATCTGGGGGTTTTCCAGTTGTACTTTCTTTAAAAGCTTGGCCATGGCCTTCTCCGGATGAATCCCTATTTCTCCCAGAATGGAGGCCGCTGGTAGCGGGCCCCCAGAACCTTCTGGAGATGCCCGTCCAGGGATTGGATGTATCCGGGCCTTTCCCGGTCCACGAACTTTCCGATGATGATCTCCCCGCGGCTTTTTTCAATCGCCACCGTCCGGGTTTCGGCGCCATTCTGGATCCGGGAATTTTCCTTCAGGTAAATCATTTCCTTCAAGGCGTCCCCCAGCCGGTTCCGGCGCAGGTAAAGCTCCGGGCAGGGGGTGATCACCTCGATGAAACTAAAACCGTCCTTGCTCATGGCCTCGGTGATCGACCGGGTCAGCTGGCGGACATGGTAAACGGTCCAGCGGGCCACGTAGTCGGCTCCGCAGACATCCATCAAGTAAGGCAGATTAAACGGGTATTCATAGTTGCCGTAGGGAGCGGTAGTTCCGAACGCTTCCATCGGCGTGGTCGGGCCGAACTGGCCGCCAGTCATCCCGTAATTGAAGTTGTTGATCAGGATCACGGTTAGGGGAACATTCCTCCGGGCCGCGTGGATCAGGTGGTTGCCCCCGATTGCCATCAGGTCCCCGTCGCCGGAATAAACCACCACCTTGAGCTTGGGATTGCCCAGCTTGAGCCCGGTGGCGAAGGGTACGGCCCGGCCGTGGGTGACATGGAAGGAATCCAGCCGGAGATACCCGGCAACCCGGCCGGTGCAGCCGATCCCGGAAACCACGGACAGGGAATTCTGATCGATCCCGCTCTCCACCACCGCCCGGGTAAAGGCCCCCATCGAAATCCCGATCCCGCAGCCCGGGCACCACATGTGGGGCAGGCGTTCCACCCGGATCAGGCTCTCAATCGGATTTTGCGGTCGCGGTTCCAGGCTGATTGACTCTTCTTTTTTCAATTGCCTTTTCACTGTTGGTCTGCTGGACTGTTTGGACTGTTGGTCTCACAGTCTGACGATCTCCCGGATCGCCCGGTGGATATCCTCCGGCTGGTGCACCGTTCCCCCCCCGTGGGGGACGAGGGTAACCGGCACCTTGCCGGCCACCAGTCTTTCCACTTCCAGGGAAATCTGGCCGTAATTCAGCTCGGCCACGACAAATCCCCCCACCATCCCCGCCAGCTGGCGGATCCTCTTCTCGGGAAACGGCCAGACCACGACCGGCCGAAAGCGGCCGACCTTGATCCCCTGTTTGCGGGCCATTTCCACCGCCCGGCTCGCCACCCGCGAGGTGATCCCGTAGGAGATCACGACGACCTCCGCGCCCTCGCAGTCCTCCTCTTCGTAGCGCACGATCTGTTCCGCGTTAGCCCGGATCTTGTCCACCAGGCGGCGGACCAGTTTCCCCTGGGTCTCGGCGTTCATCATCGGATAGCCGCGCTCATCGTGGGTCAGCCCGGTGATGTGAAACCTCCGGCCGGTGCCGGCCTTGACGAACCAGGGAACCAGATCCTTGCCGGTCCGGTAGGGAAGATACTCCTCCGGGGGCAGGGTGGTATAACGGCGGTTGAAAATCTTGATCTTGTCCGCCGGGGGAATCACCACCCGCTCGGCCATGTGCCCGACGCATTCATCCATCATCACGAAGGTCGGTACCCGGAATTCCTCCGAGAGATTGAAGGCCTGGATGGTGAGGTCAAAACATTCCTGCGGGGAATTCGGGACCAGGGCGATGATTTCATAATCCCCGTGGGCGCCCCACCGCACCTGCATCATGTCCGCCTGCCCGGGAAGCGTGGGGAGACCGGTGGAAGGCCCGGCCCGCTGGACATCGATGAAAACGCAGGGGGTCTCGAGCATCGCGGCCAGACCGACGTGCTCCATCATCAGGGAGAACCCGGGGCCCGAGCTCACGGTCATGGACTTCAATCCGGCCCAGGCCGCCCCCTGGATGGCGATCGAGCTCGCGATCTCGTCCTCCATCTGGATGAAGATCCCGCCGACGGTGGGAATCCGGGAGGCGAAGCGCTCCACGATCTCGGTCGAGGGGGTGATCGGGTAGCCGGCCACGAAGCGGCAGCCCGCCGCCAGGGCTCCCTCACAGGCGGCCTGGTCACCGTTCATAAAATGCACGCCGGTCAGCACCCCCCTGGGGTCGGCGGTGAGGTGAACCAATTCCTTAATCTTCGGCTTCGGCTTCGTCTTTTTCACGGACCAACTTCTCCGACCAGATGGCAAAATCGGGACAGATCATCCCGCACATATTGCAGCCGCTGCATTTTTCCGGGGCGACGATTTCGGGGAAATGAAAACCGCCCCGGTTCAAGGCCCCCGAGGCCCGGAGGGCTTTCAAGGGGCAGAACTCGATGCAGAAACCGCAGCCCTTGCAGCGTTCCGCCGCCATGTGTACTTTGCCTCTCGGCCTTTTGGCTGGCATCTTCATTCGTCCTGGGAAAAATTCAGATAAAAAATTACCACTTTAAGGACTGGGAAGTCCAGAGGCAACCCACCAGGTTCAATCTCATATGAAAAAACCCAAAAGGATTTGATGGAAATAATGTAAGTCGGCTCGGGATTTAGGCCAGTTTCAGCATCTTGGCGACGGTGGAGCCGATCTCCGCCGGGCTCTGCGCCACCGCCACGCCGCACTCGCGGAAAACCTGGATTTTCTCGGTGGCGGTACCCTTGCCCCCGCTGATGATGGCCCCGGCGTGGCCCATCCGGCGCCCCGGGGGCGCGGTCATCCCGGCCACGAAGGCGGCCACCGGTTTTTTCATCCGGGCTTTGACCAGGCGGGCGGCGTCTTCCTCGGCGTTGCCCCCGATCTCGCCGATCACCAGCACCCCATCGGTTTCCGGGTCGGCCTCGAACAGGGGAAGCAGATCGGTGAAAATCGAGCCCACGATGGGATCTCCGCCGATCCCGATCGCGGTGCTCTGGGCGATCCCGAGCTCGGAAAGCTGCTTGACCGCCTCGTAGGTTAGGGTGCCGCTCCGGGAGATCAGCCCCACCTTTTTTTTACCCTCGGAGAGGAAGGTATCCCCCGGCATGATCCCGATCTTGCATTTTCCCGGGCTGATGATCCCCGGGCAATTTGGTCCGATCAGGCGGGCCTTCTTCTCCGCGACGTAGCGGACGGCCTTGACCATGTCCAGGGTCGGAATGCCCTCGGTGATGCAGATGATGACGGCTATCCCGGCGTCGGCCGATTCCATGATGGCGTCGGTGGCGAAGGAGGCGGGCACGAAGATGATGGAAGCGTTGGCACCCTCCTTCCGGACCGCTTCCGCCACCCCGTTGAAAACCGGGGTGCCCTCGTGCTGGGTGCCGCCCTTGCCCGGCGTGACCCCGGCCACCATCTTGGTCCCGTAGGCCTTCATCTGGGCGGCATGGAAGCTGCCTTCACCGCCGGTGATTCCCTGGACTACCACACGAGTATTCTGGTCAACTATGATGCTCATGTTACTAACCTCGTTTCATGGTTTATGTCCGACGCCCGATTTTGATTTGTCCAATCTCTCTTGTCTTTCTATTTTGACTTCGGGCCCGGGATGAATGTCTTCGGACGCCTCACTTTATCAGTGATACCACCTTTTCCGCGGCCGCTTTCAATCCCTGGATCTCGATTATATTCAGACCCGAATCCCTCAGAATCTGCCCGGCCTCCTTGGCATTGGTTCCGTCTAGCCGAACCACCAGAGGAACCCGGATTTTTCCTTCCTTCTGGAGCTCGCGGGCGGCCTGAACAATTCCGGATGCCACCCGGTCACAGCGGACGATCCCGCCGAAGATGTTGACCAGGATGGCTTTCACCTTCGGATCCTTGAGAATGATCCGGAAGCCGTTCCCGACGGTATCCGGGTTTGCGGCCCCCGCCACATCCAGGAAGTTGGCTGGCTCGCCCCCGCAATACTTGATGATGTCCATGGTGGCCATGGCCAGGCCCGCCCCGTTGACCATGCAGCCCACGTTCCCGTCCAGGCGGATATAATTCAGGTTATGCTGGCTGGCCTCCACCTCGAGGAAGTCCTCCTCGTTGACATCCCGGAGCTTGGCCTGTTCCAGGTGGCGGAAGAGCGCGTTATCGTCCAGATTCAGTTTGGCGTCCAGGGCCACTACGTCTCCCTCGGAGGTGACGATCAGAGGATTGATCTCGGCCAGGGTGCAGTCCTCCTTCACAAAGCAATTCACCAGTCCGGAAATCAAGGCCGAGAACGCCTTGGTTTGCTCCTTGGTGATCCCGAGGGCCGCGGTCAGCTTGCGGAGCTGGAAAGCCAGCAAGCCGGTCAGGGGGTTGATGTCCTCGCGCAGGATCTTCTCCGGGCTCTTCCGGGCCACCTCTTCGATTTCCATCCCGCCTTCCGCGCTGGCGATCAGGACCGGCTGGGCCGTGTTGCGGTCCACCACCACACCGAGGTAAAGCTCCCGGGCCACGTTCGAGGCTTCTTCCACCAGGACCAACCTGACCTTCCGGCCCTCCGGGCCGGTCTGGTGGGTGACCAGGTTCATCCCGATGATCTGGTGCGCCACTTTTTCGGCATCGTTGGGGTTATCGGCGGTCTTGATCCCGCCGCCCTTGCCCCGTCCGCCGGCGTGGATCTGGGCCTTGACCACCACCTTTTTTCCGATGATTTCCGCAATTAGCCGGGCTTCCCGCGGGGTGAAAGCCACCTGACCCTTGGGGACTTTAACCCCGTATCGGGCGAGGATTTCCTTCGCTTGGTATTCGTGGATCTTCATGTCTCCCTCTTTAAAGCTTCTTGGTTAGGATCTTCCGGCTCAACGCGGTGATCGCCTCGGTAGGATTGATCTTCTTCGGGCAGGCCTCCACGCAGTTGAAGATCTTCCGGCAGCGGAAAACACCGCTCGGATCGTTGACAATCGCCAGTCTCTCTTCCTCCGCCTCGTCCCGGGAATCCAAAACGAAGCGGTAGGCCTTCAACAGAGCCGCCGGCCCCAGATAATTCTCATCGTGCCAGTAGCGCGGGCAGCTGGCGCTGCAGCAACCACAGAGGATGCAGGTGATCGCCTCCGACAGGAGGCGGTGCTCTTCCTGGCTCTGGGGAACCTCGCGGTCGGAAGTCGGGGTCTTGTGCACCATGTAGGGCATGACCTCCCGGAGCTTGGCGAAGAACGGTTCCATGTCCACCACCAGGTCGCGGATCACCTCGTAACCCTGGAGCGGCTCGAGGGTGATCAGCCGGGAGCGCAGTTCCTGGATCTGGGTATAACAGGCCAGACCGGCCACCTTGTTGATCATCATGGCGCAGGATCCGCAGATCGCGCTCCGGCAGCTCCGGCGGAAGGCCAGGGTGCCGTCCTGCTCGCCCCGGACCTGGAGCAGGCCGTCCAGGATCGTGGTGCCCTCCTGTACGTCGATCTCGTAATCCTGGGAGTACGCTTTTCGGTCTTTCTCCGGATCAAACCTTTTGACTCTTAAGATTGCTTTCATTTTCTCCTTGCTCTACTTTCTCGCTTTTCCCAGCCTAAACATTTTGTTTTTCCAAACCACCTAGCAACCTAGCCACCATGTTTTTCTTTTAACCGGTTACTGGTTACTTGCTACCGGTGACTTGTTTAGTATTTCCTCTCCTGTGGCTGATACCGGGTGATTCGGACCGGCTTGTAATCGAACCGGACCCCGCTTTCGTCCCGGTAGGCCAGGGTGTGCTTCAGCCAGTTCACGTCATCGCGCTTGGGAAAATCCTTCCGGTAGTGGGCGCCCCGGCTTTCCTTCCGGTTGATCGCCCCGGCGATAATCATCTCCGAGAAACCCAGCAGGTTCCCGAGCTCGATGGCCTCGATCAGGTCCAGGTTGAAAACCGAGCCCCGGTCCACGGCCCGGATCTTCCGGTAACGCTCCTTCAGGGTCCGGATCTTTTCCTGGACCACGCGCAATCCTTCCTCCTGACGGAAGACCCCGCAGCCCACGGTCATGGCCGCCTGGAGTTCCTGCTGGATGGCCGCCGGCATTTCCTTCCCGTTCTTGGCCCAGATCTCGTTGATCAGTTTCTGGGACGCGTCGGCGGCGTCACCGGGCAAGGAAGCCAGGGCCGCCTCGCGCAAAAACCTGACGGTCGAGCGTCCGGCCCGCCGCCCGAAAAGCGTGGCCTCCAGGAGAGAATTGGTCCCGAGCCGGTTAGCCCCGTGCACCGAAACACAGGCGCATTCGCCGGCGGCATAAAGTCCGACGACTTTCTTGTCCTTCCCGTCCTCCAACACCTCGGCGTCATTGGTAGTGGGAATTCCCCCCATCGAGTAATGCGCGGTGGGCTGGATCGGGACCGGGGCGGTCACGCAATCCACCCCCAGGTATTTCCAAGCCAGATCCTTGATCTGGGGAATACGTTCCAGAATCTTCTGCTCGCCCAGGTGCCGGATATCCAGATAAACATAATCCTGCCCGTTGATCCCCCGGCCCTCGTCCACCTCGGTCTGGATCGAGCGGGAGATCACGTCCCGGGGGGCCAGTTCCATCTTCCCCGGGGCGTATTTTTCCATGAACCTCTGCCCGAGGTTATTGACCAGGTAAGCGCCTTCCCCGCGCGCCCCTTCCGAGAGAAGAATCCCCTGCTTGTAAAGGCCGGTGGGATGGAATTGGACAAACTCGATATCCTCGATCGGAATCCCGGCCTGCACTGCCAGGCCCAGGCCGTCCCCGGTATTGGCGATCGCGTTAGTGGTGATCTTGAAAGCCCGGCCGTACCCGCCCGTGCCCAGGATCACGGCCTTGGCATGAAAAATGTGGAGCCCGCCTTTCTGCAGGTCCCAGGCCACCAACCCGCGGCAGACCCCGTCGCGGATGATCAGGTTCATAATGTAGAACTCGGGGAAAAACTTCACCTCCTCCTTCACGCACTGCTCGTAAAGGGCGTGGAGGAGGGCATGACCGGTATAATCCATGCAGTAAACCGCCCGGGGCCGGGAATGCCCGCCGAAGGGGCGCTGGGCCATCCGGCCGTCGGCCAGGCGGTCGAAGGGAACCCCGAAATGCTCATACTCGTATATGATTTCGGGGGCTTCCGAAATCAGGATCTCAATGGCATCCTGATCCCCCAGGTAGTCACTCCCCTTCACCGTGTCGAAGATGTGTTCTTCGAAGGAATCGGGGGAAACGTTCCCCAGGGCCGCCGCGATCCCCCCCTGGGCCGCCCCGGAATGGGAGCGGGTCGGATAAACCTTGGTCAGGACACAGGCGTTGGAAACCGGGCTGACTTCAAGGGCCGCCCGCAGGCCGGCCAAGCCGGCTCCGACCACCACTACGTCGTACTGATGTTTCGTTGTTTTCATGGTTAATTGCCGATCCGGATTGTTAGTATCCAATTTATTACTTATGCCTTAAACGGAATTACCGTTAAAAGCCCGAGGGTAAGTAAAATCCCCGCCAGACATAAAAGCAGGGAAAAAACCAGCACCTTGAGCCAATCCTTTTTGATATAGTCCGAAGCGATCATCCAGACCCCGTTCAGGCCGTGAAACACCCCCAGGACCAGGAAGAGGGAATCAATCGTCTTCCACAGGGGGGTGGCCACCCTCTTCGCCACCAGCTCGTAGGAAAGCTCATGCCCGCCCAGGGTGAAGTGTTCCACCAGCATATGAGTCAGCAATAGCCCCAGGAGGACAAAGCCGGTGAACCTTTGCAGGAACCAGATAAAAACCCCGCCGTTTTTGTAACTGTATTTTTGCATGTCCCTGACCTTCTTTTCGGTTAAGGTAACAGACCTTTAAAAATCGGATTCTGTAAAAGATAAAACGGAAAGAGCTCGAGCCCCCCGAGAACCACCAGGACGAAGCTCAGCGCGATCACCCACCAGAACATCTGTTCCTGATGGCGCACCCCGATGCCCAGATCCACGAGGAGAACCCGTACCCCGTTCAGGGAATGATAGACAATGGCCGCCAGGAGCGCGATCTCCCCGATCCGGAAGGCGGGATGCATGAGAAGCTTCATCATGGAGTCAAACTCCTCCGGGCCTTTCCCCAGGTGGTGGGTAATCCAGACGTGGAGCGTCAGGTAAAAAATCAGGGCCCCGCCGGTGACCCGGTGCAGGAGCCAGGCAATCGTCCCCGAGTGCCAGGCGTACTTCGCGAATGGAATTTCCAGTCTCATCGCCAAACCCCTTTCTGGTCAAATCCCAATTACCAAATTCCAATTACCAAACAAATCCCAATCAATAAATTCCAAAACAGGAAAAAATCTCGAATATCAGTTTGGAATTTGGAATTTGGTCATTGGTTATTTATTTCTGATACTTCTTAACCCCTTCTTCGTAAAGGTCCCCCCCGGTCACATCGTTGATCACCACCAGGGGGAAATCCTCGACTTCCAAACGGTTGACGGCTTCCGGGCCCAGTTCCGGGTAGGCCAGCACCTGGCCCTTCTTCACCACCCGGGCGATCAGGGCGGCCGCCCCCCCGGTGGCCCCGAAGTAAACCGCTTTGTGCTTCTTCATCGCCTCGATCACATTCTTGCCCCGCGAGCCCTTCCCGATCATTCCCTTCAAGCCCTTCTCGATCAAACGGGGGGCGTAGCTATCCATCCGGTAGCTCGTGGTCGGACCCACCGAGCCGATCGGATTGCCCGGGCGCGTCGGGGAAGGCCCGGCATAATAAATTACCTGGCCGGCGATCTCCATCGGGGTTTTCTCACCCTTGTCCATGGCGTCGACGATCCGCTTGTGGGCGGCGTCGCGGGCGGTATAAATCACCCCGGAAAGCAGAACCCGGTCCCCGATTTTCAGCTTGGAAACCTGTTCGTCTGTGAGAGGGGTTTTGAGTTTAATGGCATTCTCTTTCATGTTTTTTCTTCTTGCTGGTTACCTTACATTTACCGCTTAAATCCAAATTCCAAAATCCAAAGTTCAAAAAAATGTCAAAATCCAAATATCAAAATTTTGTCATTTGAGCT
>Ga0315285_10002381_pt1 | contig 19641 bp, 17 predicted proteins | sample YL17G09_36_MG_FD_203698 | JGI IMG/M metagenome (GOLD analysis project Ga0315285, IMG submission 203698) | Sediment microbial communities from Yellowstone Lake, YNP, Wyoming, USA - YL17G09_36 | ecosystem: Environmental > Aquatic > Freshwater > Lake > Sediment | place: USA: Wyoming | collected...
ACATACATCTAACGTAATTTATTAAAAATAATTGCTTTGTGGATTTAACCGAAACTTTTAGATAAATAAACCATAATTCTAAACCATGGCCTGGAAGGAGACCGATGAAAGGCTCATCCGGAGAGGAGAACTCATCCTGGACCCCTCTCCCCTAGAGAGCCACGAACAAGAACTCAAAACCATGAACAAGGGCAGGAGAGGCCGCCCATACCTCCTAGCCAACACATACGTCGAGCTCCTCTCAGCCGTCAGGTACCTCTACCAGATGCCCTACAGACAGCTCGAAGGCTTCACACGCAGCCTCCACACCCTCTTACCCGCCCTACCACCCGGAGACTACTCCGGCCTCCGGAAACGGATCCTCCGCCTCAGCGTCGATCCATACAGGAGCCTCAAGGAGACCGAGGAGCCCGTCTCGATAGCCGTCGACTCCACCGGCATAAAGGTTCAGAAGGCGGGGGGCTGGATAGAGAGGGTGCACGGTAAGAAGAAGCGGTACGTGAAGCTGCACTTCGCCGTCAACACCGAGACCCACGAGGTGGTCGCCATGGAGGTCTCCACCGACGACGCCCACGACGTGAAGGCCCTCCCCGGGCTTGTTGATGAGGCGGAGGGGAACGTGCGGGTGGCCAAGGTCTACGGGGATGGGGCCTACGATTCGGGGGACGTGTACCGGCTCCTGGAGGGTAGGGGTATTGAACCCGTCATCAAGCCTCGGAGGAACAGCAGGCTGGATGTGGGGCCTCCCTCGAGGAGGAGGGCCGTGGAGCTGTGCAGGGAGCTGGGGTATGAGGCGTGGGCCCGGGTCACCGGGTACGGGAGGAGGTGGGCTGTGGAGACGGCGTACTCGACGTTTAAGCGGCTGTTCGGGGAGCACAGCCTAGCCAGGAACCTGGAGAACATCGTGAGGGAGCTGGCGGGTAAGGTGGCGGTGTATAATATGCTTGTGAATGTGTGAGGGGTTGGCTGGTGGGTGGGGATGAGTAGAGAAGGCTCTTACCGCCATAGATTAAGTCCACAAAGCAGTTTTCAGGCTTCTTTCGTCGTTTTCCGGTCGCTAACAACATATTTGACGTTCATCAACCTGAGTTATGTAACAAGGCAACGTTAGCATTATACTTATATAAAAAGTCATGAAATTATAACGATCATCTCAAGGTGGGCACATGAAGGCTGGAACAGCTTGCAAAGGCACTTTGATCCTCAGATACGAGCTGCTTGTTCTGACCATGACCCATATGCTGACCCACCTTTTCCACGATGTCCACCTCGTCCTCTTTCTCCTCATCCGAAATGAGTTCAACCTGTCGCTTAAGCAGCTGGGCGCTATCGCTGCCGTCCCTTCTCTATGCCAAGTCCTCGTCTCCATCCCGGCGGGACTGCTAACTGACCGATTCGGGTCGAAGATGATAATCATAATGAGCCTATGCATCGCCGCCCTTGGTAGCATGATAGCGGGTCAGACCCTCAACCCTGTGATGCTCACCATCGCCATCAGCCTCGTCTACATGAGCATCACAATCTACCACTCCTCCTCCTATAGCTTCATTACTAAGCTCTTTAGGCATAGAGAAATATCGAAAGCCTTAGGCATCCAAGACATCGGCGGCAATTTCGGGACAGCTATTGGCCCTATCTCCGTGAGCCTTCTCATGGGGCTTTTTTCCTTCGGCTGGCGTCAGGTCTATCTTTTCTGGTCGGTGCCCATCCTCCTCGGCATCTTAGGGGTGCTGAGACTCCAATCTAGGCCTACCAAGTATGTGAAGATGGATGCCCCCGAGGAGGCGGAACCCCAACCCCAAAGCGACTCCGTGTTTACTACTAACCTCGCTTTTTTCCTCGTTTTCCTTGCCTTGAAGGCGTTTGCATCGCAGATGGTTAGGGTCTTCCTCCCAATTTACCTCGTCGACGAGAAGGGTCTTACTGAGACCCTTTCAAGCCTCATCTATGGGAGTGGCGCGTTGATGGGGATAGTGGGTGCCCCTATGGGCGGCTTCCTTGCGTCTAGGTTCGGTGAGAAAAAATGGATGCTCATCGTTCTCCCTATTGCCTATGCCTCTCTAGGCCTCGCAGCAGTTATCCCCAACGTCGTAGCCTTTATTATCCTATACCTCTTATACGAGTTCTGCAACACTCTCACGATGTCCGCTAACTCTGCTTTGATGGCACAGCTCGCGCCAAACCGGAGGCGGGGCCTCGGCTACTCCCTTTACTTCTTACCGATAAGCCTCATGGGGGTGGCAGCGCCCATCATCACCGCCAACTTTGCCGACATCTTTGGGCTGACCAGCATCTTTCTAATTGCGCTAGCCATCTACGTCCTCGCCTTAGCCCTGCTCAAACTCGGTGTCAAGATACCTGCGCCGCCGATCGAATGATGTTATCCAGCTATTTTTTCGCGCAATCATGGCTGTTTAGATGGCATGTTGAATTCACCTTCCGTTTGAATGGTGTGGGCTCGAACCATTTTATGAGGGGAGGCGCGCGCAGGCCGATTCAATAATTCGGTGTTGATGGCTTGATGCCGTGCTTAAGACAGGCAAATAAGCCGCCTCACAACCAGAATTAACCAGAGAACACCCCCAAACACTCGACAATGGAAGTCAGACACCGTGAAACCCCTCTTCTACGCCAACAGATGAATGGCATCCTCTAACCCACCCAGCCACCTCCGACTCAACCCCTCACGCGAAGAAGGCCACGGATTGCCGGAGCTCCGGCCTCCCGATGCCATAGGCAGCTATGCAGACGGCGTACGCCACCATCAACACCAGGCCCACATGGATGCCCACGTTCTCCAGTCCCTGCCAAGTGAGCCTCCCATACCCGAGCCTGCTCTTGGCCCGGCCGTTGAAGCCCTCAGCCGCAGCCCTCAGCCGCAGCCCTCAGCCGCTTGTACAGCGTCCTCATCCACCCGGGGCCCTCCACGTCGATCCTGTCCTTCACCGAGAGCACATCAGGCGGGTTCACCCGTCCCTTCAGCCTTCTCCAGGCGATTACGTGGCTCATCTTCAGAGACTCGATGAGCATGAACAATGCCTGGGACTCCAGCTGGCTGTCCCCGGCCAGGAGCTCCACCTCGATGCATTCGCCCAGCACCTTGTGGAGGAGCGCCTCAACCAGCTGCTTCTCGTTCATGTTCAGCGGGGCCTCCACGTGGCCGAGGGGGAAGCCCTCGATGTCGACGAGGAGGAGGCTCAGGTAGCCGAGGCTGAAGCCCTTCTTTCCTCGTCCTACCCGGGCGTCTGGGTCCCCGAGGCCTCGGCCTGTGTCGTGGGGGTCCCGGCTGCTCCACGCGGGGAAGTCGGTGCCGTCGATGCAGGCTGCCTGGATGAGGCCGATGGCTGACAACGGCTGGGATCTGCGTAGCCGTAGGGCCTCTCGTCGGAGCCATGCTTCGATGATGCGGAAACCTTCCGCCCCGATGCGTTTCTTCATCTGGCTGAAGTGGGCCTCGCATGGTGCCTTGTCACGGTAGCCGCAGACCTGTCTGAGGTATGGTTCTCGTCTGAGGCGCTTGACCAGGTCCTTGATGTAGGGTATCTGCTCTAGTTGGCGGAGGAGGAGGGCTCGGAGGTCCCACTCGGGGTTGTACTCTACGGGTCTGCCTGGGCCTTCCTTGTGGAGGTTTTTCCGGAGGATGGGTTGGATGGGGGTTAAATCCAGGCTCTCGAATAGTAGTTTGGGAGAACCTACCTCCTTCATCCCTATCTCAAGATGATGGAGTAAGGTTCTCCCAATAAGCAACAGGAATTATTTAATCAGCCTGCAAGCGCTGATTTTAGCGAGAAGAGATTCGAGAATTGGCTTTCGCTTGCGCCTCTTTTCTGATATCCTCGCGAAATCTGTAGAGATCGTCGCTAACAACCCCTTTGATTTCTGGGCTACGACGGAATAATACCTACTCGTTTTATCTTCAAGTTCAATAGCCTTTTCCAGAGCATCCGCGATATCATTATTTTTTAATATTTTGGTGTCGACAGCATATTCGCTTAGATTCAGGCCCTTGAAGGAAAACCCTGTCTCAAACGCATCTGTGACCGTCTCTTGGTACGATCTCATTATAGAAACTTTGTTAGTTTTGCTCTCCTTTATGAAAGACAGAAACGTCTCCCTGTACTCGGCGAATTTCTGAGCTAGCTCTTCATAGAATTTCAGTGACTGCTCCTCTAAGTTCTGTGCGAAACTGATAATGGTGGAGGCAGTTGATTCCTGCTCTCCCATTATAACCACCTTTGTATGACTACCTTGCTCTCGGTGAAGAACCGTATCGTCTCCTGACCCTGTCCGTGTAGCACGCCGAAGAAGGAGTCCTTCATCCCGCTGAACGGGAAGAACGCCATCGGAGCTACGATACCGATGTTTATGCCGATGTTGCCGCATTTGACTCTATACTGGAAATCTCTCGCCCATTTCCCGTTTGAAGTAAACATCGCCGCGGAATTCCCGAAGGGGCTTGCATGTATCATGTCAATCGCCTCATCGAGATTTCTCGCCCTCATTATGCTCGTAACAGGGCCGAAGATCTCTTCTTTGCATATGGTCATGTCTGGCGTGGCATATGTGAACACAGAAGGGTTGAGGAAGCAATCGTGGGGCCAGTTGCCAACAAGACGTATATTTCTGCCATCTAGCATTAGTTTCGCTCCTTCTTCAACTCCCTTTTCGATGTATCTGGCCACGTTCTCCTTCTTGCCCTTGTCACGGAGCGGCCCCATCTGAACAGTATCGTCGAGCCCGTTTCCGACCCTTATGCTTGAAGCTGTATTTACGTAAAATTTCATGATTTTTTCGTATAATCTGTTGCTCTCATTCTCGCTCAGGCCTTCGCCGACCACAACGAGATTGCCTCCGGCGAGGCAGCGCTGACCTGCGTTCCCGTAGAAGGATGTCATGCAAGCGGCTAGAGTCTTCTCTAGGTTGGCGTCAGGCATCATCAAGATGAAGTTCTTTGCCCCCGCCTGCGCTATGACCCTTTTTCCAGTTTCACCGCATTTACTGTAGATCAATTTTCCGACCGGGGTTGATCCTACGAAACATACACCCTTAATATCGGGGTGAGCCAGCATCGCTGTGACGACGGTTCTATCCCCATTCACAACGTTCCATACCCCCGGCGGGAATCCTGCCTCTTCGGTCAGTTCAGCTATCTTGCACTGGCTTATAGGGTCCTCGCTTGAGGGTTTGAGCACGATGCAGTTGCCCGTCGCCACTGCATAAGGCGCGAACCAGAGCGGTACCATGAACGGGAAATTGAAGGGTCCAATTATCCCGAAGACCCCGATTGGTTGCCTTATCAGATACTCGTCGATGTCTGAAGCGATGTCTTCTAGATTATATCCCATCATGAGCGAGGGAATTCCGGTCGCGACCTCAACGTTCTCGATCCCTCGCCTAGTTTCACCCCTCGACTCGTCGATGGTCTTTCCGTGCTCCATCGTCTGGATTCGGCTGAGCTCCTCGAAGTTCTGCTCCATCAGCTCTTTGAGCCTGAACAGGCACCTCGCCCTTGCGACGGGAGGGGTCCTCCTCCAGTCGGGGAAGGCCTCATTCGCGGCCTTGACAGCAGCGTCAAACTCACTTGGTATTGAGATTGGAACCCTGGCTATTACCTTACAGGTGGCGGGGCTCACGACATCCCTGATTTTTCCCTGAGAATCTACCCACTCTCCACCTATGTAGTTTCTTAGTGTTTTGACTTCCTTGATCGGTTCTTCTAATAAGACCATTATTAATACCTCTTCAACTACTCCTTTCGATGTCGTATATCTCTCCTTCGAATACGTCCATGGCCCTATCCAGTTCATCTTCCGTGATGACGAGTGGTGGCTGTAACCTCACTGTGCATGCCTTGACTCCGCCTGAACCCAAGAGCACTCCTTTCTCTCTCGCCCCGGCCTTTATCTTGGCAATCTCGTCTGTAGCGGGCTTCTTACTTTTCCTATCCTTTACCAGTTCTATTCCTATCATCAGGCCCTTGCCCCTTACATCGCCTATGAGCGGATGTTTCTCTTTCAACTCATTCAGTAATTTCATCAGATATCTCCCCTTCTCTGCGGACTGATCAACCAGGCGTTCTTCCTTGAATACCTGAAGGTTAGCCAGCGCAGCTGCGCATGAAACCGGGTTACCTCCGAATGTGGAGAGATGGTCGCCTGGCTCGAAGGCATCTCCTATCTTAGCTTTAGCCATGCAGGCGCTCAGGGGCAATCCACCAGCAATGGCCTTACCCAAGGTCATGATATCTGGTTCTACATCGTAGTGTTCGATTCCGAACATCTTCCCAGTTCTTCCATAACCACTCTGAACCTCATCCACAATGAAGACTACATTGAAATCGTCGAGAATTTTTTTAATCGTCTTGAAGTATTCAGACGGAGGAACGATTATGCCGCCCTCGCCTAGGATAGGTTCAGCTATTAAAGCTGCGACGTTGTTTGAGGAGTGATAATTAATAACATCTTCGAGTCTTCGAGCACACAGCAGATCACAATCTGGATATTCTTTCTCGAATGGGCAGCGATAACAGTAGGGTGCAGGAGTGAAATAGACCCCTGACAGATAAGGCCCCATATCGTATCTCTTGCGTTTGGATTGGCCCGTGACGCTCAATGTGCCTATTGACCTTCCATGAAATGAGCATTCAAGAGCGATTACCTCGTGTTTTTTTGTGAATTTCTTTGCCAGTTTTATTGCAGTTTCGTTGGCCTCGGCCCCGCTGTTTCCAAGGAATGTTTTTTGTAGACCTTTTGGAGCAATATCTGCAAGTTTGACAGATAGGTCCGTAGCTGGTAGATTATGATAGACATATGAGCAACAGTGTATGAGTTTCTCTGATTGATTTTTTATCGCCTGAACGATCTTTGGATGACAATGACCAGAGTTGACTACGGAAATTCCAGCATAGCAATCAATGTATTGATTACCATCAATGTCTTTTACGGTGGCCCCCTTTCCCTCGACGATTACAATAGGTTCCATTGAGGCGAAGCTTAACATTCTATATCTATCATCTTTTTCTAAAATTTCATTTGACATTTCAAATCAATAACCCTTCCGTAATGCTCTATTTATTAGTTTCGCGCGCTCCTATGAGAATGTTTTCAGAGCACACGGTGCCCAGGCAGCATCCCTCAGTCCCGGCGAAGAAAGACGGCCTCCCCTGACACTTGAGGTGAAATGCGTAGAAACCGGGCTAAATTTTTCTCTTCAGAGAGATCGTGTACCTGACCACAACCGCGCCGGCCTCATCGGGCCTGCCAGCTCTGGTCCCTGGGATAACTGATACTTCTACTACCAGAATAGTAAGGACTTCGGCATCATGGTCGGCGACGGGAACCAGGACGGGAGGACCCGATAGACATCGTAGAAATAGGCACCGCTGTTCAGAGCCTCTACTGGCACAGCTACGGGGACGCTGCTTACTCCTTTATTCTCCGCGACGTCTTGGCCGGGGCTTCCATTCCCAATCACCCACGCAATTCCGACGCCCAATATCCCCATACCTTGGATCAATACTTAACTTACGAATATCTGGGGGAAGTAGGTGACGTGGAACGCGTCTAGGAGCTGTAGAGCGCCCAGGATCGACTGCGATGGTGCTGACCATCAAATTCCCCCAAAATAGAATCACCCGTCGACGATGAACTCATCTATCGGCCCCAAGTGGTCACAGGCCTTGCACTGGAAGGGGTACAACTTCTATGTGCAAACTGTCATCGGATAGTTCATGCTGAGTTAAAAAATAGGGAAGAACAGGCTAGCTCTCCTATGTTGATTTACCCTTCCAATCTACTCTTCGATCACCGTCTTTTTATCTCCTTCCCTCCGACGAACTCATCGAGGCTCTCTGAGCGGCATCCTCCTATCCGCGGTCCAGCGCCGCACCATGGTGTTCCGCCTAGGGCGCCCCAATCTGTTTATCGCGGTCCAGCCGCACGCTAGCGTCGGGGTCGTATATGCCTCTTCATGGCTGGAACGGCTCTCCAGCCTTCAGCATACAGTAGATGGCCTTCAGCATCTTCCTGGCCGAAGCAGTAGTCGCAACCTGCCCAGGCTTCTTAGAGGCGAGTCGCTTATGGAACCTCGTGAGCTCCGTGTCGTAGCGCAGGTGGGAGTGAACGGCCTCGGTGAGCGCCCACCTCATCCACCTGCTACCCTCCTTGGTGATGTGGCCGTGGACGGTGCTCCCACCGCTCCTCCTAACCGACGGGACGAGACCCGCGTAGCTGCAGAGCCTCTCAGCGTCGGGGAACCGGTTGATGTCCCCGATCTCGGCCACGAGGAGCAGCGCCGTGTAGTAGCCCACCCCCGGGATCGTGGTGAGGATCCTGGCGCGGCCGTCCTCCACCGCAGCCCGCTTCAGGACCGCTGAGATCTCCCCTATCTGCCGGTCCAACGTCTCCATGACAGGCAGCAGCTGGCTGACCGCGTCGACGCCGAGGCTAGCCAGCAGGGCTCTGCCGCGTTTGGTGAACAGCGGTGATCCCGGGTCTATATCGCGTTTGGCGAGCTCGGCGTGGATCCTGTTCTTCAGGCGGGTCCGCATCCCCACGAGGAAGGCCCTCCTCTTAACCAGCTCCCGGAGGTCCCGGATCTCCTTAGGCGGCACGTAGGACTCCGGCAGCAGGTCCGCCCTCAGCAGGTGGGCGAGGGTCTCCGAGTCTATCTCGTCGGTCTTGATCTTGGCCTCGGCTATGGCCTTCACCTTGAGTGGGTGGGCGAGCCTGACATCGTATCCGGCTTCCTCGAGGCGGTCGTAGATGGGTTGCCAGCAGTAGCCCGACTCCATCACCACCTTCGCCTCGCCGATGTCTTTCATGAAGGATTTGAGGGAGTCTGGGTCGTTGCTGAAGCGCTCCCGCTTAACGACGTGGCCCTCCTCGTCCATTACGGTTCCATGGCAGACGCGCTTGTGCACGTCGAGTCCAACATACATCAAACTTGCATCTCCTCCGCTCTATGGTATGGTTTGAAGCCATATGCTTCAAGCGGAAGGGGAAATCAATCATGCCATCTGTTTAGGGTGGGAGGGTAGCCTCATTATCGGTGAGAGCGTATGGAATATCCCGATTCGGCTACCTCTGCCTTGACAGGATGCTTATGACGTGGTCCACATCCGCCTCGTCCCTGTCCTTCAGTAGTCGGGATGTCCTGACGGCGTCCCTCACGTCCCTGCTGTTCAGATCCTTCATGGTCCTGTCGGCGATGTAGGCTGCGAGGGACTCGACCACGCCCTCCCTCAAAGTCAGTACCTTGACGGCCACCTCGAAGAACTCGTTCTCTGTGTAGTCTCTGAACCTGAGTTTGGTGAACCTGCTCAGGAGCTCGGGAGGCAGTCTGTCGAGACGATTGGCGGAGGCGAAGACCCACGTCTTCAACTGGAGCCTCCTGTAACGCCTGTACTTCGTCTCCGTTATGACCCCACTCTCCGTGAGGCTCAGGAGGGCGCTCAGGTTGTCCTCGTCGTCCACCTTGTCAAGCTCGTCGAGTATCAGGTACTTCGGCCTCTCGTCGAAGAGGACCTCGAAGAGGCCGGCCCTCGACAGGTTGCTCCCCAGGACGAATTTGCTTCCGGGGAGCCTGGCCAGCTCCTCAAGCATCAGCGTCTTCGCAGACGCGGGGCTTCCATGGAGCAGGCACGGTACGGGCCTGTCGGAGGCTATGCTCCTCATTATTATGTCCTTCTTGTCGTCGTGGCCTATGATGATGTCGAAGAGGTCCGGCGGGATCTCCGCCGTCTCCTCCGGTGGGGAAGTCATCCCCTGGTAGTCGCTGAGGGCCCTCTCCACGGCATTTATATTCGAGAGCCTGTAGTTGCAGGTCTTGTTGGTCTTCATCCGGATCTCCAGGATTCGCCTGGTCACCAGGCTGTTGAGGGTCCTGGCGTCGCCGTGGACCATGTACCACTCGAAGCCGTCATATGTGTTCTGTGGAGGATGCTCCCTCTCCCACTGTAACATGTCCAAGAGCAGCCTCTCTATCTCCCCCGTAGCATCGCTGCTGAGGGCCTGGAGAGTCGCCGCGTAGACGGCCTCCTCCGACACCTTCTGTGTTTCCATTCAATCCCCCAAAAAGGATGGTTCAGGGACTACATCGTAATCACTAGATACCTCTGCCTTTCTTTTTGAGGTATTCGTCTAACCATGCCTTTAGGGGTAGTGGTACCCGGGCGCGCGCGCTGGCTTGTCCCGATATTGGTCTAAAATGGTTTTAAATCCGTATTCACCTTTACAGTCACTTAATGGACCCTATTGACGAGAAGATCAAAAAACGCTCAGGGACAGCGGACCCAGGGAACTCCAGGCATTTCCATCAGCGAAACGGGGTCTACCACAACACATTGAGCATCCGCCTCGGCTCACCGGCGTTGCGAGGTGCAACGTGAAGGGCAAGCGGCCCAGTGAAGGGCTGTTTGAGGCCTAGATACGCTTCATCGGTGCCTCTCGGATCCGGTAAGGTCTCGTGGATACTCCTAAATCCGTCGACCGGTGTTGTGTCGTTGAGTTTTGGTAGGCTGAGCCAGATCTGTAGGTTCGGGAAGGGTGGGTTCTGTGATATGGCTGGGGGTTCATGTAGTGCCCAAAATAGCCCTTAAATTTAGTGAGGGGGATTAGTACCGTTTAAAACCATTTTAGGGACAAGCCAGCGCGCGCCGCCAGCCAAGAGAACATCTTTCATGAGTGTTTAGCTCCTCTGAAAAAGAAGCCGGATTTCGCTTTATTTTCATATAGAAAATAATATATGACATAAAATATGAGCTATATCTGATTAATATGGGATTGTATGAGGAGCTGGGTATTAGAAAGGTTATCAATGCGAGTGGCACGATGACTCACCTCGGCGGTTCGATACCCGACCCCCGCGTCATGGATGCCATGAAGGAGGCCTCTCAGAGCTTCGTCGTCATGATGGAGCTTATCGAGAGGTCGGGAAAGGTAGTCGCAAAGGTCACGGGTGCAGAGGCGGGGCTGGTAACTTCGGGCTCATCCGCTGCAATGGTTCTCGGGGCCGCGGCGTGCATCATGAAGGGTTGCGAACTGGAGAAGTTCGAGGCCAGACCCTTCGAGCGACTCAACTTCGACCAGGATTGGTGCGATGTCATGCAGAAGCTGCCCGACACCTCGTGGGCGAGGAACGAGATCATCATACAGAGGGCGCATCGGAACGCCTACGACCACGCCTACAAGGCCGCTGGAGGCAAGCTGGTCGTCGTCGGCACGAGCGAGGGCTGCTCTCCAGTGGAGCTGGAGGGTGCGATCAGCGAGAGAACCGCTGCGATCGCCTTCACAGGGAACAACGAGGATATCGGAGTTCCTCTGAGGAAGGTCGTGGAAATCGCACGCAGGCACAACGTTCCTATCATAGTGGACGCCGCGGCGGAACTCCCACCTAGATCCAATCTAAAAAGGTACATCTCCGAGGGGGCGGACCTCGTCGTCTTCAGCGGCGGCAAGCACATAGGAGGGCCGAACGCGACGGGCATTCTCTGCGGGCGGCAGGATCTGATCAAGCTCGCCACGCTGCAGTCGGCGCCCTATCGCGGGATAGGCAGGGGCATGAAGGTGGACCGAGCATCGATCGTGGGGATGATAATCGCCCTGAGGATCTGGCTAGAAAAGGATGAGAAGGCAGAGTTCGAGGGCTGGAAGGAAAAAGCTAGGTGGATAGCGGACGAGTTGAAGGGTACGAAGGGGGTAGCAAACTCGGAGATCGTCGTCGACAAGCGGGGGAGATACGCACAGGCGCATGTAACCCTAAAGAAGGGAGATCCAGCTACGGCGAATGCCGTACTTAACCTCAGGAAGGGAAACCCCAGCATCTGGGTGAACTACATAAGCCCGAACAAGATCGGCGTTGAACCATCACTCCTAAGGGACGGCGAAGAGAAGATCCTGGTCTCGGCGCTGAAGAGAGCGATATCTGAAGAATCCTGAGAACAGATCCCTGAAACAATCTATCCTTTATATTACATCAGAAGTATGTATTTAGCTCTTGTTTTGCAATAACATAAAAATAGGCTTAGAATGCTTAAATGAGGTTTTTCTGGGCTGCGATTCCCCGTCGGATAGGAGAAGAGAAACCTCAAGAATTCAAGCCTGTTTCGCTGAAAGAGCACCAAATAAGAGAGAATCACATCCATAAGCTAAATACATACGGGAGAGTTATCAACGCGCCCGACTAGGCGGATCCCGCTCCCGGGGTCTTATCACCCCTTGCTCTAGGGACGGCAACACTCCCCCAATTTTTAGGTAGATATCTATAAACCCTTGTTCGTTTCTTCATTTATTTGGAATGTACGAGAATATACTCGTTTACTGGCGGATACTGGTCGCGGTCGACGGCTCAGAACAGTCGTATAAGGCCTTAGACCACGCGGCCGCCATAGCCGAGAAGTTCGGCTCAGAGCTGACACTGCTGACTGTCGTCCCGAGGGTGATGATCCCTGTCTTCTTCCACGAGGGCTCCGGGGCACCCCCCCTCTCGGTCGCCAGGAAAATGACTCAGTACCAAGAGGGAATGAAGGCAATCTACCAGAATGTCCTCACCAAGGCCGAGGCAAGGGTAAGGTCGGAGCACCCCGATCTGAATGTCAGCACTATACTGAAGGAGGGGAGACCATCGGCCACCATCGTCGATGTGGCGGAGAAAGACGGATACGATCTCATAGTCATGGGGAGCCGTGGGATCAGGGGCATCAAGGGCTGGATCCTGGGGAGCACCAGCCGCGGGGTCGTCGATTCCTGCACAAAGCCCGTCCTAATCATTAAGTAGAGACCTCTTGAGAGATCGGGGTGTGGTAACCCACGGATTCGCCTTTTAATGGTTTTCATCACCTTTTAATGGTTTTCTCCCTTAGAAAAGTATAAAAACACGTCCTTTACTACTTTCCATAGATTTAGAGGGTTCAACTCCTTGGCTAAGAGCGGGACAAGCATCTACATGAACAGAGACCTCCTGCGTTGGATAGACGGGAAGGTCAAGGAGTGCGTCTACAGGAACAGGAGCCACGCCATAGAGTACGCCGTAGTGCAGCTCATGGAGAGGGAACGCCAAAAAAGGCGCGACTATTAGAACTTAACAGATTCTGATATAAAGTATATAGCGAGTCGACCAAGACCATCAGGTGATGGAAATGGTGAGGTTCGAGGATCTGAGCGTAGAACAGATAGACGTGGGAAAGGGAGTCAGGCAGACCATAGAGAAGGAGCCCCTTGAGGAGCTCTCCGCCTCCATAGCCCTTCACGGCGTCCTCCAGCCCCTCGTAGTCGAGCCCGGCGCGGAGGGGAGGTACAACCTCCAGATAGGGATGAGGCGGCTCGCCGCCGCGAAGATGGCCGGCCTCGGGAAGGTCCCCGCGGTAATCCTCGACGGCCCCCTCGGCGCCGAGGATTCCCTGGCGATGAGGCTCGTCGAGAACATCCACAGGGAGGACCTGGACCCCATAGACGAGGCCGAGGCCTACTCGGCCCTCAGGGAGATGGGCGTCAAGGTCTCCGAGATAGCCAAGAGGGTCGGTAAGGAGAGGACGTACGTCAGCCACTCGATGAGGCTCCTCGGGTTGCACCCAAAGGTGAGGGAGGCCGTCAGGCAGCAGAGCATCCCTAGGGAGCACGCCCTCGCCCTCCTCAGGCTTGAGCCGGAGAAGCAGCTGGAGCTTGCGAGGGAGGTCATGGAGGGGGGGCTGACTACGGTGGAGGCGAGGGACAGGGTCAGGGGGCTCCTGGGGAAGGAGCTGAAGTGGCGTCTGGTGCCCATACGCATAGAGCCAAGCGTGTACGACAGGCTCGTCCAGATCGCCCCCGACGGGGATGTCTCCAAGCTGCTTAAGCAGGCCGTGGAGAAGCTACTCTCTGAGATAAACCAATAATCCCCTTTCGCTCTTCTGTCTGAGCCTACTGATTATATGTTAACGGTGTGTTTAATCATTCGTGTTGTCTATTGAGGATTTCCTGCCTTCGGAGGAGAGGTGCGCAGAGGTTCTCAGAGAGCTTAGATGGGGTGATGGGGTCGAATGCGTCCGGTGCGGGTCCCGGGAGGTGGTCAGGAATGGCGGCTACATGCACCATTATCAGAAGTACATGTGCCGGGGCTGCGGCAGGTCCTTCAACGACAAGACGGAGACCATCTTCGAGTACTCCAAGATGGGGGTCAGGGAGTGGCTGTACATAGCCAGGGAGCTGGAGAGGAACAGGTCCATCAACAGGATCTCGAAGGAGCTGGGCCGCAGATACAAGCACGTCATGAGGGCGGCCCGCAGGGTGATGGAGCGCGTCGAGACGAGGAGGCTCCTAGAGCGTCTGTCCGGGGTGGTGGAGATGGACGAGATGCACATACCGGCGGGCCAGAAGGGTACCAGATGCGTCTCAAGGTGGCCGAGGAAGCGGGGATTGAAGCTGAGGGGGAGAGGTATCTGGAAGAAGGATAAGCCCCCCGTCGTAGGCCTCCTGGAGCGGGGCGGCAGGGCCATCCTCACGGTGGCGAAGAACATGACGAAGAGGGCGGTGGACGAGCTGATGGGCTTGGTCGGCGCTGGCTCCGTCGTCGACACAGACGACTTCCCAACATACATCCACTTGGGGGAGGATGGATGGGACCACCGGGTCGTCAACCACAGCCTGGGAGAGTACGCCAGGGGCGGGGACCATGTCAACACCGTGGAGGGCCTGTTCCAGGACCTCAGACACTGGCTCGACACCTTCAAGGGCGTCTGCAAGAGAAACCTGCGGCTCTTCGTCTCCATGTTCCAGTTCAACTACAACCATAGAGACCTGAACCCGATGGACCGGTTCACGGAGCTCCTGCGCACAATGCTCTACACGACATCAGTAACATGAGGGAGAAGAGCGCGAAACTATTACTACCTTAGCTATTTTCCTAATCCTTGATCAATCGTGTTGATTTTCTAAAATTGCGAGTTGTTTATGTGATGAGTTTTACTTGAGTACTTCATTTAACTTCTTTTAGGTGGAGATTATAAAAAAGGGGATTGCGGGGTGACATCTCCACAAAGTTATGCGTTCAAATCCCACCGGGCCCGCCATTCACCGGGACACTCGGCTGGACGTGTAAAAGGAGGACAAAGATCGTTGCTAAGAACAGCTCAAGAAACATGGGAGAGGAAGCCCCCGGAAAAAGGGTTGAACATTTTTTTCCGCTTATGCCAAGCTACCAGGCATAACAAAAAAAGAGTAACCTCTCAGCAACAAAAAAAATTGAAACTGCTATCTCTGACAACTGCACAATGGTGGGCCGGGCCGGACTTGAACCAAAAAGGGTTCAGGTCTAATTAAGTTGTTGTCGCGTGCGCGACTGCGCGCGCGCATATCACCATACATATCGAAGGAGGAGACCGCGCGCGGCGGAGGCAAGTTCCTAATGCGTTGTCTTAAAAGACAATACTGGCAGATTGGGGGGTATGTAGACAGATTTGTGTACATTTAGGATTTGTATTCGGTGGGCTCTCTAGGGCTCTAAGTTTTCGAGGGCCGCTCTGGTCTCCTCAGGGAAGTCCCTCAGGAGACTCTCCAGGATGGTCCTGGCGATATGCTGCTTGAACTCGGCTTCGTTCATGGCTGGGCTGTAGATCCAGCGGTGTCCTCCCTTCCCCGTCCTCTCCTCACCCTCGAGGACGCCGGCCTCCCTCATGGATTCGAGGAAGTTAATGACGCTGGCGCGGCTGATGGTGTTGGGCTTGAGCTCGGCGTTGACTCGGTCCCATACGGCTTTGGAGCCGAGGCCCTCGGGGGTGGCCCAGATGGCTCGGAGGGCGAGCTCCTGGTAGTCCTTGAGGACGGCTCGTAGGCCGGATTCGGCGGTGTCGTACTCTATGTTTCCGTTCATCGTATTAGGATTCGAATCGAGTTTTATATTTAAATATTTTTACATGGTGTGAGAGGGGACGTGGGAGAAAGTCGCTGATAACCTATGAGGGGAGGAAGCACCTTAAGGAACTGAGTTCAAAGGGTTAATCCGCTTTTTCTTCTAATATTCTCTTCATTCGCGCGCGCACCCAAGATTGGTGGACTGGGAGGTATCCCCCTAAAATTTTATTCCATTAGTATTTACGCGCGCGTCCGTTGGATTCTAGACCACACTCATTTTCGCCGCCATCAGTATCAGGATTGAAGAAGGTGCCCCGGATAATACGCACGAACCAACGAGTTTGAAAAATCACAATCGAGTGCCGCTGAGAAAAAAGGGTGGATTGTTTAGAGAATGTCTGCTTAGGGCGGCGATATTACCCTTATCGTAACTGTTCCCTTGAAGCGTATGCCTCTAACCGTTCCTGTCACTTCTATTGCATAGTCTCCGGGAACAATCTTTCCAGCGAATAGTGCCATCACGGAAGCATTGTCGAACTTAACCATGAGGTCAGGTATACCATCACCATCGTAGTCGCTGATTTCAATTGGCTTGGTCAATGCTGGAACGGCGTCGTTCAATCTGACACTGGAAACGTCGATTTGGCTTACGTCATAGTCCGCTGGAAGCTCGATGTAAACTGTTACAACTGTCCCCTTGCTCTTCAAATTCAAGGTATCTGGATCGAAATCTATTGTAGCTGATATTAGTGGTGGGATTAATTCTGTTTCCTTTGAGATAATCTTGTAGGGCTGGGCGGGAATGTCGCTAAGTGGGACATTGTCAGCGATTAATATAGACTCACCGAATAACGACACTTCAAGAGTGTAAGTGTCTGTAAGGAGCGCGTCGGCTTCTGGTACAACTGTTATTAAGTAATCCCCGATTTTTCTATCTGGAATTCTGATTAGGTCGTCGAGTTCCCCATCTTCATTTAAGTCAATCTCTGTATAAGTTGCCCCTGGAATTTCATTCATTTCTTTGCTAATTCTCAGACCGTCAGGGTCAGTGATGATTATATTTACTGGGCTTTTGGCTATGGTGGTGAGCCCTCTCCATTCAAAGTATCCAATAATTGCGTTGTAAATTCCTTGGGCATCCGCTTCTTGCCAAGGCTCATCTTTCATTAATTCGCGCTTAACCGGATTGGAATAGAACTCCATTTCGACTAAAACTGCTGGGCATACGGTTACGCCAAACCTCCAACCGCACACAGTACACTTGCCACCCAGAATAGGAATGCCCTCCCAATAGCCCCCGTCCCAAGGTTCTTTATAGCATGTATGTACATTCCAAACAGCTCCCACCCCATCTCCGTCCCAAGGGTCTTCCTTTTCTTTACATGGCTTCTCAGCTTCTCCAAATCCTGGTCGTTTCTTGCTGTCAATCTCTTTACTTAATGCATCCAAGATTCGCGTTCCCAACTCGTGTTCATTTATTGCTTGTTGCGAAGAATCTATGTCATTATAAATCCATACTTCAGTTCCAGTGGCTTCGGAAGGACCGGCATTACAGTGGAGCGAGACAAAGATATCAGGTTTAAAGTTTTCATTAACCCAACGAGCGCGATCAACTGTGCTCCACTCCAACTCTGGCTTTGTTAATTCTACGGAATAACCCGCTGCCTCAAGCTTGATCTTCAACTTCTCTGCGACTGCCCTATTGACCTGATATTCCGTTGGATAACCTTCTGGAGAGTACCCTGGATATGTTGGAGAATGCCCCGGATCAATACAAACCTTCAGTGGGGCTATTTTCAGACTTACTGGTTGAGGATACCAGTGCCCACACCAGCTACAATATACGTCTGCTTCAGCAATGACTGTGATTCCCGTGGTCAAAGTTACGCCTGAGAAGACGAAATCTCTGGTAAGGATGACGTTTAGAGGCCAGTTTGTTGGATTACACACCAACTTTTGAGTCCCAAGGATAGCTCCCGAAGTATCCTTTATGCGAACTGCGACATATCTTCCGTCAAATAGACCACCACACCAATATTGGTACGGATAATAAGGAGGCGGATAGCCGTGTTTAAATTCTGGACAGCCTGGGTTACTGACCCAGTTTGGATTGCAGTCGGGGCAATATCGCACCTGTAATTTGACTGTAACTTCATTTGAGCCAGTTTGTGTGACCGAGACTATCTTATAATCGTAAACCGTGCCGTGATCTTCTTGATATTCGGCTTTTGCTTTTGGTGCGACCATTGAAAGCGTCGATAATATGAGTATGAAAGTTACCGACGTGTAAAATAGTTTCTTCATTTTCTCTTTACCTTCTTAGCAAACTAATTCTATACCCGTACATATTTAGCTCTTGTTCCATTCTTGGGTGAGGATTTCTGCCAGTGTCTGGGGTAGGCTGAGGCCCTGCTGCTTCCACGTGGCCAGCACGGTCATCACCGTCTCTTAGATCATGGTGCCCTTACCGTTCCTGAAGCAACAAATGATCCGAGCATCTTCACTACGTGTCTTGTCTCCTCGGTAAAGCTCCTCATCAAGCATTCAACGATCTGTGTCGCAATGAACTGCTTGAACCCGGCCTCGTCCATGGCGGGGCTGTAGACCCAGTGGTGGCCTCCCTTCCCCGTCCTCTCGACTCCCTTGAGGACGCCGTCCTCCTTCATGTCCTCGAGGAAATTAATGATGCTCGCCCGCGAGATCGTCCCCGGCTTGAGCTCCGCGTTCACCCGGTCCCACACCGTCCTGGAGCCGAGGCCCTCGGGGCTCGCCCAGATCACCCTCAGGGCGATCTCCTGGTAGTCCTTCAGCACCGCCCTCAGGCCTGTTTCCCCTATATCAAACTCAACACGGTTCGTCATGGCTCAAGAGTCTATTGTAACCTTTTTATAAATATATTGTTTTCAGTATGTGTTTAGCTCATGAGCATTGATCTCGAATATTTGCATCTATTTCAGCGAAACAAGTTTATTTTATGGCGTTTTTCCTCGCCTCTCATAAATCCTATTAAAGCCAAAATCGGTCTTAATATCACATTTAAAGCCTATTTCTCGGTTCTCGTTTCACGGAAGCTAAATACATACGGCGCATTTAAGATCTCGTTTCTAAAACAAAGCTCTAAATTTTCTTTGATATATTAGAATTTGATTAGACAACTAATAGAAAAGGGGTAAACTGATCACACCCTATCTGGTTTCGATACTTCATTATTCAGAAAAATACACATATGACATGATGATTGATAGACACATGTACAATTCTATAAATATAGTTGATTGACCCATGTATAAAGAAAAAAGGGAATGAGGTTACTTGTGTATTACTATGCTTCCACCTGCAATAACTGTCGAAGGATCAGCAGTGTCTGCGTCGCCTAACTGATTGTCGTAGATAACACCAGTCGAATCCCAGATCTTTATCCTGAATTTGTCCACGCCGCCGCCTCCGTTTATCTGACCGTCGATGGCTGTCAATAGGAATTTATATACACCTAGACCGTTGATTGTGCCGGTGCCCTTGTACTGTGCCCTCGATCCGGCGACAACTAACCAATCATAGCTTGTGCCCTTGAAGTTCATACCTGCAGCGCGGAATTGGAATTCCGTGTTACCGGTTGGGACGTTAGCCCCCTTCTGGTACTTGGACACAAATCCGAATGTGGCTTTTCCCTCAAGTTCTGCGTTTAGAGTATATGCGCCAGCTGGAGAGTATATCCATCCTCCGCCAGTCACGAATCCACCGCTTGGGTCATAGACCACCAAGGTCCAGGTATCGGATACTGGGTCGAATGGTGTCGTGGCCGTACCAGTTATGGTGT
>Ga0315285_10002382_pt1 | contig 19639 bp, 21 predicted proteins | sample YL17G09_36_MG_FD_203698 | JGI IMG/M metagenome (GOLD analysis project Ga0315285, IMG submission 203698) | Sediment microbial communities from Yellowstone Lake, YNP, Wyoming, USA - YL17G09_36 | ecosystem: Environmental > Aquatic > Freshwater > Lake > Sediment | place: USA: Wyoming | collected...
GAATGGCTCTGCTTCGCAATTGCCTGCTCCTATCAAGTCTAACCCTTGAGTCCCCGACCATCAGGGTAAGGATTATTAGAGAAGGTCTCTTTCCTGCCGCGGGGCCAAGGTCATGGAGTTCGAATACAACGAGACCCATCAGATGATCAAGAAGTCTGTCAGGGAGTTCGCCGAGAAGGAACTGGCGCCAGAGAGCGCACACTACGACGAGGTCCAGGAGACGCCCGTGCACTGGATGAAAAAGATGGCGGAGATGGGCCTCACGGGCATGGCAATCCCGACGGAGCTTGGCGGGGCGGGCCTCGACTACATCTCCTACTCGATCGCGATCGAGGAGATTTCCCGAATAGACGCCTCCGCGGGCGTCATGCTCGGAGTGAACAACGGCCTGGCCTGCGAGCCCCTGTACAAATGGGGGACCGAGAAACAGAAGAAGGACTACCTAACGAAGGTGGCGAGCGGGGAGTGGGTCGGGGCGTACGCATTGACCGAGCCTGGTGCTGGTTCTGATGCCGCGGCTCTCACTTCCACCGCCGAGCTCAAGGGCGGGGAATGGCACCTCAACGGCTCCAAGATCTTCGTGACGAACGGCTACATGGCGAAGCTCCTCATCACCTACGCGCGGACTGATCCGGGCACGGGGCCGAAGGGGATTTCCGCCTTCATCGTCCCGGATTCATCTCCAGGGTACCAGCGCGTCAAGAAGGAGAACAAGCTGGGCATCAGGGCCTCCGACACCGAGCTCATCGCCTTCGATGACTGCAGGATCCCGGAGGACCACCTGCTCGGCACGCGGGGCGAGGGTTTCAAGATCGCGATGGCGACGCTGGACGTCGGCAGGATCGGGATTGCGTCGCAGGCGCTTGGCATCGCTCAGGCCGCCATGGAGGCCGCCATCAAGTACTCCAAGGAAAGGAAGGCCTTTGGCGGGCCGATAAGCAACTTGCAAGCCATCCAATTCAAGCTGGCCGACATGGCGACGCAGATAGACGCCGCCAGGCTGCTCACTCACAGGGCTTGCTGGATGAAGGACCAGGGGATCAAGCACACGACGGAGTCGAGCATGGCGAAGCTGTTCGCCTCGGAGGCGTGCAAGCGCATAGTCGACCAGGCGCTGCAGATACACGGCGGGTACGGGTTCGTCAAGGACTACCCCGTCGAGAGGTACTTCAGGGACCAGAAGATCACAGAGCTGTACGAGGGGACGAGCGAGATACAGAGGCTTGTTATTGCAAGGAGCCTATTGCGGGGAAGCTAGGCGATTGCGCCCTTGCTACTCTGCCCTCCTGTACCACTGGAGAGACCGCGCAACCAAGTATACTCCAAAGACAAGTCCGCTTATCAGCAATGCTCCAATTGGGACACGGCTCCTCTCGAAGCTGGGTGATAGCGGCGTTTGAATCCAAAGGACCAGCCACATGAAGAACCCGATAGTTGCCGACAAACCTCCGATGAGAAACACCACCGCCCATGCTCTCCATCTATCCAGTGCGGAAGCAGTCGCATCGGGCGTATCCTCCTTTCCCCTCACTCGACGTAATCCTCCGTAAGATTGTCGAGACCATCATAGTTCTTGAATATTAATGGTTTCACCTCCAGGGAATCCCGAATGCGGACATCCTCACATTCGCAATGCATTCTGCGATTCGACGAGATACAAAGGCTGATCAATGCGACGAGCCTGCTGAGGGAAGCGTTTCAAGTTTCCTCCGATGGACGGGCACCGAGAGACAGCGGATCGCGTGGATGTCCCAGGGACCTTCTAGGGAGTGGGGCGCGCGCATGAAGTCCTTCGCGGTCTGGACAGACTCCTTCGCGGTTGAGAAGGATTCTTTCGCGGTCGAGAAGGGGCTCTGGAAAGCAATATCGGCATTCGCAGTCGAGAAAGACGTCTTCTCGAAGGTTCCCTGGTCATGGTTCAACGCGCACGGTGCCTTTCTCTGTTCGGACGAAATGTTTCGCGGTTGAGAAGGACCTCTTCGCGGTGCGGAAGGAATCTTTCTCTGTAGAAACATTCCTTCTCGGTCGAGCGCGGACTCCGCCCGGCAGAGATGAAGTCCATGCGCGTCGAGAAATTCTTCTTCTCGGTTGGGACGGCGTCCTTCGCGGTCGAGACGACGCCCGCCGCGACATCGGCGGTGTACGCGACATTCCGGCAGGATTCGGTTCGGGCTCATCTCCTGTGTGCTCACCTCGCGACATGATCGGTGCGCGACGACCTCGCACCCAGACATCTCTGGCGGTTGTGCCGGCTTGCCGCATCGATTTCCCGGCCGCCCTGGACGAAATCGATTCGGGTCGCGAACCACGACATCCAAGTGTGAATCGATTAGAGACGGGTCTGCACTGGAAGAAATGACACCAATCTCTCAACCGATACCTCGGGTCCTGAGGTCAATGCAGGCGCTGGCCGTTCCGCGCCAACGACATCTGTTGATTCAGAAACTGCCATCCCCCCGATGCCGAGGTCAAGATGCACTCAGGCAGCCACCACGTTCATCGACCTCCCCCGCCAAGGGTCACGCCCCCTCCTGTTATACCTACTTAGGGATAACAATGGAACTGGGATGCGGGCTCGCGATGAAAATCGTGCATGGCAGGCGATACCTCTACTTCTGGCGGTACGGTAAGCTCAATGGCGCGAGCAAGAAGGTGGCGCGCTATGTCGGTCCGGTTGGAGCCGCACAGACTGGCGAGAAGGCGGTGAGGATGCTGCTGGAGCACGCGGTGGACGCGAAGGCGGAAGTCGACCTGCGGGTCGCGAGATATAGGGGCGCATTGCGAAAGATGAGGAGGGTCTGAGCCGGAGGGACCGCCGCGGCAAGACCCGCAGTCTCCTCGGTATACCTACTTAGGGATAACAACAGGACGAGCGACAGTCGAGATGCGCGCGGTGATCTCCATGTCCTTGGTCAGTATACCTACTTAGGGATAACACGAGGACGGGAGGCCGTCGAGGCGCGCGCGGCGTTCTCCGCATCCTTGGTCGGTATACCTACTTGGGGATAACAAGAGGGCGAGGGGCTGCGTCGCAGCCTTCTTACCGCAATGGTCCCATGGTCTGCTGCATCTCTTCCCGGAGTGATTGCGGCAGCAACTGCTAAATCCCCGCGAGCAGTTCCTCTGGTGGTCCCTTGAACTCGGAAGTTGACAGGAACGAAAACGTGGTCTGGTACGCTGTTGAGGACTTCTGGATAATCCAGAAACGGTACTTTCAAGGTCAGTTGCTTTTCGGACTTCTTCTCGGGTTAGGATCACTCATGGTGTTCTCAATCGTCTTCCACCTAGGCCCAGGGGAATTCATAGTGTTGACGCTGCTTGGCCTGCTCTGCGGCTACGAAGCTGAGCGAGTAGGGGGGAGGGTATGTCCGGTACGGGCCTTGTGAATCAGAGAGCAGGGAGATTGGCAGTGTACGCCATAATCGGCTTCACCGTGCTTGTCTCGATAGTCTCTTTTGCCAGAGGTGCAGATCCGATTCTGAGCACCACGGCCTCGTCCGCCGCACTAGGTGGCTCAGCAATCATGGGAACACTGCTTCGCCGCGATTGGCGGCTTTGGGCTGCTGCGTTCGCTTGTTTCGCGGTTTCCGGCTCCTTGGCTCCCCTTGCCATAGAGAACACGCTTGACCTGATATCATTAGAGAGCTTGGTCCTCGCGATTCTGGTTGGCGTTGCTGTTCAGGCTTACAGAGTGCGGATTCGGTCCATGGACAGTGCATCTCCTGGCGGCAAGCACACTTGACATGAACAACTTAACAGCCACCAGCAGTCGGATGAAAGATGATGAGTATGTTTTATTCAGCCGCAAGGCACGTGGCCGTTCAGGGAACTATCCCAAAGCAGCAACATCCAATTGCCAAGGGGGAGAAGAACGAAAACCAGCTTCGCCCACGCGGAGAAAACACCCTCCCGCCGGACTAGTGGCACGTCGTCACCCTTACGTGCGATGGACCCTATTCCCGCCGCCTGTATATGAACGGGGAGAAGATGCACGAGAACTCGTGGGGAAGTAACAACGGGATGTACCACCCGTCCCGCGCGAGTCTGTGCGTCTTCAGCTGTCCTGGCGGGGGACGTTCAACGGGTACATAGACGAGATGACGTTGTGGAACCGCTCCATGAACCAGGGCGAGACACGCGCCCTCAGATTCCTGGACAGGGGGCTGAACGGGATCGTCGTGCCCCGCGTTCTCTTCATCTGGTCTCTATTCCTCTCCGACCGCACGCATGGCCATTATGTGAAAAGGTTTAGTCCCGCGCGGCTTATCGCCCGCCAGCGGTGAACCAGAAATGACCGGCACCGAGATTCTCTACTTCCCGAGCGCGGATGCATGCTACCTCAAGGAATTCGATGCCAACATAATCGAATCAGGACATGACAACATCATCCTCGATAAGACTCTTTTCTACGCGGAGGCGGGAGGCCAACCGACAGACACCGGCATGCTCCGCTGGGATGGCGGGGAGGCGAGGGTCTGGAAGGTGACCAAGGAGAAAGGCGTCATCAAGCACTATGTGGACAAGCTCCCGCCATCAGGGCAGGTGCACGGCGTCATCGACTGGGACAGGAGGTACGCGCACATGCGCATGCACACCTCCCAGCATGTCATCTCCGGCCTCGTGTTCAAGGTCTACGGCGCGAGGACGGTTGGCAACCAGATTCATTCCGACCATTCGCGCGTCGATTTCCAACCGGCAACATTCACCCCGGAGGACTTGAAGAGGATAGAGGACGAGTGCAACAAGGTGTTCACCGCCGCGAAGCCCGTAACGATCTTCGAGGAAGACCGCGTCGCGGTCGAGAACCGCGTCGACGACAGGGCGCTCATGGACCTCATACCCAAGAGCATCAGGCGGCTGAGAATCGTGAAGATACAGGATGTGGACTACTGCCCCTGCGGCGGGACTCACCTTCGCAACACGTCCGAGGTCGGCCGGATGCACATCACCGAGAGCAGGAGCAAGGGCAAGGAGACGGACAGGATAGTCTACGAGCTTCTGCAGTGACGGCTCATTCGATCGGCATTGCGATCTTTTCCTTCTTGTTCCTCGCATTTCTGGATACAGGGTCGTCCGCCGTGACAATGACCACGGCGGCGACAAGCATCAAAGCCATCGAAAAGAAATACGCGAGGTCGTAAGACTGGCCGAAGGTCCCGAAGCCGACGATGGCGGTCAGGATCGTCGGACCGAGGAGGAATCCCAGATCGCCCATCGTCCTGTAGAGCCCCATGGCGGTCCCCATGTTCTCTTTCCTGGCGAAGTCGGTCGACCAAGCCGCCACGGGGCCCTGGAGGCCGATCGCGAGGCCCCACAGCGCGTAGACCAGGACGGCCCCGAGGAAATCGGAGGGCCACAGGAACAGCGGCGCCACGAGCGCGGTGAAGACGAAGCTCAGGGTGAAGGGGAGCTTCCTCCCGCGGCGGTCCGCCCAGATCCCGGAAGGGAGCATTGTCGCGAGCGAGCAGAAGGCGGCGACGGAGATGAGCAGGCCGATCGTCGCTTCGTTCCATCCGAACTTCGCGAAGAAGAAGAGGGGACAGATCGTCGTGAGTATGCCCGACCTCACGAAGAACGCGCTCATCGTCCCGAAGTTGACCTTGATGAAAGAGCGATTGCGGATCAGTCCCCTCACCGCGACCCAGTCGACGCCGCCCGTCGCGGCCTCCGCCTTGCTCTCGGGAAGTTTCGCGAAGACCAGCAGGAACATCCCGACCAACGTGGCTGTGCCATAGAACGCGAATGGCGCTCTGAGTCCCCAAACGGTCGCGACGCCTCCGCCGACGGTCGGTCCGAGCACCTGGCCGAGGAGGAGGAACGAGACGTAGTATCCCATGTAGCGCCCCCTCTTCTCCGGAGGGGCGGCCCTCCCGAGTGCCGCCAGGGAGGAAGTCACGTAGAACGCCGACCCGACCCCCTCGATGATGCGCACCGTCAGCAGCATCCAGTAGTTGAACGCGATGACGGCGAGGAAGGATGTAGTGGTGATCAGGAGAAGGCCGATTTGCATCATCCGCCAGTTGCCGAAACGGTCGCCCGCCGCCCCGGCGGGCAGGTTGACCACCAAGCGCGCGCCGGCGAGCGCTCCGACCAGGAGGCCGACCATGAAAGTGCTCGCGCCGAGCTCCTGCGCGTAGAAAGGCAGCACCGGGGAGATGATCGAGAGCCCCAGCATTACGAGGAAGACCACCGCAGAAAGCACGGCGATGGCCCTAATCCTAGGTTCCAACAAGCCAACGAAAGGGGGTGTTCTGTTTAAGGGTTTCCAGTTAGTACGTTGAATGCCTTGAACGCGGAGGCGAGTACGATATGTGCGTCAGAATCCTCATCACGAAACACGGTCCGCTGGCGCGTCAATTGTGGAAGGCCAGGGTCGAATCTGACGCGACCTGCACCCAGAATCCTTGGCCGCGGAACAATATATCCGTGGACGACGCCCTGCGGAGGTAGTATCCGGGCTGCGAAGCATCGAAGATTTCAGCGGCCACCCAAGGCACCCCTGCCAATACATCGCCCACGGTGCGATTGATCATCGAGCATGAGGCGATGAGGTTCCACCCCGCTTTCAGGTCGATTGTGACCGATTTCGGGACAAGTCCCACCATCGGCACGCCAAAGAACGCTGTGGTATTCAGCCAGAAGCCCATGCCCAGCGGCAGGTGTGCGAGGCTCTGGTAGCTCCTGCCGGGAACATATGAGATCCAGGGCGAGTCGGGTCGTGAAGGATCAAACGCTCGGATGTAATCGAACAGAACCCAATCTATCACCTCGGAGACCCTGTCATTCCAGACAATGAACGGATTGCCGAGGAGTGCGTTGCCGGTGATGCCCGCGCTGTATTCCACTATCCTCCCCGCCTGGTTCGACATTCCTGACGTGAGCCATTCTGAGTCCACCGCAACGACATAGAAGAAATAAGAGGATATATCGCCGAACGAGATGAGGACTGGGAATCCATCAGCGCCCGCTGACACAGCCCCCCACAGCGAATAGCCCGCCCCGGTTGCATCATAAGCCGTGCCCCGATAAATGTCGTAGCGAACCACGTCTCCTACGATACTATCTTGGAGAGACAAGTTCCAAAAGACGTTGAGATAGAGCCCATTCACTGAATCTGCAACTGTCAAAGTCGGTGGATCCGGCGGCTGGCCGTGCCACGCGGGGATTATCTCCCCGATGTCGAGCGCCCGATACGACGTGACCCAGGACTCGTCGGTGTTGTCCGGGTCGCCGAAGTTGGTCGGTATGCCGCCGTCCCTGTCGCCGTCCTGCAGGATCAGCCAGGCGACCATCCCGAGCGACTGATTGAGGTGGCTTGCGTTGCCCGTCGCCTCCCAGGCAGCGTAGTGCCCGAGTGCATACCAAGCATACCAGCCGCACTGACTGTTACCAGGTCCGCCGCCGGGAGCTGTCACGTTCGTCTTGAGGAAGGCCGCATACTGCTCCGCCCACGTCGCATTGGGGTACTCTCTGAGCGTCGAGTGCACGACTCCCCAATATGCCACTCCACCTGCCAGGGCCCAGTCTTCGACCGCGAGCCAAGTGGAGTTCGCCTCGATCGCCGCCTTCGTCGCGTTCCCGAGCGCGATCGCGCCGAGACGCGCGGTCTCGTTGCCCTGCTCCACGGCCCAGTCGTACATGTTCCCCGCCGCAAGCCCGCGGATGTCGTTCTTCCCCCAGTTGTTGAGGATTATGTTCGTCTCCCAGCCGTTCCTCGCGTTGATGTACGCGGCGCACCGCTTCGCATAAGGCAGGTTGCTGTGGTTCCCGTACGCCCGCCTGAATTCTAGTTCCGCCTTGATGGCCCAAGAGCAACTGTACACCCGTCCTGAGTCTGTTTCGAGCCAAGCGGGGTGGGCCCACGAATAGTTCCACGCGGCACTGATGTTTGCCGTGTATCTGTCGTCCCGCGTCAAGGTGTAATATCTAGACCAGACCCATACGGCCTCGAGAGTGTTGTCAGTGTTCTCGAACTTGGTCGGATCGTCCTCCATCTCGATGATCCCGCCGTCTGGTCCCTGCATCTTCGCCTCGAACGCGGCAGTCAGTGTGAAGTTCCCGAGGTACGCCGGATTGTCGCTGATGTTCGAGAGAGCGTGCGGCTCTGAGCTTGATTGCGAAGGGACAATCGGCGGTGAGCCGGCTTTCTCCAATGGGGTCGCGCTGAAGGTGGCGGGAACGAGGGCAACGAGAACGACAAGAGCGAAAACGCAAGTGAGAGCCCGCTTCAGCGTTCCATCCTCGTGATGTCCCAACCCCGCGAGACTATTTAGCCGTTTTCCGCTCGCTCTCCTGCCTTTCGAACAAGACCTCATCGTCATAGACTATCCTGAGGATCTTGTAATAGGGCAGCATGGAATCGCCTGACATGAAGTAGCCCCGTCCTAGCTCAGTTATCTCCTCGCCCTTGATGACCTTGTACTCCTCCGCCCTCGTCCTGTCCGCATACCAGACCTCCGCCCGGCTGAGGCTCATTCCCTCCCGCCACTTGAGCTCGTAAAGAACGTCCCTGGCGGTCCGTTTCGGTTTCCTGACCACGCTGAGTCTGATGGCGGGGGAGCTATTGAATCATTCGAGTCTACGCCTGCGGTGGTGGCGGCGGAACCTGCTTGGGGAAGTAGTGCACGCTCCTTCCTCTCTTCTCCGCGGTGATGAGCCCCTTCTCCTCCAGCCTGGTGACCTGGTAGTTCAGCGTCGACTGCCTTACCCCGAAGAGGCGGGCGATCTCTTTCTGGGTTATCCCGGGCGACTCCTTGATCACCACAAGGACCCTCTGCTGCACTTCGCTTATGCCCCCGCCGTTCGATGGCGGTATCGGGACGTTCGTCGGGTAGAACCGCTTGTAGATTCCGTCCTGGCGGGAGGTCACGAGCCCGGATCTGGAAAGGACTTCCAGGTGATACGTTGCGGTGCCGATGTTCAGGTCCAGGGCCCGCTTGATCGAGTTGAAGTGCTCTCCGGGATTCATCTCGATATACTGGTAGACCCTGCCGCGGCTGTAATGGTCGAGCACCTGGTCCTTCCTGAGTTTCGTGTACAGCGGGACAAAGAGGGCGAAGAAGAAGTAGACGAAGATCTCTATGGAGAAGAGTCCCGCAACCGTCAGAGCCCCGGCGACGCCGACTGCCCCGACGAAAATCCACGGGATGCCGCCCTCACCCACGCCTGGAATCGGACCGATCGCCATGTCGAGCTGCTTGTTGCTGTCCATAAGGACCGTCTGCGAGGCCTTTTGGTCTCCATCGGACGCTTCGATCAGGTAGGCGCCCTCGCTCACGTCCCCGCTCAGCCGCCTCACCTTCTCGGTCAGCTCGAAGGGCCCCGTCAATCCGCCGGATGTCGAAGTCCCGTTGACGACCTCGCGCCCATCGCTGCCGGAGACTTTGACCAGCGCTCCCAGGACCGCGTTGCCGCCCGAATCCTTCACCCGCACTCCGAGATACCACTGGATGTCGATCTGAGACTCGGAATCAAGGCTCCAGTCGAAGACGGTCGTGTTGAGCTGCCGCAAGGTCGTCCGGACCAGGGACATCTCGCGGACAGTGGAATCCGCCAGGCGGGCGATGCCGCCGCCCAAGTCGTTGTCCAAGAGGCGCACATCGTTCCCCGCGGTGATCGAGACCTCCAGGATCGCAGACTCAAGAATCGTGTTCCCCTGGATCGTCGGCGATGTGCCCGTGCCCGTTATCCCGTAGTCCCCGCCCTGGATGTAGTTGTTGTAGATCGTCGCGGCCGAGTTGCTGAACCTGACGCCGATCGTGTTGAACTTGAGGAGGTTGCCAGCAATGTAGGGCGAGGAGTCAACTAGGTCGATGCCGACGCCATTGCTCAGAATCGTGTTGTCCGTCGCTATGAGCGAGGAGGCCTGCGACGCCTTGATCCCGATGTCGTTGTTCTCGATCCGGTTGCCGTTGAAGAGCAGCGTGCCCACCGGCTCCTCCGGGTCGTAGTAGTAGGCGATGTGGTTGTGGTGGAAGTAGTTCCAGTTGAAGCAGTTCTTCAGATCCGAATCGTAATCCTTCGCGCCGTACTCGTCGTTGTAAGAGATGGTGTTGTAGCGCACCGCGTCGTTGTGCGCATGGTCCGTGACCACGCCATATTGCCCGACCGTTATGACGTTCCACGCGATGAACGCGTCCTTCGTCCTGTTGGAGTAGATGCCGTAGGTGTACGAGGTGATCTTGTTGTAGGTCAACCGCGTATTGTTGCAGTGATCCAGGTAGAAGCCGTAGTCGGCGTTCCTGACGGTGAACCTGGATATCTCCACGCTCTTGGCGGTGACATGGAATACGATACCGCTCCCGCCGCCGTCCACGATCACGCTCTCCATCGACTCGCCCTCGATGATGAGCCGCTTGTCCACCAGCACGTGCTCGTTGTAGGTCCCATTATAGACGAAGATCATGTAGCCGTCGCTGGCGTTCTCCACCGCCTCGTGAATCGTGAAGTAATCCGCACCAGGATCGTCGTCGACGGTCAGCACGATCCTCTGATCGACCGTCAGGTCGCCGGTCGTGTTCGTGACGGTGCCGTTGTAGGTCGCAGAGACATGGCAGACGCCCTGGCCGACCCCTTTGAATTCCGCTTGGTACTCCTGCCTGATTATCGTGCAGACTGTGTCGTTGTCGCTCTCCCATGCCGCAGGGAGGTCTCCCATGAAGCCACTGGAGTGATTGTAGCCGGCCGCGTAGTAAGTGTCCGTGTCGTCGATGAAGTACGAGCGCACATCCACGATGCTCCCGCCGCCCTCGGGCCCGTCCCTTATCTGGACGTAGTCGACGCCACGGTACAGCACCGTCAGGATTCCCGTATCATTCTGCCAATAGGTGTTATTGCCGCTCTGGTTCAGCGATGCATACATGCTGACGTAGGTCTGACCTTCACCAGCAGCGTGGAAGGTCGTGTTCGTGCCTTCATAAGGTTCCACCCATCCCACCAAGGAAGTCCTCGTGTACCAGTGTGCCTCGACGTCCCTGACGAAGTCGCCCGAGAAGTTGTAGCCGGCCGCCCAGTATGTGTCCTGGTCGCCGACATAGTAGAGCATGTCCCCGACTATTTCGCCCCCGCCGCCGGAAGCGGTTCTGATCTGGACGTAGTCTATGCCCGGGTCTGCCTTGGCCTGCGGTGACTCGAGCACGAGGTACGAAAAGATGAGGACGAAACCCAGCAGCATCGGAAGTACTAGCCCACGATTCACCTTGGAACTGCCCCGATTCTTCCGCGAGGGATGCATTTAGCTCTCCTCCATTCTCTGCTCGATTATCATTCCTCCGCCGACTATAAAAAAAGTCTGGTAAGGATTCGATATGCCTTCGATTTACCCAAAAGACCATATTCGCCGTTCGTGATGAGCCGCCCGATGGAATATCCTCCCGTTGTGAAGAAGCTTCTTGCCGCGGCGGGAGCGAGCGAGGGCGCGGTCCACCCCGCCACATCCGTGGAGGAACTGGTCTTCTCGGTTCCTGAGTTGCTCGACCTGGTCAACGCATGGGGGAAGGCGGTCTTCAGCATCTATGGCGAGAACATGCGCGCAGAGCACTGGCAGAGGATCCCGGAGGTCGCGCGCCTCATGACGACGAATCTCGCGGGCGAGATCGACCCCGCAATCGGCCTACAGGAGTGCGAGGGCCAGTGACCGTCCACCAGGTCTTCGTCCACGGGGAGCTCGCGAAGAAGAGCACATTGATGCAGGTCCTCGGGAGGGAACCTCTGGCCGTCAAGGCGGTGCTGCGGGGTTACGAGCGCGCGCTCGACCCCGAGATTGATTATTACGTCGCGGCGAAGAAGGAGGGCGGTATGATCGAGGGGAGGCTGCTCACGGGCATTGCAGACAGGGAGCTCCTCGCGCTCGACGAATTTGAGGGAGTCTCCGCGAAGCTCTATGAGAAGACGATGGTGGAGGTCGAGGTCGTAGGCGGGAAGGCGCTGGCGTACATCTATGTGAGGCAGCTGTGACCCGGATTCCCGCCGTCGCGGTCACCGGACTTCGACCACGCGGGCCTTCCCTCTCTTCACGAGGACGTTCGCGTACTCCTCGGGCATCGACACGACATCCTCTTTCATCAGCTTGTAGGTGACATCGATGCCCGCGAAAGGCGGCACGTCCTCCATGACGTAGACGGTCACGGTCTTCCTCTGGGTCTGGGGCGGCGGTGCGCTGATTGGCTTTGGCGGTTGCCCCGCGGCCTCGGATTCGCGTGGCTTCTCCTCGGCACGAGGAACCTCGACTCGCTGCTCTGCAACCTGTGAACCGCCAAAGACCAGCCTCCTCGAATCTCCCAGGGCCGCGACTAGTCTCTCGAAGAGGACCTGCTCCTGCACCGTGATGCCCTTGAGCTCTGTCTCCACACCGCTGACGTTAGACTGCGCGAGGAGCGCAATCTTCCTCTCCCTGTACTGGTAGATTTGCTCCAGCCTCTTCCTCGCCTTGCGAAGCTCGTCCTGGAGGAACTGGGTCTTGGGTGCGGTGGCGTTCTCCCCCGACGCCCTGGCGGTCTCGCGCTCCAAGCGCTTCAGGTACTCGTTTGCGGCGTCGTAGAAGTCCGGTTCGAGCTCGACCAGCTGCTTCTTGCCACTCTCCTCGCGGTAGACCTGGGTTATCCGCTCGAAGTCGACCCTGGCGGCTCCGGCCATCACCGTGGAATAGGCATGTTCTTTATTATAGTCTGCCCTCCTCATCTGCGCGATGGACCCGCCCAAGAAGGTGTGGGATATTGGCAGGTCGGTGAGGATGTGCAAGGAAGGAACAATCCTGAGGGCGGAAGTGGTCCCCAATGCGAAAGTCAATTCGTGGGAGCGCGTGGACGAGTGGCGGGATGCGCTCAGGGTGAAAATCGCCGCCGAGCCGCGACAGGGGAAAGCCAATGCTGCGCTGCTCGAATTCATCGCGGAGACATTCCAGATCCCAACGAATAGAGTCCGCCTGATGACCGGCCAGACCTCGAGGTTGAAGGAAGTGGTCTTGATTGACCTCGACTACACCCGAGCCCGGGCCAGACTCCTGGAGGTGCTCAAGAAATGAAATATGAGGACATCCTTGAGAAATTGCAGGAGACTCTGGATGAGCTTCGAGAGGAGAACGTTGCAGTGCCGCTCATCGTTGAAGGCGGGAAAGATGCCACTGCTCTTCGAAACTTGGGGATGGAGGGCGAGATCATCACGGTGAACAAGGGCTCGTCTCTCTTCAACTTCTGCGAGCAGGTTTCAAGTAAGCACAGGCTGGTCATCGTGTTGACGGACTGGGACTCGCGCGGCGGGACATTGTGCAGACGCATCCAGGAGGGGCTGACTGCGAACGGAGCCAAGCCGAACCTGGAGTATCGTCAAAAGATCGCAGTCCTCTGCAGGAAAGATGTGAAGGATGTCGAAGGCCTCCCGAACTACATCCGGACCTTGGAGCGCTGGACGAAGGAGCAGCGGCAGGAGGGGGCACGGCGCAGGACCGACGAGTCATTGAGAAGGGCGAGGGCGGCGAAGGAACGCCGGCAGTAGGCCAGTGATTGTGGCATGTGATAATCGTCCCGCAAACATTAATGCCCGGACAGAGGAGTGCTTTCTCGGCCGACAACATGTCCATCCAGCAGACGGAGAGGGTCGCGGGAAGAGCGGGCGGTCTGGCCGAGTTGCTACAGGCGGTCCTTCTCGACTTCAGGCGCAGGGTCCCCTACATACGCGGCTCCGCGATAGCCGATAAGAGCGGCCTCCCGATCGCGAGCGACCTGCCGCCGAAGGTCAACGTGATGATGGTTACCGCCATGAGCGCGCTGGCCATGCAGTCGTGTTCCAACGTATTGGCCAACCTCGGCCTCGAACCCGCTGAAAGAGTCGTGACCGAGTCGAAAGACTCCGTCGTTGTGGTGAAATCCATCGCGGGCGGCACCGCCAGCCTGTTCGCCATAATGAGCGGGGATGTTGACCGCGAGCTCGCGGCGAAGGAGTTGGACCAAGCCGCGCGCGAGGCCGAGGAGATTCTCGGCGCGTAATCGTGTTCTCAAATGCAATAACTAGGTCAATAGGCTATAGTCATCCTGCATCGATGAACTCGCCGAGGGCGAGATGAACATCGAGCGAATCGCAGGAGCATTGTCCCAGGCCGTTCTTGGGGTTGTCTGGTTTGTCGTCGTCGCAACGACCGCGCGCGTGTACCTGAGGATTGCGACGCGTGCGAAATCAACGACGAATGCAGGTCTCACCGCAGATGAAGCGCGGATCAAGCGCTCGTTCGCCGCATTTGCTCTCGCGTTCATGCCGGCGCTCGCCGCGTGGCTGCCTGCGTTCGGGCGGCTGCCTTCGACGGACCAGCTGTTCATCCCAGCCGTCCTGGCATGGCTCGTGCTCCTTGTCTTCGGGACGCTGCAATTCTACCTCAACCTCATCCCGGCGAAGGCGGCGCTGATGGCCGTCGTGAGCATGGAGAGCGGGGACTCGATCGGCGCAGCCGCGCCCTCCAAGTTGGCCTCGGTGGCGCAACGGCGTCGCAATGTTTAAATAAAGGCGACCCGAATAGGTATCCAAGGGATAGCAAGCGATAATGACCATTCCCACTCATCCCGTTACCGATCATCACATTAGTAAGGGGTTGCGCGTGAGAAAGGAGCCACCCCGCATTCGCGAGTAGCGATGTCTGGAGCGGATCAGTCGTTCTCGCTTGTCCCCAGGAACAGAGAATATGAACATAGATCCAAGCACGACGAAGTACTTGATTCACGCTCGTCTGGATGCTGATGGGGTTGTCGAGAAGCCCGACGTGATAGGGGCTGTCTTCGGCCAGACCGAGGGTCTGTTGGGAGATGAGCTAGACCTCAGAGATCTCCAGAAGAGCGGCAGGATCGGGCGCATAGAAGTCGAAGTGATAGCGAAGAAGGGCAAGAGCGAAGGCAACATCTACATCCCATCGAGTCTCGACCAGGTCGAGACGAGCGTCCTTGCGTCGGCCCTGGAGACGATTGACAGGGTCGGACCGTGCAAGGCGACCATCAAGGTCGAGAAGGTGGAGGACGTCAGGATTACCAAGAGGAACAAGATAGTCGAGAGGGCGAGGCAGCTGCTCACCAACATGGTGGACACCTCGCGGACATCCGGCCTCGGCCTCTTGGACGAGGTCAGGCGGTCGGTTCAGGTCTCGGAGGCGATTTCCTTCGGACCGGAGCGCCTGCCTGCAGGACCGAACATCTCCGACAGCGACGCGATCATCGTCGTCGAGGGGAGGTCCGACGTGCTCAACCTGCTCAAGTGCGGGATAAAGAACTCGATCGCGGTCGAAGGGACGAACATCTCCAAGACCATAATGGACCTCGCGAAGGAGCGCGTCGTCACGGCGTTCGTCGACGGCGACAGGGGCGGGGACCTCATCCTCAAGGAGATGCTCCAGGTGGCCGAGGTCGACTTCATCGCCCGGGCCCCGAGGGGCACGGAGGTCGAGGAGATGACCCAGAAGCAGATCATGAAGGCCCTCAGGAACAAGATACCCGCCGAGCAGTACGTCGAGATGTACGGCCTCGGAGGGATCACACTGAAGGCGACGGAGGAGGAGAAGCCGCGGCCAGCGGGCCCGGCACTGCCAGCCCCGCCGCCGACGGAGGAGCCTGAGCCCCCGATGCCCGAGCGGGCGCCTGAGCCTCAGGAGGAACCTCCTGCGAGAGAGCCGCAGAGAAGGATCCCCCCGCAGATCGAGAAGTACCGGGACATGCTGATCGAGCTTTCCGGGTCCTCGAGGGCGAGGATACTGGACGACAGGGACGAGATCGCGGTCGAGGTACCCGTCAGGGAGCTCGTCGAGACCCTCAAGTCAAACACCAAGAGAGTCAGGGCCGTTGTGTTCGACGGGATTATAACCCAGAGGATACTTGACATAGCTGCCGACATAGGCATCAAGTCCGTGGTCGGCGCGAAGATGGGCACGGTAGCAAAACAGCCCGCCAACGTCCAGATACTCACCAAGGGCGATTTCGCGAGTTGATGAGGAAGGATGACAGTCGAGAGGCGTCCGCCGAAGAAACTGACGATAGTCAACCTCGACCAAATCGAGTCGACCACAGACATACCCATCCCCACGGACCCGTTGGAGCGGGTCATCGGGCAGGACGACGCCGTCACCCTCGCCAGGACCGCGGCGACGCAGAGGAGGCACCTCCTCCTAGTCGGACCGCCCGGCACCGGGAAGTCGATGATAGCGCAGGCGCTGTCGCTGCACCTTCCCCGCCCGATGGAGGAGATACGGGTCGTCCACAACCCTGAGAACCCCGAGCGGCCGATGATCGAGGTCAGGAAGCGCGATGACGTGGTGAAGGACAACCTGGAAAGGGAGGGCGCCGAGGGCGAGCTGATCGATCCGAAGGAGGCGCCGATAAATGTCGCTGAACGTCTGGGCTACAAGTGCGTGCACTGCGGCATCTACTCCTCACCGAAAGACAGGGTCTGCCCCAAATGCAGCCGCCCCAAGTCCGCGATACATCAGACCGCCAGCAACCCCTTCGGGGACCTGCTCGGCGGTCTCTTCGAGGTCACCCTGGGCACCATAGCCGCAAAAGACAGGGTCACGACCACGAGACGCAGGTTCGGTCAGGAGGAGGTCGTCGTCTACGAGCGGGCGGGCGAGCTCATCAAGGTGCTGGACCAGAAGGCGCTGGAGAAGCGCAGGGAGATGGAGCAGATCAGCCCCAGGAAGGTCCTCGTCCCGGTCGAGAGGAACCCCTTCGTGCTCGCGACCGGGGCGAGCGACACGGAGCTGCTGGGGGACGTGAGACATGACCCGTACGGCGGCCATCCACAGCTCGGCACGCAGCCGTACGAGAGGGTCGTGCCCGGCGCGATACACGAGGCGCACGAGGGCGTGCTGTTCATAGACGAGCTGCCGCAGCTCGGTTTCCTCCAGAGGTACATCCTCACCGCAATGCAGGAGAAACGGTTCCCGATTTCGGGAAGGAACCCGCAGAGCGCCGGCGCGAGCGTCCGCGTCGATGCCGTCCCTTGCGACTTCATCTTCGTGGCAGCGTGCAACATCCAGGACCTCCCGCACATCCTCTCGCCCCTCAGGTCGAGGATCATGGGCAGCGGCTACGAGGTCCTCGTCGAAACCACGATGGAGGACAACGAGGTAAACAGGTCGAAGCTGGCGCAGTTCACCGCGCAGGAAATCGCGATGGACAAGCGCATCCCTCCGGCCACGAGGGACGCGGTGCAGGCGTTGATCACCGAGGCGCACAGGCGCGCTAAGGAGGTCGATGGGCAGGAGAAGTCGTTGACGCTGCGCCTCAGGGAGCTCGGCGGGCTCATCAGGTCGGCAGGGGACCTGGCGGTGACCGAGAAGTGCCCCCTGATTGAGCCGAAGCACATCAAGGACGCGCTCAAGAGGGCAAGGAGTGCCGAGGAGCAGATCAAGGCGAAGTACGGCTCCTACTACGGCGGGGTCGCGAAGGACGTCACGGAGTCACAGAAGAGCGCGTCGCCATACAACTACTGGAATTATCATCCGAGCGAGGGCATGGAAGGGTACAAGTAGGGCCTCAGGCGGCCCCGATGTGCTTGATCATCTTGTAGCCGCCCTCGCCGTCGGTATAGAAATGCTCGAGGGTGTAGGTGATCTCGAAGCCATGGCGCCTGTAGAACCTGATGGCCGCGAGGTTGCTCTGCCTGACCTCGAGCTCGATCGACTTCATCCCCCTGACGGCGCACTCTCTGACGAACGTGGTCATGAGCTGCGTCCCGATGCCTTGGTTCCTGTGAGGTGCGTCGATGGCGAGCATCAGCACCCTGGCCTGGCCCGGTGCGTTCACGACGCTCGCCATGAACCCGATGACCTGGCCGGAGTTCTCCGCCACGAGGAATCCCTCCTTCCACCAGTGGTGGACGTCCAGGTAGAGGTTCGGCGGGTAGTTCTCCCTCAAGGAGGCCTTCACCAAATCCATGACTGGACCGACGTCGTTCGGTGCGAAAAGCCGGATTCTGAGCACGATTGGAGCAAGCAAATTGGCGGTTTATAGATGACGGTCATCGCCTCTTGAAGTGAGCTGCACTGATCAATCACTGGAGGTCAATTCCTTCATCCGCCAACGGAAAGCATTTTGCTCTCTCTTACTGAGCAGGAGAAATCAGCGAGCAAGGACCGCCTCCTGGCTGAGCGCTTTCAACCGGATCGCTTCAAGGCGGTTCATGGCTTCCATTGTCCCTATATTCTGGGACAGATATGATCTCAGCGTCTCGACGGCCTCTGGAGGCAAACCCTCAACGAGCTTGATCTCTGGCGGTTCAAGGATTCCGAGGCACCCCTTTGGCAGCTTGTCGCTGTATGTGCCAATCTCGGTCAGGCTCGCAGCACCCCCTGGTAGAGCATCTTCTGATTGTCCTTTATGGCAATGAGGCAGCCGTCCGGGTAGTCGGCAAGAGGAAAGGCGAAAAAAAGGAAAAGGGGGCGTCTATGAGAAGACGCCGTTTGCTAGGATCGAACTCGCATCAAGCAGTTCCCATCTGTAGCTGGAGCCGTAGGTCGTCTTATCGGCGAGGAGTCTGTCTCCTACCTTGACCTCAGTCTGCCCGCTGCCTGTTGGCACGTAGCAGACCTTCTTTACTGCCCAGTTCGTGCACTGTCCGGTGGTCGGACTTCCCATTATTACACTCAAGAGGTTTGTCGACGTCGGTGCGCCGTTCGCGTCATAGATCTTGAACGTCGTGGTGGCGTAGCTTATTCCCGACGCGGATACAGAGGCCACCGTCAACGTCCAGTTGTTGCCTGCAGAGGCAGCTGCGAAACCGACTGACTTGGCTGCGGTGCCTCCGCCGCCTCCGAGGAGACCGGACACCATCACGTACAACACGGCTGCCAATACCACGGTAATCGCGACCATCAGAATGGTAGCGATGACCGGAGACACTGCTTCTTCATCCTTCCGGATGAGCCAAAGCTTCTTCATATTTTGTCCTCCTGCGGTTTTGCCGCATCATCCCCTCTGTTCTTCGAGCTATAAAAGCATTTCGACGCTATATAATCGATGCGATAATCATTGCTAGGATTAGGCTCAGGAATCTCGCGAGCCAGGCTCCCTCAGACCGGAACCATGCCCTCTTTGGTGATCGTGTATGCGTAGATGCCGGTCTTCTCGGGGTGGTTTCTGACTTTCCTGACGATCAGGTACCTCTTGAACGAGTCGCCCTCCCTTATTCGCTCGAGCTCGACGATGCAGTCGACGATCTCCTCGACCCCGCTCTGCGTCCGCGTGTCGTAGACGTTCGTGAGCATCGTTATCAGGGCGACGCCCTCCTCGTGCTGTGTATGAGCTTTTATCGTCCTCAGGGCGGAGAGGACGTCAGCGTGCTGGTAGTACTCCAGGAAGAAGTCCAGCGAATCTATGACGACGCGGAAGGGAGGCCTGAGCTTGCTGACCTCGTACGTGAGCGAGGTCAGGAAGTTGATCTCCGGGCGCTCCTGCTTCGACTTCATCCTGAGCTTGGAGAGGTCCTTAGTCGAGAGCCCCTCCTGCCTCGCGCGCGACACCTCCAGCTTCTTCGCAAGGACGCTCTCGTAGTACATGTTCCCGATGTTGACGATCTTCATGTCGGACTTCCAGTTGAAGTCCTCCATCGCGGACTTGATGTCCTCGTCTCTCTCGGCCGTCGCGAAGTACACGACCTGTTCGTCCTGTCC
>Ga0315285_10002383_pt1 | contig 19638 bp, 21 predicted proteins | sample YL17G09_36_MG_FD_203698 | JGI IMG/M metagenome (GOLD analysis project Ga0315285, IMG submission 203698) | Sediment microbial communities from Yellowstone Lake, YNP, Wyoming, USA - YL17G09_36 | ecosystem: Environmental > Aquatic > Freshwater > Lake > Sediment | place: USA: Wyoming | collected...
CTCGAAGGACTTGAACAGGAAGAGGCGGCAGAGCGACTGGGGGTCTCCCGCAAAACCGCATGGCGAGACCTGCATGATGCCCGGCGCAAGATAGCAGATGCCCTTGTCAATGGAAAGGGAATCGAGATGGCTGGCTGCACAAAAGCAGCCGAAGGCCGGTGCCCGAAGTGCCTCCGGTAGATTGCGGGTCAAGGAAATTCTCCGGAATAGCCGATGACGAATTGGTAATGGGGTTCCCCGTCGAGATGCTCCTTGAAATTGTTGGAGCACTGAAGATCGTTGTCGGTGCACCCGGTTCAAAATAAGGATTCCCGGACCAATACCGTAGCGGAAGAGTGAAGACCGTCGTGCCGGTGCCAGAGAGGCAACCGGGAGATGCACGTGCGGCACTATCTCCCGCTTACCTTCTGATTTTGTTTCTGATCCTTAAATCTTTATGCTCATATGTGTAATAATTCTACTAGAGCGATCATGAGGTTCATCTATGCCTAACTTTGACGGAACCGGGCCGCTGAAACGAGGGCGGATCATCGGGCGGGGCCGGGGGCCCTGCAAAAAATGCAGTGACAGGTGCGAGTGCCAGACAAACACTGCCCGTTTTCCGGGTAAGGAAGAATCTCCTCTTTGAATAATCCGGGATACGAGGACCCTATGTCATCACCATTCATCACCGTAAACGACCTGTGCATGGACTTTGACGGCACCCGGGTATTACATGAGGTCTCGCTCGAGATCCCTGAAGGGGAGATTGTCGGTGTCATCGGCAGGAGCGGGGCAGGCAAGAGCGTCCTCATGCACCTGCTCCGGGGGGTTGAACAGCCCCCGACCCGGGGATCGATTGTCTACCATGTTTCCGCGTGTGACACCTGTGAATATATGGATGTGCAGAGCCGGGCTGGCGGGGAGTGCCCGCAGTGCGGTGGCGAACTGGTTGCTCAGGATGTCGATCTCTGGGATGAGAAGAGTGACGGGTTGAAATCCCGTGTCATGCACCGGACCGCAATCATGTTCCAGCGAACGTTCGCCCTCTACGGTGATGACCGGGTGATCGAGAATGTTCTCCACGCGCTTGATGACATCAATTACCCCCAGGAACATGCCATCAACCGGGCTGCTGATCTCATCGACCAGGTAAGACTTTCCCACCGGATGATGCATATCGCCCGTGACCTGTCTGGCGGCGAAAAGCAGCGGGTCGTGCTCGCCCGGCAACTTGCAAAAAACCCTGCAATGCTATTTGCCGATGAACCGACCGGGACGCTCGATCCCGAGACCGCACGGCTGGTGCATGAAATGCTCATTGACGCGGCAAAAAGGAATACCATGGGCATGGTTGTCACCTCCCATTTTTCGCACGTGATCGAGGATATGGCGAACCGTGCGATCCTGCTGGACGATGGCAGAATTGCAGTCATCGGTTCGCCAAAGAACGTAATCCGCACGTTTGTCAAAGACTATCACGAGCTGGACGAACCAGCGCCTCCGGAACTGGGCGAAAAAATCCTTGCAGCCCGGGAGGTCTCCAAGCGTTACATCTCCGTTGACCGGGGTGTGGTGAGAGCGGTCAACAGCGTGACATTCGATGTCCAGAAGAAGGAAATCTTCGGCATCATCGGTAAAAGTGGTGCGGGTAAGACCACACTCTCCCGGATCATCGCCGGCATCATTGAACCCACGAGCGGGGAGATGAATATCCTCATTGGTGATGACTGGGTGGATATGACAAAACCCGGTATTGACGAGCGGGGACGAGCGAAGGAATATATCGGGCTCCTGCACCAGGAGTACGACCTGTTCCCACACCGGAGTGTCCTCGATAACCTGACCGACTCGATCGGTCTCGAGTTCCCCAAAGAGCTCGCATTAAGAAAAGCGATCATCACGCTCAGGATGGCAGGATTTACCGAAGAGAAATCCCGGCAGATCCTGAACCGGTTCCCGGGTGAGCTTTCTGACGGGGAGCGGCACCGGGTCGCGCTAGCGCAGGTGCTCATCCGGGAGCCGCGTCTCGTGATCCTCGATGAACCGACCGGCACTATGGACCCGATCACCAAACAGGATGTCAAGCATTCGATCCTGCATGCTCGCGACGAGATGGATGAGACCTTTATCGTTGTTTCCCATGACATGGACTTTGTCCGGGATATCTGCGACCGGCTTGCACTGATGCGGGGCGGGAAGATTATTCAGATCGGGACGACTGATGAGATCCTTTCCCAGGTCACTGAAGAAGAGAAGCATGACTAAAGGCGTACAAACGCCGCAGTATGATACGAACTTACTATACCATCATGACAGCAAATCCAACGACAACCCATCAGGAATGTGACGAAAATTGTTCGTCCTATTCCTCAGGACAACCCCAGAATGCTCCAAAAAGTGCTCCCAAAGGACTGCCGCCAAAAGCGAAGATTGATGCGAAACACGTCATCCTCGTGCTGAGCGGGAAAGGGGGGGTGGGAAAATCCACCGTCTCGGTAAACCTCGCGTTCGCCCTTGCCAACCATGGTAAGAAGGTTGGTCTGCTCGATCTGGACTTCCATGGCCCCAACATCCCCAAGATGCTGGGTATTGAAGACCAGCGACCGGCTGTGCTCGCCCATACCATAGAACCTGTCCATGTGACCGGAAACCTTGCAGTCATGTCCATGGCATTCCTGCTGCCGGATGCAAGCACACCGGTGGTCTGGCGGGGGCCGATGAAGATGGTGGCAATCCAGCAGTTCCTCGCTGAAGTGAACTGGGGATCGCTGGATTACCTTGTTGTCGATCTCCCGCCCGGTACCGGTGACGAGGCACTCACGATTGCCCAGCTCGCCCCGAATGTGAAAGGAGCAGTCATCGTAACCACCCCCCAGGATGTTGCTGTCATGGACGCGATCAAGGCAGCACATTTTATCGAGAAACTGGAACTGCCGGTAATTGGGATCATCGAGAACATGAGCGGAATGATCTGTCCCCACTGCGGAGAAACGATTGACCTCTTTTCCCATGGTGGCGGAAAGAAAGCAGCTGAGGATCTGGGTGTTCCCTTTCTCGGCGCAATTCCCCTTGACCCCGAAATGGTAAAGGCCGGGGATGAAGGAAGGCCGTATATTCTCCGCCATGCGGAGTCAGCCACATGGAAGGCCGTGGACGCGGTGATGGAAAACCTGGTAAACCTGGTCGAGTCCTGATTGAGGACATGAAGAAAGAACACGTTCGGGTTATTAAATTCCAGGTATTTTTTTAAGGAATCACAAACCCTCTCGTAAGAGGCTGAAAAAGACGCCTGAATGGGGTCTGTTTCCTCTTCCCTGCCTGCCGGGAAGGTGCTGGACAAACCATTTCCCACTACCTGTAAGGGATTGCCCTTGTGGAGGTACAAAAATCTGTATCTTAAAAGTATCGGGCACGGAACAGAGTGTCTTTTTTACAAACCAATGACTTTTATGGGCTGAAAATAATGTTATCAGAAATGCGGGGAATGCTGATGCCACCGGTCTTACAGAGTGAACAGCCGCACCTGATTTACCTCAACAACGCCGCAACCACATGGCCCAAGCCGCCTGAGGTGCTCGAGGAAGTTAGAGCATGCCTGCGCATGCCGCTGCACGAACCGGGGAGAACGACGGGTAACGGATCCATGGACTATCCTTCTGCCGCACGCGAAGCCCTCGCCACATTTTTCCATGCGGGTCCACCTGAACACTACATCTTCACCCAGAACGCGACCGACGCACTCAATCTCCTGATTCACGGATTTGTAAAAAAGTCCGGTGTGCCGTTCCATGCGATTACTACGGAACTTGACCATAACTCCGTACTTCGCCCCCTCACCTCGCTGGAGCAGGAGGGGACAATCAGGCTTTCGGTTGTTCCTTTCACGGGCCATACGGTGAAACTTGCTGCAATAAAGAAAGCGATTTGTGCAGAGACCCGGCTTGTGGTAATGACCCACGGGAGTAATGTGTTTGGTTCCCTGCAGGAGATCAAACCGATTGCAGAATATCTCCATAAAAACGACATTTTTTTCATCGTTGACGGTGCCCAGACCGCAGGACACATCCCGATCAATCTCTCTGATATACCAGTCGACGCATTTGTATTTACCGGGCACAAGGCGCTCTTTGGCATCCCCGGTATTGGCGGGTTCTCTATCCGTGACCCGAATGCAATCGCGGTCACCCGCCAGGGTGGCACCGGCACGGATTCGCGAACGCTCACCCACCCCTCCGATATGCCGATGCGGTTCGAGGCGGGGACACACAATTACCCCGGCATCGCATCGCTCTACGCCGGGATTCGTTTCATCGCATCAATTGGTCAGGATGCAATAGGGAAGAAAAACACTGATCTCACCCGTTTGTTCATCAGGGAACTTGAGAACAAACAGGGTATCACCATTTACAACGATGCACCGGATCTCCCTGTTGTATCGTTCAATATCAGGGGCCTCGACAACCACGAGGCAGGATTTATCCTTGCCCGGGCGTACAACGTGATAACGAGGACGGGTCTCCACTGTGCCCCGCTTGTCCATGAACGTATTGACGGCGGTAAAGGCTGCATCCGCGCAAGTTTCTCATGGTTCACTACCCGTGAGGAGGTTACAACAGCAGCAGCCGCGATCCGGGAGGTGGCAGAAAGTGCGGATACTCAGGTCCGTTCAGTCTAAGATCTGCGTTGATGGCTCGCAGATGAAGGAATACGTGCTCGACAAACCGCTGACGGAAGATTTCCTGAAATTTTTAGAGCAGTTCGGAACGGTCAGGTTCCTTGACCAGCTGAAAAAGCCGTATTTCTCCTATGAAAAAGAACACTTCATTTCCATCAAGGGCTTTGTCGGGGACAGCAATGTCGAGGTGCGGTACAAAAAAGAGTTCCATGATCTGGTTGGGGACTATTTTCAGCTCCTGCTCTACTATTACGACCAGGGTACGACCGGTATATCCTCCCTGAGAGGACATGAGGAATCAATCCGGGAAAGGATGAACACCCGCCTTGGCCGGCCACCAGGGAGCCGCTTGTGATCCCCGCACGTCAGACGGATAGTATCCATCAGATCCAAAAAAGTACCGGTATCTCGTAAAACAGAAAAGCGGCCTGCCTCGCCGGACGTGCATTCCTGAAACCCTGACGAGAACAAAAATAAACAGATGCCGGCGCCTTCTGAATTGCTGGTGCTGGTGAGCTACGGGAAAAAACGCAGGTTTTAGACGTTTTTTTTTTGAAATGCAGGCACCATGAAAACAATTATACCGTAAAGAAGGGTAAATCTGGTGTAATGAAAAATCCTTTTCACGTAATGCTCATCCCAACCCTGGGCTGTCCTTCCAAATGCAGTTATTGCTGGAGTTCTGAGGAAGGATCCCCGATCATGAGCATAGAGACCATCAGGGAAGTGGTGGCATGGCTCAAAAATTTCCGTGAGGACAGGGTTACCTTCACCTTCCATGGAGGCGAGCCGCTCCTTGCCGGCCCGGAGTTTTACCGGCAGGCACTGCCCCTGCTCTCCCAGGGATTGCAGCATCTGAACCCGGAGTTTGCCCTGCAGACCAACCTCTGGAGGATGACTCCGGAAATTGCCCAAATCCTGGCGGAGTATCATGTTCCCCTCGGTTCCAGCATCGATGGCCCCCGGGAAATTAATGATCTCCAGAGAGGAAACGGCTACTTTGAAAAGACCATGCGGGGCTATGAAATTGCAAAGGCACATGGTCTTAATGTGAGATTTATCTGCACGTTTACCAACCAGTCAGTAAAGCACAAAGAAGAGATTTTTGACTTCTTCTTAACGAACGGCTTCACTCTTAAATTGCATCCTGCACTGCCATCATTACGTTCCGAAAATCCCAAACAATGGGCACTGGCTCCCGAAGAGTATGGAGAATTGCTGGTGTATCTCCTGGATAAATCCCTGGAGCACCTGCAGGACATGGACATTATGAATATCAACGACCTGTGCAGATGCGTGTTCACCCGCCAGGGAAATGTCTGCACGTTTGTCAATTGCATGGGAAATACGTTTGCCGTGGGACCTGACGGGAGCATATATCCCTGCTACCGTTTTGTCGGTATGCCGGAATATGTCATGGGCAGTGTGTATGACCATCCCAGCAGGGAAGACCTTGCCAAATCTGAGGCGTGGAAGCTGATGCACCAGTTCAGGGACTATGTGGATAAGGCCTGCGGGGAATGCCCCCATATCAGGTATTGCCGGGGAGGTTGTCCTTATAACGCCATCGCACCTACGAACGGTGAGGTAAAAAGTGTTGACCCTCACTGTGTGGCCTATAAGAGGATCTTTGACGAGATAACGGACCGGCTCAATAAGGAGATGTTTGAATCCCCCATGATGGAAATGTCTCCTTTCAAAAAAAGATCCCGGAAGGCAGCAAAACCCGGAATTACGGCATTGATGCACAAGGTAGTGTCGCAGTAAATAATCAGATACATATTTTTTTTAACTTTTTACGTAATGCCGACATCCATTCGCACACAAAATGTCAATGAATGATATCATGTCAAACCTGTATTCCCTTATCGAGTGGGAGAGAGGGCAAGGGTGACAGTACCCATCGCATTTGAATTTTTTTCAACTATCTAAAACTATTTTAACTACCTTTAATCCAACTTCCCCTATGGCTCCAAAGATACAACAGCGAAGAAAAAATAAGAGAAAATCAATTATTGAACTATTACCGGATATGCTCACTTCTGCACTTTCCAACAATGATGATTTCATTATTACTTTTGAGACAAATCCTGATGATGGGAAATGCGAACTTCATGTGTTGCGTGGGAAATTAATCACTCCGTGTATGCTGGGAACGTTGAAAAACAGGGTTGAACTACAACATGACGAAGGTAGTACGATCATCACAAGGGATTGGGGATAATGCGTAGGTCAAAAAGCGCTGCCGGATCGTCATAATGTAGCAGGCTGAATGATGCCATCGACACGGAAGCCGGCGAAGCCTGGCGTGATGGTGCTGATGCGGGCGGTTGTGGGGAAGTGAAAAGAATGACTTCTCAAGGAACAGAAGATAAATTCCGGATTCTTTGTTCTTGCTGATGCCTGTCATGATTCGTACGATGAAAACGGTTGATTTTTCATGTTGGGCATAATAACAGAAGGTCTCCGTTTGTTCGTAACAACTAAGCCATTATGGTTAGCAATGTCGGTAGATTAATCAACTTTTGAAATAATGCAGAAACATATGAAAATTTCATGGCCAGCAATTATTCTGATTATTCTTGGTATAGTTATTGTGATTTCACCATGGACCTTTGCCCCGGTCTGCGAAGTGGGAGGAATGTACGTGAAGACGGCCTCGGGCACGAATCTGCCGATGCCGTGCGGATGGACGGCCCGGGCTGAGATTGGGCTCGGGGCGCTGCTCGTTGTCGGAGGCATACTGCTCCTCATCGCAAAATCCAATGAGACAAAAAGGCTTATCGGCATATTTTGTGCAGCGATCGGCGTCCTCGTCATCCTGTTCCCGACGGTTATCACCGGAATGTGCAAGCTGGCTGACCATCCCTGCAACATACTGACAAAACCGGTGCTTATCCTCCTCGGTATTGCAACCCTTATTGTCTCGGCGTACGTTGCCTACTCGGTGCGGGCCGATTGACCGGTGCTTCCGGTCCGGAATTTTTTTTTAAGTGTGGCATCGGGAATACCTGCGAACGGCTGTCCCGGTATATGCTGGAGTCTTTTGATTTGTCTTATATAGAACCGGACTCTTCGATGTGCCTGCCCATTTTTCAGATCCCCATCCTTCCATATTTAAAAAGAGACCATAACAATGCAATATTTTCCTTTAAAATATCCACCTCCGGCAGGTCTTAAGAAAAGTGTTCCGGGATATCTTCCGGTTTCACCCGCAGGCTGGGCAGGAATTTTTTTTATGGCAATGCAACAGGATTCCGGTTTTTAGCCATGTTGCCCAATCCGAAAAATACGTTAAGGAGAAGAAGAGAGAAACAACGATAACAGCACCATGACGCATGCGCCTTCCCTCCCCTATTTCCAAAAAGCACACGGCTGGTATAACAAATGCCGGCCGGTGGGCCGCCATCCGGCCGTTCTCCTCTTCCTGATCGCGCTCCTGCTGGTACAGCCGGTTTGCGGTTTTGTTACTGTCGAATATTTTCACCAGACAGATTGCCTGAACTGCATAAGGACGGATCCTATTATCCACGATATCAGGGAGCGCTATGGGGATCGAATATCCGTTAAGGATATTACTATCGATACACGACAAGCAATCCGGCTTCTCATGTCCTACGGAAGGACCGAAATTCCCGTAGTTGTCATAAATCATGTGAAGGTCCTTGACGCGCCGGAGATAACCAAAGACAGGATCGAAGAGGAGATCGGATTAGCCGAGGCTGGTGCCTATGCTGGTAAAGGAGCGCCGGTGGGGACAGGTTCCCTGCCAGACTCCGGGTCCCTTGCGATTCTATTCTCGTATTTCCTGGGGATTATGACCGGGCTCTCCCCATGCCTGCTCGGGAGCCTCGTCGTCATGATAGCGGCAGCGACCACTACTGCAGGTTCCCCCATGACAAGACGGGTCTATGCTCCCCTCTTTGGTGCAGGACTCGTGACCGCGTACCTTCTTGTCGCGGCGGGTGTTCTGCTGGCCGGATTCCGGCTCACCACCGGTTCGGGGTTCAGCACGACGGTATATGCAATCGCCGGCCTTGTCACAATCGGCTTCGGGCTCCTCCAGCTGGGGCTCATCAGGCTCCCTGATATAGCCGAGTCCCGGACGATGCACCTCTTCTCCCGGTTCAAAAACCTCCCGGGGGCGTTCCTTCTCGGAATCATCTTTGCGATCATCCTTGCTCCTTGTGCAGGTGCACCGTTCCTCATCCTGATCGAAATTCTCCTGTTTACAGGTTCGGCCTATGCACTTGCGATGGTCCTTGCTTTCGGGGCCGGAATAATGACACCGTTTTTAGTCATCGGCATCGTCTCCGGTTCCCTGCCTAAGGAACGGTTGGTACGCTACAGCACGCTGGTTCAGAAAGCGAGCGGGATCCTGCTCATCATTTTTGGTGTCTGGTTACTGATGGCGATATGATCGGGTTCGTGTCGTCAAGCGGGATCAATTACTACCTTCCTCAAAGGTCTAAGGATCGTAGTAAGATCATTGTCGGCCTCGTTCCGTAAAGGGGGATTATCCCCTCGTTCACACCAATGTCCGGACCCCAACTCAACTTTTTTTTCGTTAAAGTAAATTTACATGATTAAATAATCCAATATTATCGCTGGTTTTATAATTCGGGCAATTTAAAGTGCGATCTCGAAAATTATGTTTCGAAACCTTTTAATTAAGCTCTCACTCAATTTACACTAACCACAAAGAGTTTTAACTCAATGTGCGTGGCATTGCATTTTGAATACTCTCGTGCATTCGCACGTAGGGAGGAGGCTAAATGGAACAAATTGTATTTGGCATTGGAATTACTGCATTGACAGGAGCTCTTGCCACCATAGCCGGTTCTGCGGAAGATACTGAATCCAACATCGGGTCCCAGGGTGACCCGAACTCACAGGTTCAGCTCGCACCGCAGATGGGTTTCGTGCACCGCATCTTCAACAAGGCGATTGCCGGTGAACCCCCAGCATACGGTCTCTGGTGTGCACTGGGTGCAGGTCTGGCATGGGCGTTTATGGCGATGCAGGTAAACGCGGTTCTCGCAATCGTCATTGGCTGTGTACTCGCAGTCCTTGTACAGGGCGTCTATGCAACCACCGCGTATCTTGGCAGGACGGCAAGTCTCGCCAAGTTCGGTCAGCCGGTCTACGTGGACGTTCTCAAGTCCATGACATCGGTCACTATGGCACATGCCTTCATCGCAATATTCTGTACCGTAACACTCTGTCACCTGATCAACGGTGCTCTGGGACATCCGTTCCCGCTGCCGCTGCTCGGTCTGATCTGGGGTATTGCACTCGGTGCAGCAGGTTCTGCGACAGGCAACCCGTACTATGGAAAGGAACGCCAGTACCAGAACCAGAAGTTCGGTGCAGGTGTCCCGATCTCAGCATCGGGTAACATAGTCCGCTACGCAGAAGCCGGCGAGCGCAACTCACTGGACAATGGGTTTTTCACCCATAAGATTGGCGGTTCAGCATCAGGAGTCTGTTTCGGTCTGATTGTGTTCCTTGAAATCTGGCGTACGATTCTCTTTGAGAAGGTCAGCGCCGGCTGGGGTGCAATCGTTGTCGGTATCCTGATGATCCTCATCTTCACCGTAATCGACCGGTACATTGAGGTCTGGGCACGCAAGAACTACGGACCATATACAGAAGCCAAGGTGGCATCATGACCGCAGTCGCAGCAAAACCACAGGCAGGAGGCGCAATGAACCCGACCGCAATGGCGGTTGGCGTAGTTATGCTTCTCATCATCCTTGCACTCTGCTGGTTTGTTTCACCAGGTGCCGGTCTGATGGCACTCGTCGGTGTCACCATCGGCGGTGTCCTGATTGGATTCGGTACGCACTTCGTACCGGTCGGTGGTGCTCCGGCAGCAATGGGGCAGGCACCGGGTATCGCAACGGGTGTTGCAATGCTTGCAGCTGGTGCTGGTCTCGCCGGGCTCTTTGGCGGCGCATGGGCTGCTGAACAGGGCCTTGTCGTCGCAACAATAACCGGTGGAGTCGGTGGCGGACTGATGATGGCTATTACCTGCATGATGGTGAATTTTGTCTATGTTTTCGGCATGGGTATTCCTGCAGCATCAGGTAAAGTCGCAAAAGACCCCATCACCGGAGACACACAGACTGAATACAAATCCCAGGGAACTGAAGGTCACGGTCTTCCGTTTGTATCATTCGTCGGAGGCGTCACCGGGGGTTTTCTCGCAGGCGCTGGCGGTACAATCATTTACCTGCAGCTTCTTACCCTCTACGAGGCAACACTCCCGGCCGTTATGAGTATGCGCCCCGAACAGGTGATGCCCATTGCGGTCGCAGCCGCAGGTATTTTCGCTGTTGGTCTGTTCCTCGTGAATGCAGTGCTGACCGCCTATAACATCACGGGAACAATCGAAGGACCCCACGACCCGAAATTCAAGCGCTGGCCACGGTCAATCGTTGCATCCGCTGTCGCATCAGCCCTCTGCGGTTTTCTGGCTATCCTGATCGTTGCAATATGAGGTGTTGAAGATGTCAGTAAAAATTGAAGTAATTCAAGGGGGCATTCCTCACCAGAAGATCATGATTGGGGGACTCGTAAGCACACTCGTGTGTCTCTACCTGACGTACCTCAATGTGCTCACCAACACCGAAATGTTCGCATTCTTTGGTGGACTTGCGATGATTACCGCATTGATCTGGGGGAGCCACACCATCAAGGTGCTGTGCAGTTACGGTATTGGTACCGGCGTGCCGTCAGCAGGTATGATCGCATTCGGTTCCGGCGTTATTGCAATGGTGCTTGCCACTAAACCAGTATTCGGTATGGCAGCTCCAATCGTCGCACTTGTTCTCGCAGCCGTTGTCGGGTTCATTCTCGGGTATATTTCAAATAATATCCTGAACATGAAGATCCCGGCAATGGTCCAGGCACTTACCGAAATGGCAATAGTTGGTGCACTTTCCCTCATGGGATTCGCAGCACTGATGACTGGTGGATTCACCTTTGCCGGTCTGACCACAGGTGAGGTCTCGATGCTCGGCTTAACTATAAGCTCAACCGAGAACTCATTTATCGGTGGCGCACTTATTGCCGTTGCATTCCTTCTGGGAGCTATCGCAATCCAGCACCCGTTCAACGCGACCCTGGGACCTGGCTGGAAACAGGACCGGATGCTCATGTTGACCGCAGAATGTGGTTTCCTGAGCATGATCGTCGCTGCATTCATGTCCTTTGCATTCATCAGCGCGGGATCTGCAATTATATCGTTAATCGTTGCGATTATCGGGTGGGCATACACTTACAACCAGTATATATGCCTGTCAAAGCGCGACGCCGCTGCATGGCTTGATGCAAAGCCGATTCCTGATATGGAGGGACACTGACATGGCATACATTCAGGTACTCCCGGAATACGGACTTGTTGCTGATCCAATGATCGGGCTCGTGACCACTGCTGGTGAATCACTTTCACCCGTTCTTGAGAAGGTCGCAACCCTTGAGGCAGTGACCGCCGATCTGGTCAACATGCTTTCCGGTGAGGGTAACTACCTCGCGTCGTTCCCCAACAGGGAGAACGGTCTCGCGATCGGTGGCGTTATTACCTCATTCTGGTACGGGCTTGCAATCGGACTATTCATTGCCGGAATCATTGCATTCCAGCTGATCAAGGTGGGCTGATATGGCAGACAAGAAATCACCAGCAAGTGGCTGGCCGCTCGTCAAGGGAGACTTCATCTCTGGCGACCCGAACTCATGTGTCGCGGTTGTCACCATGGGATCTCACCTCGACGAAAAGGGCATCTGTGACGCCGGTGCGGCAATGTGCGGTTCCTGTAAGACTGAAAACCTCGGTCTTGAGAAGGTTATCGCCAATTATATCGCAAACCCCAACATCCGCTTTATGCTCTGTTGCGGTACTGAAGTCAAGGGTCACCTCGCCGGCCAGACCATGATCGCTCTCCACAAGGGCGGCGTGAAAGATGGCAGAGTCGTCGGTGCTGAAGGCGCTATCCCCTTCATCGAGAACCTCAATGAAGCGGCGATCAAGCGCTTCCAGGAGCAGATCGAATGCGTCAACATTATGGAAAGCGAAGACCTCAACGCAATCAAGGCAAAAATCAACGAACTGAAAGCCCGTGACCCGGGTGCGTTCGCTGCTGATGCCATTGTCGTCGAGGTCAAGGAAGCCGGCGGTGTTGAGGAGGCAGGTGGAGAAGTTGCCCCGATCTCCGGCGAGATGGCGATCATTACTGCCCGCTTGAAGATCATCGAGAAGATGGTGACGGGTATCGGATACCGGGACAAGTTTGCCGCCGGGGTCTATGCAGGTAAGATCGAAGGCCTGATGATCGGTCTGATCATCTCGTTCGCCCTGGTCGGATTCCTGATGATGAGGTGATAGAGATGGCAGAAGAAGCAAAGACTACAGGACCAGTCAGGATGGTTGCGATTGAAAATATGGTGGAAAACATCCGCTATAAATCACAAATCCTGGCACGGACCAACAAAATTGACTCGGCAGTAACCGCAACCGGTTTAATCGGGTTCATGGCAGGATTGCTCTGTGCACTGATCCTGATTTTACTGCCGGCATTACTGGTGGGATGAGGTGAAAGAGATGGCAGACAAGAAATCACCAGCAAGTGGCTGGCCGCTCGTCAAGGGCGACTTCATCTCAGGCGACCCGAACTCATGTGTCGCGGTTGTCACCATGGGATCTCACCTCGACGAAAAGGGCATCTGTGACGCCGGTGCGGCAATGTGCGGTTCCTGTAAGACTGAAAACCTCGGTCTTGAGAAGGTTATCGCCAATTATATCGCAAACCCCAACATCCGCTTTATGCTCTGTTGCGGTACTGAAGTCAAGGGTCACCTCGCCGGCCAGACCATGATCGCTCTCCACAAGGGCGGCGTGAAAGATGGCAGAGTCGTCGGTGCTGAAGGCGCTATCCCCTTCATCGAGAACCTCAATGAAGCGGCGATCAAGCGCTTCCAGGAGCAGATCGAATGCGTCAACATTATGGAAAGCGAAGACCTCAACGCAATCAAGGCAAAAATCAACGAACTGAAAGCCCGTGACCCGGGTGCGTTCGCTGCTGATGCCATTGTCGTCGAGGTCAAGGAAGCCGGCGGTGTTGAGACTGCCGCTGCCGGAGTAAATCCCCAGTTCCTCGAGATCGAGAAACGGCTCGACAAAATCGAGAAGAAAATTGAGTTTGTTGACGCAGAGGTCGCGCAGCGTGTAGGGAGAAAGATTGGACGAGATATCGGTATACTGTACGGGTTGGTCGCTGGACTGACCGTATTTGTGATGCTGCTGTTTTTGTACCAGAAATTGATGACAATGGTGTAATGGAGGTGTAAAAGAAATGTTCAAATTCGAAAAAGAACAGCAGGTCTGGGACTTCAACGGTACCAAGCTTGGTGGACAGCCTGGCGAGTACCCGACGGTATTGGGTGCCTCAATTTTCTACAACAAGCATGAGATTGTGCTCGATGACAAGACGGGAAAGATCGACAAACCGAAAGCAGAAGCGCTCTGGAACCGCTGTCAGGTACTCTCTGATACGACCGGCATCCCGCACTTTATCCAGATCCTTGCTGAATACCCTGAAGCGTTTGAAAGCTACTTTACGTGGTTTGACAGTATCGACAACAAGACCGCATTCCTGATGGACTCGTCAGTACCCAAGGCGCTTGCCCATGCATGCAAGTACGTGACTGATGTCGGGCTTGCACACCGTGCGATCTACAACTCGATCAACGGTTCTATTGCCCAGGATAACATTGATGCGTTGAAGAACAGTGATGTGGATGCAGCAATCGTCCTCGCCTTCAACCCCGCTGACCCATCCGTTGTCGGCAGGGAGAAGGTGCTCGTCGAGGGTGGCGTAGCTGGACAGACAAAGGGTATGCTCCAGATCGCAGAAGAGTGCGGTGTCACCCGCCCGATTCTTGATACTGCAGCAACCCCGCTCGGTCTTGGTTCCGGTAGTGCATACCGTGAGATCCTCGCATGTAAGGCAATCCATGGCTACCCGACGGGTGGTGCATACCACAACATGACCGTTGCCTGGACCTGGCTCCGCCGCTGGAAGGGTACGCACAAGACCCCGTCGTTACTGGCTGAAGGCTACAAGGATAAACCACTCCTTCTCGAGCAGATGTCGCACCACTACCTTGGCGGTATCGAGGGTATCAAGCAGGCTGCATGGTCTGCTCCCGATATCGGCTGCAATATGATTGCCAGCACCCTTGGTGCTGACCTCATCATGTACGGACCGATCGAGAATGTCGAAGCAATGATCACGGCACAGGCATACACGGATATCGCTGTCCTTGAGGCAATGCGTCCCCTCGGTATCGATGTCAAAGCAGATAACCACCCCATCTTTAAACTCATTTAATTTTTTTTTGTTTTCAGGCCCTGTGAGTTATTTCGCCAGATGAGAAATCTCCAGGTTTCTTCAAAATAATAGTCAATTACAAAAAAGGTAATTGTGCCAGATCCATTCCCGGGATAAAGGAGGGGCCAGAGTATGTTCTCTCCCGTTACCCACCTTTTGCGTGGTGCGATGGTGATGAATGATCTGGTTTAACGATACTATCGCGTCAGGATCGCCACAGCAGCAGGGGCGAAGCGGTGAACCGGAACTCCTGGAAATGTGTGAAGTAATACAGTACGTTCCAGGGATGTCATCACGGTCAGGACAGGTAAAAAGCTACCAGGGTACGGTACGCTTTTTTTAAAAAAAAAAGATATGGGATGATGCTATTTAATTATTCATACAGGGGTGAGAAACCCCACTTGACAACATTCCCATACCGTAAAACGATTTTTGGATCGGTTGCACAGACAGGACAGACATAATCTTCAGGCAGATCCTCAAATTTTGTCCCGGGTTTGATTCCACGGTGGGGTTCCCCGCGTTTTTCATCATAGATATAGTCGCACATGGAACAGATATAGCGTGTCGGCCGCCACTCGTCAAAGCCCCACTTACCGACTTTACCTTTTCCCTGAAACCCACAGACCGGGCAGAGATAGGTATCGGGAAGATCATCAAAGGGGGTCCCCGCTGGTATTCCATTATGCGGCTCCCCGCGAAGCGGTGAATAGACATACCCGCAGACCCTGCACTTGTATCTCATCAGAGCCGCTGTATTCTTTTTTGCTGCGGCTTTCTTTTTCGCTGCAACCGGTTTTTTGGTCACACCGCTCTTTTTTGACGTTGTTGCTGCTTTTGCCATAAGAGATTCACACCTTCCTCAGCCCTTCATCAACATCTTTTTTTTAGAAGAGCCAGCTCTAGGTGAAGATAGAAACTACCTGCTATTATAAATTTTGTTTAATGCAAGTATGAAAGGGGAGATATGGCAGAGGGTGGTACTTACAAACGATCACTGGGATTGTTTGAACTCGTCAGCCTTGGGGTAGGAGGGACGATTGGTTCGGGTATTTTCGTTGTGCCCGGAGTGGCCGCGAAACTCAGCGGCCCGTGGTCGCTCCTAGCATGGTTGATTGTTGCCATATCCGCGTCCTGTGTCCTTCTTTCCCTTGCGTATGTGTCTTTCAGGTTTACGTCATCCAATAGTTTTTTTTCACTCTTCAGTTCGGTATTTGGCGCCCGGTTTGCCCTACCACTCATCCTACTGTACCTCATTTCTTCCGTATTTGGCGTCTCGACCATTGCAGCAGGGATAGGTCAGTACATATCCTACTTTGGCATTTCAAATGTGCTGCTCATCGAGATCGCCATCATTGGTGCTTTCTGCTGGCTTAACATCAGTGGTATCTCTCTTTCGGGGATGACCGAAAATATTCTCACCACCCTTAAGATTATTCCCCTTGTGATCATCGCGTTCCTGCTTATTCCTTTTATAAAAGTTGATAATTTTGTTCCCCAGACTCCGGTCACTGTCACGGGATTCCTCGCAACGATCATTATTGTGTACTGGCCATTTACCGGTTTTGAGATCAGCGCGATCCCGGTTGAAGAGACGCGGGACCCGAAGCTCATCCGGCGATCGCTCATACTGGTCATGGGAATTGTGGTGTCACTGTATCTCCTTCTCAATGTTGCGCTTATCGGCAGTGTTGGCGCAGAAGCACTTGCTGCATCACCCGCTCCTCTTGCCACTGCAGCCGCGATCGTCTTTGACCGTTCAGGTTCCTTTATTGCAATAATTGGGATTGTAGCAATGCTCTCCGCCATCAACGCCTATATTATTGGGACATCCCGCATTCTCCAATCCATGTCAGCCCGGTTTTCCATTCCGAAAATCCGGGATTTGACCCCACGGGGTACACCAGCAGTTGCGTTAATCGCAGGTTGTGCAATCAGCGCGGCTCTCCTGCTCTTTTCCAACCATTTTGCCCAGCTCGCGACAATTTCCGTGATCACAACCCTGATCCCTTACATCTTTTTCTGTCTTGCCTCATGGGTCCTTGTGACCGATACCAGAGCCCGTCTTATATCTGCCGCCGGAGCGCTCTCAACTGCTGCTATCCTCATCATTTACTTTATCGTTTAGGGAATGTATCTTAAAAAGCGAATGCAATCCGCCAACCACCAGATCCCTCAATTTTATCCGCCACCACAGCCTATATCTTAAATCAGACTATGCAGGACATACTTTCCGAAATTATCTATGCGTTTGCCGCCTTGTTCATCATCCTTGACCCGCTTCTGTCCGTGCCCATCTTTGCAGCAATGACCAAAGGTCAGACACCTGCTGAAATACATAAACAGGCGTTCATCGCAGTCGCAGTTGCAGGAGGACTGATGTACCTCTTCTTAATTTTCAATAAGATGATCTTTGATATCTTCAGGCTCAATATGGCCAGCTTCCAGATTGCCGGGGGTATTCTTCTTTTCCTTCTCGGGATTCAGGAAGCACTTGGTATTGAAATCGGGCATTGTAAGGAGCATTCAACAACAGCTGCAGGTGTGGTCATCGGAACACCGCTTCTGTGCGGGCCGGGTGCCATTACCACGGTAATGCTTCTTTCAAAAGATTATGGCCTGCTTGTCCCACTCATTGCTATAACCCTTTCCCTCATCGCTACATGGCTCGTTCTCTACTATTCGGAGAACATCCAGCGCGTCTTAGGAGAGGTTGTAACTGATATCATGGGAAAAGTCCTTGGCATGCTGGTTGCTGCTATCGCTGTAAATATTATTGCATCAGGTATCATGGCTTATCTTGCATTGGTATAACTCTTTTTTAAAAAATCTCCCTCCATGTATTAGGGAGCACATAATTGGAGGAGAGATATCGGTGAATATGATGTTTTTTTACCATTTTTCCCGGCTCTGTAGAAACAGACATGAACGGGAGTTCACACCCGGACCATGAAAATCTTCTCAATACGATAGACTCCCGCCTCAGGGCCTCTGCGAGGCACGGCGGGGCAGGGAGTTGTTTTGAATTTTGCTCACCGATCCGCCGCGGGGGCGTCCCTTCGGGGGCGGCGGCAATCATCCTATCTGAGGGAGAGAGTTGCAACAATTCCCTATCATATCTGAATAAAACGATTTTCATGGGAAATGCTCAATTACCGGCTAAACGCTCATGGGGGTTTCACCCCCGCCGCTGTGGCTCCCCCCAAATGCGATAGACCCCGAACTGGTAATACGCCATTATCGCTCTCAGCGCAGGGGCGGTATGGGGGGACAGGCACTGTCCCCTCCGTCATCGTACCGGTGCTATGAATTTCATATCATAGTAAGAGAAATTCTACGGAGCCATTTTTCCAAGATTTTTTACCCCCATTCACAATTTTTTAGAATCCATAGGAAAAGATTCAATCCAAAAGATTCCTTAATCCCCAAAATGCGTTTGCTCCGTCAGATCTATGATAACCGGCGTAAGCGTATATCAAATCAAAAATACTGGTATTTTTCTGGCACAACAGGTTGTCAGCACCATTTTTATCAGGAATCGCGCTTCAGAGAATATACTTCAACCATGTGATGGGGATGATAGCGCATTTTTGCCTCACGGAGTCCGGCTATACCAAGATCGCTTTCCCGGTTAATACAGGGGTATTTTTTCGTCAGAAATGCTGCGGTTTCGGCATTGATCACTTTATAGATCCCTTCGCAATCAGGCAGTCCCTTTTCGAAATGTACCAACGCGGTATCAGCATTGAAGTGTTCGAACAGGGCCATTGCACCGATTTTTGAAAAGACCCTTATGATCAATCCCTTAATCGCCAGTTCGTCAAAATGATCAATGGCATAAAAAACTGCTTCCTTTTCATGTGCAAGGACCTTATCGTTTTCACACCCTTTCCATTCGCACCATTCGATCAGGAATCGTTTTACTTCCTCCCAGTTTTCCCGGGTGATCGGCTCAACCGAGCTGGTGCAGTTGCGACGGAATTTGCTTATCTGGCGACGGATCGTCAGGTAATTCTTCCCCGGAAGCTCTGCAAGGTCTGCAGAACGGTACACGTATTCAAAATGATTACGGTCAGGAACAAGGTTGATACCAGGACAGATTTCCCGCATCCAGCTGGCGGTGTCCGGATCTATCAGCACGATTGGTTCATTATCGCTGATATCTGATGCCAGCCGTAGCAACGATCGGAGGAGCGCGGGATCCCTTGGACCAATCGGGGGACGGAACCGGGTGATATCATCAATGGTGCTTGCGATGATGAGATTTTTTTGTACATAGGTATACTGGTAGTGTGCGTAATGATTCCAGCAGACCATATTCGTGAATGTATTATCACTATGTGTCTGCGGATACTGTGCATAGTGCCGCTCGAAAAAAGCCCGATCTGCAAGAGTGACAGGTTTAAAATTTTCCTGAGTAAGCATCAGGTATCGCTCCGGAATATCAGCGGAACATGTCCTTCCATAGGGTGAAATCCGAAGGGCAGGTAAAATTTTTCAGTATCTGGTTCTGCAATAAGACCGATCCAGGAAATTCCCCGTTCAACGCATTTTTTTACTAATGTTGAAACGATCTGAGTTCCGATTCCG
>Ga0315285_10002385_pt1 | contig 19628 bp, 18 predicted proteins | sample YL17G09_36_MG_FD_203698 | JGI IMG/M metagenome (GOLD analysis project Ga0315285, IMG submission 203698) | Sediment microbial communities from Yellowstone Lake, YNP, Wyoming, USA - YL17G09_36 | ecosystem: Environmental > Aquatic > Freshwater > Lake > Sediment | place: USA: Wyoming | collected...
GCCAGGTAAAAGAGAGTCGCTTCCCCGGAGCCGATTACCTTGTAGCCGTGCCCGACTCCGGGCGGGATTCGCAAGCGCCATGGCCGGAGCTCTCCCACGTAAAGAGTGTTGATCTGGCCGTGCGTGGGCGAACCTTCGCGTAGGTCGCACAGCACCACCTGGAACATGCCCTGCACCGGCACCCAGACGTCTGTCTGCTCGAAGTGGTAGTGGAGCGCCTTGATCACCCGCGGATAGGCAACAGCCACAGAAACTTGGAGCGTCGGGCAGTTCGCCAAGCCCTCCGTGAGTGGCGAGGCGCCAATTCGAAAAAGCTCCGTGAAGTAGCCGCGGTCGTCCGGGTGCAGCACCCCCGCCTCGAGCCGGACGCCGAGGATGAGCCGCGCATCATCAAGCCGGTTGATGACGGCTTCCAGGCCGCAGCTCTCTTGTTTGGGTAAGCTCAGCTTTAGCCCACAGCGTTCACCTAGCGGAAGAACTTCGCTCATTCTCTTCCTCGTCTTCTCGTCACCGGGCATGCTGTCTCGCGCCCACAGCCGTGCGTGGATTACACCTTATTGGCGCCGCCCTGTGCCACGAGGTTATTTGCGCGCAAGAGAGACTCGAACGTTCCGGCATCCGTCCACCAGCCTTCCAGGATACTGTGCGTCAAAGACCCCTCTGCCAGGTACTGGTTGTTGACGTCCGTAATCTCGAACTCTCCCCTGCCCGAGGGTATTAGCTTGCGGATGCGGTCAAAAACCGTCCCATCATACATGTAAATTCCTATCACCGCGTAGCGCGATTTCGGCTCCTTCGGCTTTTCTTCGATGCGGATGATTCGGTTGCCGTCAAAAACTGGAACGCCGAACCGCTGTGGGTCGGGCACCTCTTTGAGGATGATATGTGCGCCGCGCTCCTGCTTTTCGAATCTCTCGCAAGCTGCCAGGATATTGGTCTCAATCAGGTTGTCACCCAGCACAACGCATATCTTCTGGCCGTCCGCGAAGTGTTCGGCCAACCGGAGGGCATCAGCAATCCCACCTTCGCCTTCCTGGTAGGTGTAGTTGATATGCTCAAGGCCAAAATCCTTTCCATTGCCTAAGAGGCGCAAGAAATCACCAGCATCCTGCCCCCCCGTCACCAGGAGAATGTCTCTTATCCCCGCGTTGACCAAAGTGTGGATCGGATAAAAGATCATCGGCCGGTCGTATATGGGGAGCAAGTGCTTGTTGGTGACGCGAGTGAGAGGGTAAAGGCGCGACCCAGTTCCTCCAGCCAGAACAACACCTTTCATCGTAGATAGCCCGATCGCCATTTCGGGAGAACCCTCCGAGAACCCAATACTGACCTTCGTGGTCCGAAGTTCCACAGTATTCTCCACGCGAGACCGGGATTAGTCAAGCTTTCGGGCAGCCAGGTAGTGGGCTAAATCTGTGTTGCCGATACGAAAGTTAGTATTGACTTTCAGCAAGCGCCCGCAGTAAGCTGTCACGATGAGCACAGAGAAGAATCCGGCTGCGGTAGCCTTAGGCCATTTGGGCGGCCGTGCCATCGCCAAGCGTGGGGCGGAATACTTCCGCAACCTTCAAGCCAAGCGCAAAACACGAGCGGGTGGAAGGCCGCCACGGCCGGTGGCCAAGAAACGCTAGGCATACCGTCCAGCGCGCCAGTCCCGCTTTGACAAACCCTCGCGTGGGTCGTAGCATTTGTATGCTCGCCCCCGGCGCAGATGGCCCCGCAATCGGGCTTGGGTCCGGGGGCGGGGGGTGTCAATGTGAACTTGGTTAGAGGTCTCCGGACAGTTTGCACTGGGATGCAGCAAGGTGGGTGAGGGCAAAGGGACGGGGGAGCCCGCCCGAAGCCCTCACCCAGAAAAAGCGTGCTCCGGGGTCTCCGGTGGTAGGATTTGGGTTTTTCCCGAGAACTCAACTCTTACCAAAAGGAGACGAGCATGGGCACCCGCGAGAAGCTTATCAAGGCCCGGCTGGCGATGCTACCCCCGGCCGTGAGAGGGGCTTGGCTCTTGTCTTCGGCGCTTGGATCTTTCTTTAGGAGTGAATGACATGCTAAGGGTTATATCCAATGTTAGGTCCTTGCTTCGCTTGCAGCGTGAAATCCTTTCGCTAGCCTGGCGCGGCCGCCGTTCGGAAACAGCGCTCGCAGCACTCCTCCGCTTGAAAAATGAATTGTGGCCGTATTTGCCAGCCAACAAGCATCCCATAAAGAGCGTCGACGAACTGTTTCCCGGGATCCGATGTCACGTGCAGCTACGGGAAGAATGCTTTGACCCACAACATCGGCACTATTACCGGGTATACATGCACCAGACGTGCGTGCTGGCAGCCATCACCGCCTATTTGCGGCCGAAGCGAATCTTCGAGTTTGGCACCCATCGGGGCAAGACCACGGTTAATTTGGCACTGAACTCCGGCGAGGACTGCGAGTTTTTTACCCTGGATTTGCCCTTGGATCAGCAGATCGGCGACACCATGCTGCCGCTCTCGGACGCGGATCTCGGCATACAGCACGGACGGAAACTCGGCGAACTGTACGAAGTTCATCCGGCCGTGCGGACTCGTATCACGCAACTCTACTGCGATTCAGCGAAGTTCGATTCCGAGCCATACGCAAACTCCTGCGACCTGATTTATATAGACGCCGGGCACACCTATGAGTACGTGGCCAATGACTCTCGGCATGCTTTGCGAATGCTACGCCGGGGCGGTGTGATTATTTGGGACGACTACTGCCCACCATGGCCAGGAGTGGTGAAGTCTCTGCAAGAAGAAGCTCACCGCCGAAATATCTGTCAGATTGAAGGTACGGAAATGGCGATTTATATCGACCAGGAAGGCAGGTGATTCGGAGGCTGCAAGCAAGAAATGCGTTTCGAGGCGCCAGGAAAAGGTCGTTGCCCGCTTGCCGAAAGGATTACGCTGCCAGACTATCCTCTGCTCAGCTTCAGGACTGCTAACCCCAATTCAACTTCCTGGCGACGTATGCCGCCAATCGCAGCCAGGCACAAGGTGTAAGAGAGTACACCGAGACCAACCACTGCGGTCAAGGGCCAACTCAGTGCCCAATATACTGCCAGTCCCATGAACGCGGAGGCGAGTAACGGCCGCCAGACCAAACCAAGAATCCCCGGGGAAAAGAGAAAGCGGCGGAAAAAGTGGAGGTAGAGGAGTGTGCTATACACTTCCGTGGCCACGGTCATAATGGCGGCGCCCAAGGCATCCAGCCTGGGAATCAAGATCAGATTGCCGGCGATGTTCAGAACGATTCCGGTGACTACTGCGGCGAGACTGTATTTTTCCCGACCCACAGCATTAAGCGATGCAGGGAAAGTTGCATTCAGGAAGATAAGCGACGCGGTCCAGATCAGTACTTGAAGGTAAAGGGCCGAACTATCGTATTGCGGGCCGTAGAGGCGTGCGATCAACTTGGGTGCGATCAGCATAGTGCCGACGCCGAGTGGGAAGCCCATTGAGGCCAGGACTCTGATGGCCATACGGCATCCCGCCCTGAACTGATCAGCGTCTCTCTCAAAGCTGCGTGCAAGGAGCGGAAAAATTGCGCCCATAAACGCAGCCGGAATGAAGATGAGCGCTTCCATAAGTTTGTAGGCAGCATTATAGGTCCCCACGGAATAATCGCCCTTCAAGTAGGCCAGCAGGATCGTGTCGGCTCGAAAATAAATGCGAAAAAATACCCCCACCAACAAGAATGGGACCCCACCCCTTGCCACTTTTTTCAGGTCATCCAGGCTGGGCCGCACCATCAAGCCAACCAGTTTCCGGGCCATAGTCAAATAGACCACTAGGGCAGCAACAAAAGTCGCCAAAGCGTATGACCAGGCGACGTGCGACAGGCCGGGTGCAAGGTGCAGGATCGCAAATACGAAGAGGAGTCGCGACCAATCGGTTAAACCTGTCAGAAGCGCGCTGGCGCCCGCGCGTTCAAAAGCAAGGAAAAGAAATCCCAAAGTTTGGCCCAAAACATCCGGCAACATCGCAAGAAACAGGATGAGAATTATGACCCAGGTGTTCACTGGAACTTTCGTTGCCCAGGCGATCCCCAGTCCCGCGGTTGCCCAAAGCGCAAAGGTAACAACCCTCGCGTACAGGGCGGCACTGAACCAGCGAGAGGCTTCGCCGCGACGCCTAGAAACCTCGCGCATCATCCATGTCGAGATACCCCAGTCCGTCAACGCGGAGAAAATCCCCACAAATGTAAGCGCGAAGGAGAATTTACCTACTTCCGCGACACTTAGGTATCGCACCAATAGGAGAAAAACCAGCAACGCCGCCAGTTTGCCGCCTGCCTGCGCCAGTACCAGGAAAAGGGAGTTGCGCCCGGCGGTAATCCCCGCCTCTTTGAGGCGCGACTGTGGGTCTGGTCCCCCAGCCGGACGGGGCGCAGCGCTCACGGATTGCCGCATGCCGAGGTTAGTCATAAGCTCCCGGTGGCGAACTCACGGGCTAGCCCCTCGCAATTGCGTCTGCTATCATAACTGGCCTGGGAGCATATTTCAGCACAGATTTCGGCTAAAGCTTTCTATTGGTGTTGTGCTACTGTATGTGGATCTGGTCCGACACCTGGAGCGAAGCGGATCGCACATTATTGACCAGCCGTGCCAGACAAAGACCTGGAACGCCCAGCCTACGGTCGGTGACAGAAGGACAACCCCTTGAAGAAGCCTAACGGGGTTGACAGGGTGGGTGAATGGACCTCCTGGCGGACGAGGAAGGCCCTTCAATGGGGCCGCACAGGCTCAGCGCCTGTGCGACATAAACAGGATGCAGGAAACCGTGGCGTAAGTGCTTTTGGCCCACAACCTATTGAAAGCCAAGGATGCCCGGGAGTCACTGAGCCCGTCACTGAACCCATACTTGACGACGAGCTTGGGCAGGAAGAATCGCGACCGCTGAATTGGCTTCTTTGGTAGGATGATGCCTTGTAGAACCACTGCCAACTTCAAGCGCAGCGGAGCGGTTTATCTAATCACCACGACATATACGAAACACTCCAACAGGGACATCGTGACTGGTTCGTTTCGACCGATCAACTTGCAGCGCCCGCCGTTTAACTTCCCGGAACCATTGACGATCGTCAACGAACAGTGGTACCCCTCCGGTGGCAGGGAAGCTGACAGAAGCGTTGCCTTGTGGAAGCTGGAGGAACTCGACGCTTCGAGTTATTAATAACCTGTGCAATGGAATAGGACCGTATCATAAGGGATTTTTGGAAAGGGGAATATGAGCAAGGTTGCTCCGGTTACCGGCATAACGGGCGAGGATGGCTCGTACCTGGCCGAGTTCCTACTGTCGAAGGGTTATCGGGTTTATGGTCTCATTCGCCCCAGCAGTACCATCAACTTTGAGCACCTCCTGCACCTGCAGGATAGGTCAGCTTTGAAAAGCTCATTCGCATGTTCAGGGAATTGATTGGGCCTCAGATCGTAGGGGGATTTCTCTGCTACGGCAGTCGGGGAAGCCAAGAAACTCCTCCTTGGGGCTAGTATGATTGGGTATCGGAGCCTACCGTCGGGAAAGTGGATTACGCCAATTCTCTTGGAGCCGTAACCAGGAAAAGCTCGCGAGGGTCGGGGTAAGGCCTCGGGGTGGAGGAGCGACACTCGCCCCTCGACCTCGTATCATCGGGATCGGGGGTCCGCTCCACGCCGGGGCGGTAGCAGCAATTTACAGTGTTGATTAAATGGCGGCTAGGTTTGGGCGCGTGGTCGCCACTCCCAAACAGGCCTCGATATCCCGCCAGAGATGGTCGGGCGCGTCCGCAATGATTTGAGGATTCGAGATGTCAAAATCGAAGCTCGTCGCGCCGACATTCTCATTCGTAATCAAGTTGCAGCCACAAAGCGCTGCTTCCACCACGGTTCGTCCCTGCGGCTCGATCCACTCTGGCAAGTGAACAAAGTTCTTTGCCCGATTGTAATAAGCCGGCAGTTCGCTCTGAGGCACATACGGGATGTGTTTCCCGATGAGCTTTTCTCCGGTGATATTCTTCCCAATCAGCAGAATGTTCTGTCCTGAAAACAGCCGCCTCAAGTTTTCGTAGCCTTTGTATTTGGCAATCATGCCGACGTAGAGGCAGTCAATGTCACGTGGTTCATGGCGATCAAAGAACAAGGACGTATCCACGAAAGGACGCGCAATAATCGGATTGCGAATAATTCCCTGGCCGAGAATTCCGCTCACGACGCGGTAGTGCAGAGGAGAAACAAAAACGCAGGCCAAGCTTCCCGCATACAGCCACCGAGCACGCTCCAGAGTACACGCGTCGGGACACCGAACACGGTCGCCAGAGCACGGGAAGGCAGGCCGCTGGCAAACGTCAACATACGCATTGTCGAAGTGAATGTAAGGACTACGAGCGACGATGCGTTCCAGCAGCGAGCGGTCTAGTGCTAAGCCTTCCTCCGGACAGTTAAAGAGGTCTGCCAGAAAGTAAACGTCTGCCGGAGGCAATGACTCCAGGCGGGGAGGAAACAGCCGCGACAATTTCCCTGTTCGGCGCGCAAAGACGCCAATATCATGGCCGCGTTGGCGGCCGTGCTCGATGACGGCCCGCAGCGCCATCTCCCCCCCGCCGTTGTATCTGAAAGGATGCAGGTATGAAAGAAAGTTGATCTTCATCTAGGGTAGTTCAATGCTCAGTGGCTCCGTCTTCCATTAGAGCTGCTGCCTGCTTAAAGAATCACCCCTCCCGTTTTCTGAGTTTCTGGTCCCATTTCTCGGCGAAGATCTTTTTGTTTCGTTCTTGTAGCTCTCGTTTAGAGATCGTCCGATTCAGAAACGAGATGGGCTCGTCATTGTCACTGATGCCGTAACGCGGGTGATGTCGGATATTCAGGTGCGGGACGACAAAGCAGCGGTATCCGAGGCTTCTGACGCGAAAGGACATGTCGATTTCCTCAAACAATGCGGGCGTGTAGGCTACATCGAAACCTCCGACCTCATCGAAGACCTTGCGCTTGAGGACAAAAAAGAATCCCGAGACCTCATCCACCTCCTCAATCTTTTTCAGGCCCAGCCGTTCGCCGCTTCCATCAGCTTCCCACCTGCCGCCTTTAGGGCCGACTTCGCCGACGTCGTCATTCTCCTTCAGGACCTGGACCAATGTTTCCACAGCTCCGGGACCAACCTCGACATCGTCGTTAGAGTAGCAGAGGTATTCGCCTTCGGCCAACATCGCGCCCATGTTCCAAGCTCGGGGGACACCCACGTTGGTGCTATTCACACAATATTTGTGAATGCCACGACTCGAGCGGATGAACTCTACCAGTTCTGGTTCGTGCGGATTATTGCACACCACGACTAGCTCATAAGGGACGGTTACGTTCCTCTTCAAGTCCGCTACGAGATCCCGGAGGTCCCGTGCGGGGCGAAAAAGATGCCTTGCACGATCGCGTAAGTTGCGCTGAAGCCTCAAGACCGGGACGATGATACTCACCAGTTCAGCCATTCGATCCTGCGCTTTCTTCCACCGGCCGATGACTCCGCACAATCCATTGCACCACCAGAGTATCAGGAATCAGCCAGCCTATAGACATTCGGACCAAGAAGGTCTTCCACGACCACGCATCGCAATTGCTGGTTACGGTATCCAGCTGCAAGCCTGCCTCGCGCACCATATCTTTGATATCTTTCAGGGTGAAGAACCGCAAATGGGTTCGATCCATGATGCCCGACTCGGTATATCGCCAGCGCCCTTTTGCATAAAGCATATACGCAACAGAAAAGTGCCTGACATTGGGGATACTCATCAGAACCTGGCCACCGGGAACAAGGAGAGAGACGTGGTTTCGCACTAGACGCCAAGGGTCCACTAGGTGTTCCAGCACGTCGGCGTAAATAATACAATCAAAATCTCTCTCGTCGATCGGTTGTTCAACGTCCTGTTCGAATACCGCATCGAGGTGCTTCCGTGCTCCTGCGGCAGCCAGTGGGTCCCTTTCCACCCCAATCACCCTGCACGGTGCACGCGCCTTGAGTGCAGTCCCCAACATTCCGTACCCGCAGCCGCAGTCGAGTATCTTGCGGCAGGTGATAGGTATGTGCGGTAGCAACTCCGTCCGTGGCCGGTCATAGTATTCAGCGCGCCTCGAGTCCAAATGACGCTGGGTCACCCTCGTTAGGCCCTCCCGGACACCGTTAGTGGTCGAATCTCCTCGATATTCAGTTCAGCTCGGAACAATGCCAAACCCTGCTGTTGGCAGATTTCGGCTACCGTCAGGTTTCTGGAGGGGTCTTCGGAAGCCAGCACGACGGCTTCGATGTGATGCTTTTCCACCAGTCGACCCAAGTCACTGAAGCCGCCCAGGATCGGGATGCCGCGAATCCGATCCCTGATCTTATGAGCGTCATCGTCAAGGAAACCGACCGGGGCGAATTGGCGCTTATTGAGAATCAAACGCAAAACGATCTCTCCATCATCGTCCGCAGGGTAGATAACCACGCGCTTGACTCCCGTAAGAGGTTGCGGCGCGATACGATCCAGGATGCGAAAGGAGAAGCGAAATGCGATAAAGAGCAGGGTGAACAAAATGAAGTCCACCACAAAAACCACCCGGGAAAACCCCCAGAGACGATATACCAAGAAGATATACAGCACTACCGTTACCGAGGCCACCACCGAAGTCCGCCCTAAGGCCAGAGCGTCTTCGAGGCTAGAATATTTCCAGGTTGCCTGATACACTCCGAGCAGCACAAACACTGCAAGTTTGATCAGCACGACTTCCAAAAGCGTGGAGAGAAACATCCTCTCGTTGCCAGAGGTTAGGATACCCTCAAACCTCAATAGAAAGGCCGCGTGGTAGCTGAGTACGATTAGCGCGATGTCGAATAAGGCAGTCAGAACTAACCCCAGACGGCGAGAGGCGAGCTCCCGGCGGACCCGTGCCTCGGCGAGCCGAGTTGGAGGGAGCTTCTCCTCGAAGCGGCCCATGTAGATCCCAAACAGAATCAAGCTCAAGAGCGAAACCGCACCAATCGAAATGAATCGCCCCACTCCATACATCGCCGCCAGGAGCGCCAGCGAGCCGGAAAGGAACGAGATCCCCCACAGCACCAGGACCGCCTGCTGGTCCGCCAATCCATAGGCCACGAGGCGGTGGGAGAGGTGATCCCGGCCGCCTATGGAGACTGGGCGGCCGGAAAGCCTGCGCGTGATTGTTACCAGCGTGGTGTCGAAAATAGGCACCAGCATGATCAAGACAGGGAATGCCAGTAGCGCCGCGTAGCTCTTGGTATACGGATGAGCGCCCGTCAGGGTGATGCCCGCCAGCCAGAAACCCAGAAAGTGGCTTCCTCCGTCGCCCAAGAAGATACGTCCCATGGGAAAATTAAAATACAGAAAACCGGCCGTGGCGCCGACGAAAATCAGACACAGCAGTGCGCCCCTCGGCTCCCCTTCGAAGGCAAATAGGGCCGCGCGGAACAGGGCCACTAGGAGGGCGATCCCGCCGCAGAGCCCATTCATGTTATCAAGTAGATTGAATGCATTGGTAATCCCGACCAACCATAACAGGGTCAAAGGGATGTCCAGCGCGCTGCTCCCTGTCAGCGAGAGGCGGAAACCGAGAAACAACAGCACGCCACAAAGGGCCAGCTGTCCAAGCAGCTTCGTATTGGGACGCAGTTGGCGCAAGTCATCAATAAGTCCCCAACAAAACATTCCCAGACTGACCAACGTCAGTCGTTGCATAGCGGGGCTCGTGAAAAGCTTCAGCACAAACCCGGCCAATATGAAAGCGAGCACGATGGCCAAGCCGCCGAGCAATGGAGTCGGCGCTCGATGCCAGCGTTCTTCGGAAGGAACCGCAACCACATGAAGACGTAACGCTAGGCGGCGGGCCAGCCAGGTGAACACGAGCCCCAGCAGGAGCGCACTCAAGAACGCCGCAACAAACAGTCGGGCAGCAGTCTCGGCCATAATTATCCGCCCCGCTCCCCGCGGGCATACATCATTCCTAGCTGACTCAAAGAATTACTTCCGCCCTCTTGTACCGACATCGTATTTCCGCGGCACCTGCTTTCGGAAGTAACTGACGACCTTCTCAATGATACCGTCAAGGGTCGTTGTGGGGCGAAACCCGGTCAGCTTCTTGATTTTTTCCAGGGAGGGGACCCGCTGGAGCATATCCTCAAAGTCCTCCCCGTAAGCCTGCCGGTAAGGGATGTACTTGATCTCCGAGCGGCTTCGCGTCGCCTTTTTAACCCGTCGAGCCAAATCTGAAATCGTAACTTGTTCATCGGAACCGATGTTAACGACCTGGCCAACGGCCTCCGGAGCCTGAACCAGATCGATGAGTGCTTTCACGGCGTCTCCGACATAGCAGAAGCAGCGCGTCTGCTCGCCCGTCCCATAGACGGTAATCGGCTCGCTGGCGAGGGCCTGGGTTACAAAGGTGGGCAGGACCATCCCGTATCTCCCGGTCTGGCGTGGCCCCACGGTATTGAACAACCGGCCGATGATCACCGGTTGCCCCTTCTCCTTCCAGTAGGCCAACGCTAAGAACTCATCGATGGCTTTAGAGGCGGCGTAGCTCCATCGAGGCTTCACCGTGGGGCCTAAGACCAGGTCATCATCCTCACAGAAAGGTACCTTTGGGTTCTTGCCATAGACCTCCGAGGTGGAGGGGATAAATACCAACTTTTTCTTTTTGTGAGCAGCCGCTAGCACCGCTGCCGTGCCGTCGATGTTGGTCTCAATCGTCCGTACGGGACTGTCGATGATCCTCCGGACGCCCACGGCGGCTGCCATATTAAAGACAACGTCACATTCGTCCACTAACTCGGCCAACAGATGTTCATTCATTACAGTGTCAATCCAATAGTGCATCCGGTCGTAAGATTTTAGATGACGAATGTTTTCCATAGCTCCAGTGGAGAGGTCATCGAGAATGAAGACCTCGTCTCCCCGGCCTAACAGAGCGTCGGCCAGATGGGAGCCAATAAAACCGGCCCCGCCAGTGATCAGATAGCGCATTTTCACCTCTTTGGCACGGATGTTTTGGGCCGAGTTTCACCAGACTTTCCCCGGAGAGCCCAGCGGATACGCGCACCCCGCTGGAAAGAAGCGGTGTTCTCACTTGCTTTCTAGGCGGTCGCGCTTTTCGGAGCACCCGCTTCTTATGGCGCGTTTGTCGATCACAGCACCGCTCCGACCACCGTCGCCGCCGCCCACGGATCGCGTACCAAGCTTGGAACCCGCTGTGCCGTCCAGACAGTGGCGCGCTCAACCACCGTGCCCGACGCGCGGGCCATGATCTTAACCCGTCCCGCCACTTCTGACAAAGCGAATGAACGGCATCCCGATGTAAAGCCGCCTGTTTAGCGGGGTCGCCCCTTTCTCCAAGATGACGGCCGGCATCGTTGGGGCCTCGGGTGATCTGACCTGTGCCATAGAACAGCAAGTCTGCCGCTTCTGAACTGCTTGCGCCTGCGGAGCGAAGCCAGGCAGCTCTGACGCAGTGCGTCAGCAAACCCGGATACACGATCCAGCCCTCCCGCAGCAAAGCGTCCGCAAAGGCGAAGGCCCACCGAAAGTCACATTCAAAACCACTTATAGCCCCACTTGTTAAAGTATCGCCAAGCGCTGACAATAAACACCCATGTCCAGTGCCAACTTCTATGGGCAGACCTTTCCCAATAATGAACTACCTGCGCCTCTGGGAAGTAAACGGTCCGATGCGTCCGTTGAACCTTTCGGCACAAATCGAAGTCCTCGCAGTACATAAAATAGCGCGGATCGAATCCGGAAACCGCCCGCAACACCGCCGCCCGGCAGAACATGAATGCCCCGGTAACCGATTCGACTTCACATACTTCATCATAGCCGACATCCTGCATCTCGTAGTGGTCTAACCGCTTCTGAAATAGCGGCCTCAAAATCTTCGGAACAAAACGGCGCAGGAAGAGGTCCAGGATTGTTGCATACCGTTTGTTCAGGGGCTGAATAGTGCCGTCTGGATTGAGAACTTTAGGGCACAAGATTCCCATTTCGGGATGGGCGTCCATATAGGCCAGCATCTTTGAGAAAAGATGCCCCTTGACGACCATGTCGGAGTTCATAATCACAATATATTCGCCACAAGCAGCCGCAATGTTGAGATTGTGATTGGAACCATATCCTGCCCTTACTTTGTTCCGCCGTAGAATTACATTGGGATAGCATTCTTCGATGAAGGCCGCCGTCGAATCCGTGGACACGTTGTCAATCAATAAGACCTCACTGGGAATATCTTCCAGCGCTGTCATCAATGAAGGCAACAATCGTTCGAGATCGTGTCGCGAATTGTGAGAAATCAAGGATACGGAAACTCGAATCGGCGGCGTCATGCTTTGTCTACCTCTATTTGCCGCGGGCCATCTGTCATCCTTAGTCCTGCCCGTTGTCTGCTAGCAGGCCGCTTATACACCTCCAGTGAGCGGCGAACCCAGGACCCGTTCACCCGACGGTCCGACTCGACGAGTGCGCAGTACCTCGTGATACAGCTCAATCGCTGATTCTGCTGCTCTTTCCCACGTGTAATGCTGGCGGATGTAGGCAGCAAAATCCGTGTGTCGGGGTGCCTCATACGCAGAAAGGACGGCTTGCCTAATAGAACTAATATCTGATGGATCGCAATACCAGGCGAAATCTCCGAAGTATTCCCGTGTATACCCTCGATTCGTGATCACCACGTTCGCCCCGCAGGCGGCTCCCTCCAGACACGCAAGCCCGCAGGTCTCAAACCAACTCGGCAACACCACAACCTTGGAGGCGGCAAACATGGAAGCCAATTCTACCTGGGACACAGCAGGAAACAGCACAATCCGGGGGTTGCCTCGTAACACAGCGCGCCGGACCTGCCGGTAATAGGCGCGATGCATCCACAGTTTGTGTCCAACCAGCAGGAGGGTAATACCTGTGTCGCGCAGGGCTTCAGTCAGCCTGAGCTGATTTTTCAGGCTGGAAATCACCCCAGCACAAATAACAAAATTGGACACACCATATCGGTCGAGAAAGGGTTTCGGGGAGGCTGTAAAGAAGATTTCGCTCACTCCGTAATGGGCTACTCGATGTGGACCGCGCGCGCCGTAGTCTTTTTTTAACGCATCAATTTCCAATTGTGCGATGGTAACAAAACCGTCCGCGAGCCCAATCAGCTTCCGGCGCTGCTCATCCAGGTTGAACCGTCGCATTTCCCAATAGTGGCGCCACGAATGAGGGTCCTTGGCGGCAAACACCCAATCCTTAATCATCTCTACCCTCTTGCGATCACGAATAATCCGGTAGGCGAGACGCGCCAGACCGTAGCGCCCTTCCTCATCATATTCTCTCGTGTCTAAGTAGATCGGCGAGAAGACAAGAGGCAGACCATGTTTCTTGACGTGGAGCGCCCGAACCAGTCCCTCGGTAGGCCGATGCAAGGTGAAGAGGTGGACGAGGTCGTATCCGTCCAGCGCAGGTGCGTATTCCGTCGATACATCAACTTTAAGACCACGGGAACGCAGTTTTTCCTGCATTCGTAATATCTGCTGGGCTTCACCGCGAGGCCACAAAAAAATATCCGGCCTAGATTGCAGCAGGACTCGGAGTTGGGCCATGTCCCCTCGATCTTATGCGAAATACAGGACGAAATCGTTTCGGCGCGCTCGTCCCATGTATTCTTCCGGGCGAATTCCACCCGCGCGTCCCGTGCTCGGTCATCCCGTTCCAATAGCGCCTGGTCCACCCGTTCAATGAAACGAGCGCTGTCATCAATGAAGGCAACAATCGTTCGAGATCGTGTCGCGAATTGTGAGAAATCAAGGACACGGAAACTCGAAGCGGCGGCGTCATGTTCTATCTACCTCTACTTGCCGGGGGGCATCTATCATCCTTGGTCCTTCTTGCTGTCTTCCAGCAGGCCGCTTATACACCCTCAGTGAGCGGCGGACCCAGGACCCGCTCATCCGACGGTTCGACTCGACGAGAGGCGCAGGACCTCCCGATACAGCTCAATGGCTGATTCTGCTGCTCTTTCCCACGTGTAATGCTGGCGGATGTAGGCAGCAAAATCCGTGCGTCGCGGCGCTTCATAAGCAGAGAGGACAGCCTGCCGAATGGAACTCACACTGGATGGGTCGCAATACCAGGCGAAGTTTCCGAAGTATTCTCGTGTATACCCTCGATTCGTGATCACCACGTTCGCCCCGCAGGCGGCCCCTTCGAGGCAAGCCATCCCACAGGTCTCAAACCAGCTTGGAAGCACGACGACCTTCGCTGCTGCGTAGGCCGACGCTAGTTCCTCCTGGGAGATCCTCCCCATCATCAGGACGCGCGGATCTCCCCGAGCGGCCTCCCAACGCACCCGGTAGTAGTAGCTGCGGTGGGTGCGAACCTTGGCCCCGGCCAACAGGAGTGTGAGTCCTGTATTCCGCAACGCTCGTATCAACCTTAACTGGTTCTTGAGACTGCTGATGAAACCAGCGCAAATCACATAATCCTGATGCTTGCACCCCTCGAAGAAGACACGGGGTCGCGCGGCAAAGAACATGGGGTGAACAGCGTAGGTCGCAACGTCGTAGGGCCCGCGCGCGCCATAGTCGCGTCGGAGCGCCTCCATTTCCAGATGAGAGTTGGTGATGAAACCATCCATTAGTTCAACGACACGCTTTCTCTGCTCGTCCACGCTCCAGTGTCGCACGCTCCAGTAGGAGCGCCAGGAGCTTGGATCGTTGAGGGCGCGCACGTAGTCCCTTATCCGCTCGACGCGTCGTCGATCACGGACGATCCGATAGGCCCACCGCGCGAGCCCGTATCGGCCCTCTGCGTCGTATATAGTCAAATTCTGATAGATCGGAGAAAGGATCAGAGGCTTCCGGTACCTCTCAGCGTGGAGGGCCTGGACCAGTGTTTCGGTCGGTTGGGTGATGTTGAACAGATGGATGATGTCGTACGCATCGAAACGGGGTGCATGGTCGTCCGACACGTCGGCCTGGACGTTGCGCCGTAAAAGCTCCTCTCTTAGCCGGATGATCTGCTGCGCCTCGCCGCCACCCGAGCGAAGAGACTCTCTCCTACATTGAAGCAGTACACGCAGCCTGGGCATCATTTCTCCTGAGCTTTTGGAGGATGCAGTGCGAGATCGTTTCCGCGCGTTCCTCCCACGTATTCTTGCGGGCGAACTCTATGCGCGCTTGCCGTTCACAGGCGCAATCATCGATCAGAGCCCGCTCGACCTTCCGGAGGAAATCAGCACTGCTGTCGGCTACACGGACCATCGGGTCAAGATTGATGAGTTCGGGGAGTCTCGTTGCGACAACAGGAAGGCCGGCAGCAAGATATTCATTTAATTTTGCAGGGTAAATGGAGACCGTCATCGCATTTAACTCATACGGAATCAAAGCTACGTCGAAGGCCTTAAAATAGGCCGGTAATTCTCCCACTGGTTTGGAGCCCAAGAAATGCACGTTGGGGAACTTGCGAAGTCTCCGAGTATTGACAACTCTTGAACCGACAAAGACGAACGACCACTCCGGCTTCGCGCGGGCCAAATCGCTCAAAAGCGATTGATCCAGCCTGAAGTCAAACAGACCACTGAAACCGAGAATCGGCCGGGGGATCGATTGGAGATCAGCTGGCACGGAAAGTTTTGGGTCGCAGGCTCGGTGGTAGAGTTCGAAATTCGTGCCATTCGGCACCAGGTAGGTTTCCGGGTTACGATGGCGCAGCCGATCCGCCAAACTACGGGCGGTGGCAAAGATCAGGTCGGCTTTGGTTGCGAGGTGATCCTCATAGGATCTTATAGTCGGGGGGTTAACAAACTTGGACAGCGCGGTCCACTCATCGACGCAGTAGTAGCATATGAGCCGGTGCGGAAGACGCTCCACCAAATCGTAGTGATGGGGAAGGAAAGTCAAGAGGATGGGATGGTGCATGCCGGTCCGTTCCATGACGCGCCGGAGAAAAGGCGCCAAGTAGCGCTGAGTGATATCATTGGACAAGTGCCAGCGAGTTTTCCACGGCAATGATGGCGGAGGAGTGTAAACCAACAGACTAGGTTTTTCCTGCCGTACCCCAAACATCCAACGATACCAGACGCGGTTCCTGGCAAATTCTCGCAGATGAATATAACTGGCCGGTGGCTCGACATACAGGATCCGGTTCGAGCCAGCTAACACCTCGGTGATCTGGCGGGGGGTCCCCGGCGGGCCATCCCAGTAGTTGGAACCGAAGATGACAATGCATTCATCTTTGAGCATACTCAGGCCCTTAGTTCAACTGCGACTTCATCGAATAATTTCAGCAAGGTCTCCGCGGGCCGGTGCAACTGAAACTCTGACCGGCGCCGGCACGCCGCAGTGCGGAGCTGGCCGCGCAAACCAGCGTCCATCAGGGCCTCCTGGATGACCTTCACCATGTCATCTACGTCTTGGGGGTCAAAGTAGACGGCTGCATCTCGGCCCACTTCGGGCATGCTGGAAGTACGCGAGGTCGCGACAGGTACCCCACAGGCGATGGCTTCCAGGACGGGTAGGCCGAAGCCCTCCCACAGGGAGGGGTACACGACGAGCGACGCGCCATGGTAAAGTGCCACTAAGTCTTCCTCGCTGGCGAATCCAGTGAAGACCAGGTTTGCGCCGAGTCCCTCTTTCTCCCACTCTCCCCGGTACGGCAAATAGCGTGCCTTTTCGCCAGTCAAGACGAGCGTATAGCGCTGGGAATCCCCCAGGTTGAGTCGCCCAACCGCCTGGAACAGGCGCGATAGATTCTTGCGCGCATCGGCGCCGCCGGTATAGAGCAAGTAATCCGGGGGGATGCCCAGTCGCCGGCGGATAGCGCTGATTTCCTCCGGGGTAACCTGGCGCATAAAAGTCGACGGGACCGCGCACGGAAGAACGCGAATCTTCTCGGGAGGTACTTTCAGATAGTTCATAAGTTCCTGCTTCGAAAACTCCGAAAGAGTAAGAATGCACTGGGCTCGGCGCAGATGCGCTCGAAGGAGGGAATTAAGGTAAAATCGCAAATGAGCCGGATACCATTCCGGGAAGCGCATAAGAACCAAGTCGTAGACAGTGATGATCAAGGGAACGCTGGAAAAAAACGGAGCATCGACATAGGGGCAAAACAACAAGTCAATTCTTTCCCTTCGAAGCGCCATAGGAAGCTGAAACTGATCATAGAAGGGGACTCGCAGTTTCCCGAGATGTTCGTGAATTTCCAGGGCCACGCCGCGAAAGCCCCGACCTTCTGGAACTTCCCGGAGGGCGGACCTGGGACCGAACAGAACGAATTCATGCTGGTGCTCGAGCTGTCCCAAGTCGGCCAATATCCGTAGCAGAAATGTACTGATCCCCGGTCGGCGCAGGAAAACAGGCTTTAGGTCTACTCCAATCCTCACTTCTGATTACCCCGATCTGCATTTGCGAGTCTTTCCAACATATTCCAGGAATCTCTGCCCAGCTGACTTCCCTCCGCCGAAGCTCCTTAATTCAGCCAGTGGCCTATTGACTCGGAGGCGAAGCCCCGAGAGCGGGAGTTGAAGCCGTAACGCGGGTCAATTGCCGAGGTCCGGGATTTTGGGGCTCACCAGTGTGAAGGTTCCGGATGGCTCCCAAAAACAATCCACTGAACAGAGCTCCGGATGCCGCGAAATTCTTGTTCACTCCCAGTGACAGTACGCACAGGCACACCAAGGCGCCCAGCAATCCCAGATACAAGGCCAGATCAGTGCTGTCTTTTGTTGCCATAGCAAGACGCCACAGTCTCTTGAGGCCGTCCACGACCAAGAAGCTGTAAACCAGCAGTCCTATAAGACCCATCTTCAGGTACAGGAAAAGGAAGGAGTTGTGGCTCCAGTTTGCCCGCACGTACCCTCCCTGACCCCAGTCCACATACACGAACTCGCTTCCCATGCCCCGGCCCAACAGGAAGTTGGCTCCCATTGATTTGAGAAGCGCTCGGGCTTCCGAAATCCGGACGTCGAGAGAAACCTCGCGCTGCGGGCTTTCGAAACGCTCCCTGAGCTTTTCCCCTACTGAGTACTGTGATTCTCTTCCAATTAAGCCTGCTACGCCGCTGACCAGAGTAAAGGCTAGCAAGACACTGACCAGGCGGCGCTGCGCGGGTAAACCGTGGCGCAGGACAAAGAACAGTTGCGCCGCAACGCCGAACGCCAAGCCCACCCAGTTGGTGCGGGTTGCGGAGAAGAACATGCCGATGCCCACGATGACTAGAGGAACGAGGGTTATGGTCTTCTTGAGCAATCCTGGCGTGGCGAGCAGCGCGCCGAGAATGAATGTGCCGCAAAGAAAGAAAAACACATCCGCGCCGTGCAAGATGATGCGAGTGTCGAGCGGGCTCAGACCCGGGATGGCAAGAGCTTGTAGCTCCCCCTCCCAACTTGGCCGCGCGCGCGTCGAATAGATGTATAAGATTTTCACAATTGCCAGGCAGGTAACGACAATCAGCCCGTGAATCACGGTCCTGAGCTCCGCCTGCCTACGAAACTGTAACCGTCCCACCACGTACACGCACAGGAAATAGAGGAACGGGACGGCGTCGGCTCTGATCACATCGCGGTCAGCCATCGAGACCACACCTAAGAGAACAGCCATTGTGAATAGGATGGAGAGGACAGTGAACAGCCGATCGCGCCCGAATAGTTTGAAAAGCTCATCTGGCCGGTTACGAATGAGGCATGCTGCTAGAACCAATAACGTCAACGGCCCGGTAGGGGAGAAGGGAAAGCGCTCACTAAAATGAAACGCTTCGCCCAGCCACATCACAGAGCAAAACGGCAGGAGGACTACATAACGAACTGGGAGAATCTGGATTAACGGAACCGTCAGGGTCACGAGGACGAATGCACTGAAAAGTGTCGAAGAACCGATCGAGGCCCTGAATAGTACCAATAAGAACAAGCACGCGATGCAAAGCGCGGCCAAGAGGGGAACAAGAGAGAGCTTCCCTCCAACGAGAGGACGCGAATGGCGTCTTCGACTAGCAAGCATAGTACATAGTTCTCCTCAGCCAGCACATCCCTAAGCGATCGCCGCTAGATTAATACCCTCGGCTTGCACCGGAGTCGGGGGTCGGACTGCACAGGAACGAGGGGCAAGGTCTCGCTCTGGCAGCAATGGTGCTGTGCTCGAGAATTTCTTCTTGGGCCGCAGGGTACACTGCAGTCGGCCTGACGTTCCTGGTGCCCTCACAGACGCAGGGCAAACTAGGCGAATCGACCGACTCCTCGCTGGCCGGCTCGCCACAGGAAGAGCCGGCGCCTGGATTGTCTCCTGGAGGCGCCCCGGTCCTCCGTTAATCAGAGGATGGCTAAGGAGAGCCAACACTGTCCTGAATGGTGAGCATCCGTAGGCAGCCTCCATAGGCCCCACGTTAGTGGTCGCCCCTGTCTCCTTCATGTCTGCTCGGTGCGTCATGATCCGCTTGAGGGTCGGAAGCATACCCGTAACCATAGCCATACCGGTAGTAGTAGTTATACGAGTATCCGCCCCGGCGGAGATCCACATCGTTGAGAGCCACGCCCAAGATGCGGGCGCCAGCATCATAAAGCAGCGAACGGGCGCGCCGCACCGCGTCGTAAGGCGTCTCGTAAGCGCGGACCACCAAAACCACGGCATCCGAAAGCGTCGAAA
>Ga0315285_10002386_pt1 | contig 19616 bp, 16 predicted proteins | sample YL17G09_36_MG_FD_203698 | JGI IMG/M metagenome (GOLD analysis project Ga0315285, IMG submission 203698) | Sediment microbial communities from Yellowstone Lake, YNP, Wyoming, USA - YL17G09_36 | ecosystem: Environmental > Aquatic > Freshwater > Lake > Sediment | place: USA: Wyoming | collected...
CACCACGATCAGAGGAGCCATGGCATTGGGAAGCACATGGATCAGGAGGAGCTTCAGGTGGCCCGACCCCGAAGCCCGGGCCGCTTCAACATATTCCTTCTCCCGGATGGAAAGAACCGCGCCCCGCATGATCCGGCCGTAATGGGGGATTCCGATGAAACCCAGGGCGATGATGATATTGGTCACCCCCAGACCCATCACCGACATGAGCCCGATGGCCAGAAGGGTTGCCGGAAAGGAGATGATGGCATCCATGACCAGGGTGATGGCATAATCGATCCATCCCCCGAAGTATCCCCCGATGGCCCCCAGGATGATCCCGATGAGCGCCCCCAGGGCCACCGAAACAATCCCCACGGTAAGGGAGATCTTCGCCCCGGAGAGAACCCGGGAGTAAATGTCCCGGCCGAAGTGGTCCGTGCCGAAGGCATGGGTTTTCGACGGACCCTGGGTCCGGTTGGAGATGGAGATCTTGAGCGGGTCATGGGGCTGGATATAACTGGCCAGAAAACTGACCAGGACCAGGATGATCACGATGGCCAGCCCGAAGAGGCTCAGCTTATTGCGGAAGAATCTTTTGCCGAACAAATCAGCCTCTGCAAAATCTTCACTTCTTATCGAACGACACCCGCGGATCGAAATAAGCGTAGGCCAGGTCCACGGCCGCGTTCACGAATACATACACGATGGTCACCATGAGGATGCAGCCCTGGACCACGGGGTAATCCCGGTTGGTGATGGCGGTGAAGATCAATCGCCCCACCCCCGGGATGGAGTAGATGTCCTCGATGACCACCGTTCCTCCCAGGAGGAAACCGATTTGGAACCCGATGATGGTCAGGACCGGGGCGAAGGCGTTCTTCAGGGCATGCTTGAAGACGATAAACCGGCGGGGCGTCCCTTTGGAAAGGGCGGTGACGATGTAATCCTCCCGCAGAACCTCCAGCATGGAAGACCGGGTCATCCTCGCTACCAGGGCGGCCAGGATGAAGGCCAGCGACACGGCCGGCAGGACGAGGTACCGCAGCCCCTCCCAGAAGTCGGTAAAAATGGACACATAACCCATCATGGGCAAGAGCTTCAGCTCCACGGAAAAAAGCAGGATGAAGAGCAGCGCCAGCCAGAAGCTGGGCATGGAAACCGCCAGGATCACCAGCCCCATGAAGACGTAATCCGCATACGTGTTATGGCGCAGGGCCGAGAGAATCCCGGTGGGGATGGATATGGAAAGGGAGAGAAGCAGGGCGGCCGCGGCGACGGTCAAGGTCACGGGCATCCGGCGCAGGATCATCTCCATGACCGGTTCATCGGAGATGATCGAGTGCCCGAGGTCCCCCCGCACCAGGCCCGCGATCCAGGTCCCGTACTGAACCAGGATGGGCCGGTCGAGACCCAGTTTGTGCCTCATGGCCTCGATCTGGTCCTTCTCCGCCGTGGTCCCGAGAATCACCAGAACGGGGTCCCCCGGGACGAGATGGATCAGGCCGAATACCAGGACGGAAACCAGCCACAGGACGGGAATGACCGAGACGAGGCGGCGGATGACGTACTTTTTCATTCGCAAATCCCCCTTCACCCTCGCCCTCTCCCCCCTCGGGGGGGAGAGGGATGGGGTGAGGGGGCCTGATGGTTATTTCTCAAAATAGTAATTCCACACCCGCCCCCCGAAGGGATCAAAAATGGGATCATATCCCTTCACGTGGGGCTTGAGGGCAATACTGTTATGGATGTAGAAATTGATCATGAAGGGAACCTCCTGGCAGGTCAGGTCATAGAGCTTGCGGAAGAGCTCGTTCTGCTTGCCCGGGTCCCAGGTATTCTCCAGGGCTTCGCGGATGGCGAAGGCCTCCTGGTTCTTGTAGTTGTAAAAATTTTTCGGCCCCAGGATGATGGTTTGAGACAGGGGGTCCATCCGCCCGATCATGGCGAAGGAAAGAATTTCATGCTCCCCCTTCTGCCACCGGGTCAGGTGGGTCGCCCAATCAACCACCTCCACTTCGATGTTGATCCCCACGGCCGCCCACATGGCCTGAGCGGCCACGACCTGATCGTACATGGGGGTGTAGTTCTTAGAGGTCAGGATCTTGATCTTTTCCCCCTTGTACCCGGTCTTCTGCAGAAACTCCTTGGCCTTGGCCGGGTCATATTGGGGGGCCATCTTTTCTAGGTCCGGAGAATAGGCCGGAAGCATGGGCGGGATGACCGAAAAGGTGGGGGTACCGTATCCCCACACCGCCGCTTTGGTGATCTCTTTCCGGTCCAGGGCATAGGCCAGGGCCTTGCGGAAATCCACTTTGGAGAGGTAAGGATGGTTGAAGTTGACGTTGAAGAGATACCAGGGCGCGTCCGGGGCCAGACCGGTTCTGACCTGGAGGTCTTTTCTCTTCTTGAGGTCATCGATCTGCTGGTAGGGCAGGACGGGTACCGCATCCAGGTCCCCCCGGTCCAGGGCCATGATCCGGGTGGCCGGTTCTTTCATCACATTCAATATAATCTGGTCAAAGTATCGATTCCGCTTCCCCAGGTATCCGTTCACCGGCCCCTCGGCGGACGAATAGCCCTCGAAACGCTTCAGCATGACTTTGGTGTCCCGCTCCCAGGCGACGAATTCATAAGGGCCGGTGCCGATGGGCCTGAGCACTTTATTGTCATGGCTCTCCAGCACCTTCTTGGGCATCATGCCGATGGTCCCCACGCTGGTGGCCAGAATGTAAAAAATGTTGGGAATGGGTTTGGACAGGATCACCTGAACCTGGTACGGTCCCGTGATCTTGACCTCCTTCACGTTCAGCAGCGTGTTGCGCTGGGCACCCGGAAGGTTCGGGTCCCGCACCCGGTCCAGGCAGAACTTCACATCTTCGGCCTTCATCTCCGTCTGGTTGTGGAATTTGACCCCTTTCTTGAGGTTGAGGGTGAGGTCCAGCCCGTCCGGGGACATTTTGTAGCTCTCGCAGAGGAAGGGTTTCACGTTGAATTTCTCATCGTAGGTGAAGAGAGGCTCATAGACCGTCATCCCCAGCACGGCATTGTCGATTTGAGCCTGGGTCTTGTGCAGGTCCATGTTGGTCAGGTCCGTGGCCATGGACGAACGGTAAATGCCTCCCCGTTTCGGTGCCGCCAGCACCGGGGTGCTGATCAGCCCGACGGCAATGAAAAAAACCACCAATCCCAACCCGAATTTCTTGCCCATTACCTTCCTCCTTTCGTTTACATAATCCTTTCAGGTATTTCCGGCCGCGGCCGGAGTTTCCATCTTTTTCCCTCATCCCTTTCGAACGGCCAAGACTGGAGTATAGGGAAAGGAGGAGGAGGGTGTCAATGAGAAAGACCCGGGGAGGGACAATAAAAATATCTCTGGAGGTTTATTCCTTGGCCGAAGTGGTTGCCGTTCGGATGAGATTCTCGAGTTGTTTCTTTTCCTCGGGAGAGGCGTCGATAAACTTGATCCCCACGCGGAAACGAAACTGGGTTCCCCCGGGAATACGGTTGTACCAGAGGACCCCGGCTTTCAAGGTGAATGGGCCGCCATCCCCGGAGGCCGGCAGGTCGAGGATGAGAGGCGTTCCCCCCTCGACATCATCGTCCCGCATGAGATGGTAGCCGTCGATCAGGGTCTGGCCGGTCTCCAGGCAGGCTCCCTTGGCCGAGAGGTTGGCCAGAAGCCCCGGTACCTTCCGGGTGAGAGGTCTTTTTTCGGCGGCGTTATAGACATGGAACTGGACATCGATGGAAACGGCCTTTCGATTTACACTTCGACGTTCCGAGAAAGGTTTTTTTTCCATAAGAAACTTTTCTTCTGGGGATTTTTTAATACCTTATCGGCCCGCGATCAATTTGTCAAGACCTTCCCCAAACTTGCCCACCTTCACTTTCCAGAAAGCAGATCAATGCCCAGATCTTATAGGCCGTGCCTGGCCCGGGGGCAAGTCCGTGGTTCTCGGCATGATGAGGCACGGATTCTTTCATCGGTCTGGGCGGAAACGGACCTGGGGTGCGCAGACGGCCAAGTGTTTACCGCCTTCCTCTGCGGAAGGAAGGTGATCTTTCATCGAATCTTCTCCACCCGCCGATCCTGCCTTCAAACCACGGCCTTGCCCCCGGGCCACAAGAAAAAGCATCTTAAAAGTGAAGGTGGGCAAGCTTCCCCAAAGGTTCCCAAAATCCCCTTCGTCGTATCGTCGCATAGGTAAGGGAAAAAACATGACGATAGCACCCTAATACCCATCGACTACGCGACTAACGCTCATGAACGACGCAGGGCTTTCCGTCCCACCACCTCCTGCTTGATGTACCATTTCTGCACCGTCTCCACCACTTCCTCCGGATGGTCCGAAACCCGCAGGTGGTTGAAATCCTCCTCGGAGATGAACCCCTTGGACAACAAGGTGGTTCTCACCCAGGCCAGGAAACCCTCCCAGAACGGGCTGCTGAACAGGATCACGGGAAAGGGTTTGATCTTGTGGGTCTGCATGAGGGTGAGGACCTCGGTGAGTTCATCCAGCGTTCCCAATCCCCCGGGCATGATGATGAAGGCGATGGCGTACTTCACCAGCATGACCTTGCGGATGAAGAAGTGGTTGAAGGTGATGGACCGGGTGACGTAGGGGTTGGGGATCTGCTCCTCGGGAAGCTGGATGTTCAGTCCCACCGACGTGACTCCCGCCTCCCGGGCCCCCCTGTTGGCGGCCTCCATGACCCCGGGCCCCCCTCCGGTAATGATGGAGAATCCCAGTTCTCCCAAGCGCCGGGCGATGACCGCGGTCTGTTCATAGAGGTCATCCCCGGGTTTGATTCGCGCCGACCCGTATATGGTTACCGCGGGCTCGATGCCCGAGAGTTTATCAAATCCTTCCACCATCTCCCCGATGAAGCGGAAGATACGCCAGGATTCTTCTTTGGCCAGATCGTTGATTTCGTATCCGACGGACATCTCAGCCTCCCCGGAAGTTGCGCTGCAGAGGTAGTCATTGCAGTGTAGTCAATCCCCGCCCCCAAGTCAACCCGCAGCCCGATTTACTCTTTTTATCACTTTTTATCCCCTTTTTCCGCTTTTTTACTTGATTCCGGCATTTTTATTGTTTATACTTTTTACTGTTTTACCAATTCATCTCTATTTTAACGGAGGAACAGAATGGCAAAGAAACCCATGACCAAGTCCCAGATCGTAGGTTATTTCGCCAAGAAATTTGAGGTTTCCAAGAAGGCGGCGGCGGCCATGATCGAGGAAGTGGCGGCTCTGGCGATTGCGGAAACTAAGAAGAGTGGGGCTTTCGTCCTTCCGGGGATCGGAAAGCTGGTAAAGGCCAACCGGAAAGCCCGCATGGGACGCAATCCGGCCACCGGCGAAGCCATCAAGATCCCGGCCAAGACCGTGGTCAAGATGCGCGTGGCCAAAGCCTGCAAAGAAGCCATTGTAGGCAAAAGGTAACCTTCCCTACCCGCAAGGAATCAGGCCCGGGAAGGACCCCGCGTCCGAAAACACCGCGTCGGGGGAATCCGCAGCCCGAAGAGCGAGGGTTGTTATGGTTTCCCTGCTTGCCTTACGCTCAGGAAGGGGTTACGATCGATCGTAACCCCTTCTCCTTTCCTTGGGTGTCTTGGATGATGGACTTCAGCCTTGAACGATAAGGCCAAGGCTCCCCCTCATTTCGAATGAAAAAAAGATGACTCCGACTCTCTTTACCGACCATGATATTTACCTGTTTCGGGAGGGAAACCACTTCCGCCTTTACGACAAGCTGGGAGCCCACCGGATGACCGCCGGTAATCGCGAAGGAGTCTATTTTGCCGTCTGGGCCCCCAATGCCGAAAGGGTTTCAGTGATCGGGGACTTCAATGGCTGGGACCCGCAGTCCAATCCCCTGGGACCCCGGTGGGACACCTCCGGCATCTGGGAAGGCTTTATTCCGGGGGTAAAAAACGGGGACGTCTACAAATATCACGTCGTCTCCAAACACCACGGTTACCGAGTGGACAAAGGAGATCCTTTCGCCTTCTACTGGGAGATTTCCCCCAAGACCGCCTCGCGGGTGTGGGACCTGGATTACTCCTGGAACGACGGGGAGTGGATGAAAAACCGTCACCGGTTCAACGGACTTAATTCTCCCCTGTCGGTCTATGAAGTCCACCCGGGTTCCTGGCGGAGGGTCCCCGGGGAGGGGGATCGATTCCTGACCTACCGCGAATTGGCCGTTTCCCTGACCGATTATGTGAAGGACATGGGATTCACCCATGTGGAGTTCCTTCCGCTCATGGAACACCCCTTTTACGGCTCCTGGGGCTATCAGACCATCGGGTATTTCGCGCCCACCAGCCGGTACGGAACTCCCCAGGATTTCATGTTCCTGATCGACCATCTCCACCAGAACGGTATCGGGGTGATCCTGGACTGGGTCCCCTCTCATTTTCCCAATGACGAGCATGGACCGGCCTTCTTCGACGGGACCCACCTGTACGAACATGCCGATGAACGGCAGGGCTTCCATCCGGAATGGAAAAGCCTGATTTACAACTTCGGGCGCAGCGAAATCCGCAACTTCCTGACCAGCAGCGCCCTCTTCTGGCTGGACCGGTATCACGCGGACGGGCTCCGGGTGGATGCCGTTGCCTCGATGCTCTACCTCGACTACTCCCGCAACGAAGGAGAATGGGTTCCCAACATCCACGGGGGGCGGGAAAACCTGGAGGCCATCAGCTTCCTCAAACGCTTCAACGAAATCGTTTATGGGGCCTTCCCGGATACGCAGACCATCGCCGAAGAATCCACGGCCTGGCCCATGGTCTCCCGCCCGGTGCACCTGGGCGGTCTGGGCTTCGGGCTGAAGTGGAACATGGGCTGGATGCATGATACCCTGGAGTACTTTTCCAAGGACCCCGTCCACCGCAAATATCGGCACGATCAACTCACCTTCAACCTGTGGTATGCCTTCTTCGAGAACTTTATTCTCCCCCTCTCCCACGACGAAGTGGTGCACATGAAGGGATCCCTCCTGGGGAAAATGCCGGGGGATGACTGGCAGAAGTTCGCCAACCTCCGCCTCCTTCTGGGGTACCAGTACACCCATCCGGGGAAAAAGCTTCTCTTCATGGGAGGAGAGTTCGGCCAGTGGGCGGAATGGGACCACGACCAGAGCCTGGAATGGCACCTCCTGCAATATCTTCCCCACCAGGGTCTCCAGCGGTGGGTCCGGGACCTGAATGCTTTCTACCGGAGTCACCCCGCCCTGTACGAAAAGGACTTTACTCCGGAAGGGTTCGAGTGGATTGATTTCAAAGATGCCGATCAAAGTGTTATTTCCTACCTCCGCAAGGGGGTGAATCCCGACGATCCGGTCCTGGTGGTCTGCAACTTCACCCCCGTCCCCCGGCAGGGCTATCGGGTCGGCGTGCCCCGCGAGGGTTTCTGGCAGGAGATGCTAAACAGCGATGCCGAGGAATACGGAGGAAGCGGTTGGGGGAATTTTGGGGGCCTTCCCGCGGACCCCATTCCTTCCCACGGCAAGTTATACTCTCTTTCGGTTTCGATTCCCCCTCTGAGTATCATGATTTTCAAGAGAGCCTGAGGGCAGGTCTTCCACCGTATGGAAGTGATGAAAAAATACATTGTCCATCCCCGTGAATTGCCCGTCTATTCTCCACCCGCCCATTCCAAAACCACCAATCGCCGGCTCCTCGGTCCGGGTCCCTCGGGTTCGGATCGCATGGAAGTCATTCTCGGGGAACTCGAATACGGAGGCCAGGCCGATCCCCATGTCCATCCGGATTTCGAGCAGGCCTTCTTCGTCCTCCAGGGGAAAGCGGAAGTGGAGATGGAGGGCCAAAAGACCGTGGTCGGCCCGGAGGATTTCATCTTTCTCCCCCCGGGAACGGTCCACCGGGTCACTCCCCTGGAAGGGCCTCCCCTCAGGCTTCTGATCCTCTATTCTCCGCCCCTCTCTTTATCCAAGAAGCCTTTTGGGGAAAAGAAATAAACCCCCGCCGGCAATCCAACCCCTGCCCGGAATCCCCCCCTGAACCAGGAAGCGAGGATCCGGGCGAGATGGCGGAAAAGCAGTGTTTCTTCCGGAAATAATTAAAAAAAATGCTTGATGCCGGGCTCGGAATTGCCGATAGGTATTAAGTGAAGGCGGGCATCAGCCGTCAGGCCCCCCCTGAATGAAAATGAAATACGAAGAGCTCTCCCATTTCCTGCAGAATATCGGCAAAGATCCCTCCCACCTGATCTTCGAGGATGAGCTGACGGGCGTCTACAACCGCCGCTTTCTGCTCCACTATTTCCAGTACAAAATTGCCTGGGAGTCGCTCCCGGACCATCCCCTGTCGTTGATCATGATGGACCTGGACTATTTCAAACAGATCAACGACACCTACGGTCATCCTGTGGGTGATCAGGCCCTCGTCTTTCTGGCCACGGTGCTCAGAGAAGTTTCGGGAGACGACGGCCTGCCCATCCGGTATGCCGGCGATGAATTCATGATTCTCCTCCCCAGGAGCGGGAAGCAGTCGGCCATCGAAATGGGAGAACGTCTTCTGCAGCGGCTTCACGCCGAATTCGTGTCCGTCGGCCAGGAGGGAAAAGGCCAGCTGCGGATCACTCTCAGCGTCGGGATTGCTTCCGCCCCGGAAGACGCCCAAACGGGCCGGGCCCTGATTCAGAAGGCGGATACGGCCCTCTATTACGCCAAAAAGCAGGGGCGGGACCGCTTGGCCAACGCCGGGGCCATTCCGGCCGAAGACGTATTCGCCAAAACCGCCCTGTATCAGCTGCAGGGAGAAAACATCGCCGGCCGGAAGGACGAGCTCGGCCAAGTCTCTCAATGCCTCCAGTCTTTCAGCCAGGGGAAGAGTCACTTCATCCTGGTCGAGGGCGGTTCGGGCATGGGCAAGACTACCTTCCTGGAGACCCTCCGGCGCAACCTCGCCAAGGATAAAAACCTGCGCCAGGCCAAGGTCAGCGGGAGTATCCAGGAGATGTTCCGCCCCTATTACCTGGCCACGAAATTCCTGGTGGAGTTGCTGAATGAACGGGAGGATAAAGGCGCCGGAATCCTGGAAAGCCTGGATCCCAAGCAGATCTCCCATCTTTCCCATATTCTCCCCCATCTGGGAGGGTCCCCGGAAGCTCCCTCCCCGGAAGACGAGAGCGCGGCCCGGGAGGGCCTTTTCAATACCCTGGTTCACTTCGTTCCCCGGATCGTCGACGGCCAGCCAGTGATCCTCCTCATCGACGACCTGCAATTTGCCGACGAGGCCTCTCTCCTCCTGCTGCGGCACGTGATGCTCCGCGGACAGATTCCTCTCTTTCTCTGTGGCACCGTGGCGGACCCTATGCCCATCCTCCTGGAAGGGCACCGGGTCCCCCTGGACAGTTTCTACAAAGCCCATCATCAGGAGTTGAGCATCCATCGGCTCAAATTGATGCCCCTGACCGCTGCGGATATCGCCGAGCACCTGGAGAAAATGTTTCCCGGGGTGAAGGTCCCCGGTCATTTCGACCGGGACCTGGAGCAGATCACCCAGGGGAATCCCCTCTTCCTCGGAGAGATTCTCTGCAAGCTGGTCCTGGAGCAGAAGATCACCCTCTCCGGCCAGCAATGGGTCATCGCGCCCCTGGCCCAGGACGACCTGCCCAAGTCCCTGGAGTCGATTATCCGGCAGAAAATCCAGAACCTGGATGAGGAGAGCCGGAAATTGCTCTACCAGGCTTCCACCTTCGGCGAGGACGTACCCTTAAGCCTCCTGACCGGATGCTCCAAGATCATGGAGTCCAAGGTTCTGGAATTCGTCGATCAGGCGGTCAGCCAGGGCCTGATGAACCTGGATTTCCAGGTCAACGACCAGAGCCTCCGCTTCCGGGGCAAGCGGATCCTGGAGATCATGGAAGAGGAGATCCAGCCGGAGGAAAAAAGGGAGCTCCATGATCAGGTCGGGAAATACCAGGAGACCCTCTTCCAGAAATTCCTCGTTCCTTCCGCCGCCCCCCTGATCTACCATTTCCGGCGGGCCTCCAACCTGGAGAAGGCCAAGACCTACGAGCAATTCGAAAGAGTCCAGAGCCTGAAGGTCTTCAACGCCGCCGAGGCTTTCAACTATTCGGGGGAGAGGAGAAAGGAGCTTCCGCCCCCCGGAGACCCCCTCGACCCGGAAAGCCTGGCCCAGGTCCCTTCCCTCATCAAGTGCCTGCTCACGGCCCTGCGCAACATCCAGCTGTATCCCCTGGGAAGCGAATCGGTGATCACCGGCAACCGCCAGGTGAGGGAGGCGGTCGAGGCCATTCTGGAAAAAACCGAGACCCTGTCCCTCTTCCAGGTCCGCAAAGCGCTGGTGATCAACGGGCAGAAGGTGGATTTGAGCGAGCTCAAATATGTGGGTGAGGAACTCATCAAGCTCTTCGACCGCCTGGAGGTTCAGGGGATCATCTTCCGGCGGGGCATCTCCCAGCGGGAAGTGAACCTCTGGCTGGAGGCCTTCGGACGGGCCAAACCGAAGGTGATCGACAAAGATTACTGGCATACCTTCTCCGAAGAACACCACCTGGAGCATGTCGAGCTGAAGCAGATCCGGTATACCCTCCGGGTGGATACGGACAGCCAGGTCCTGCAAATTCTCCAGCCGATCCCGGGAAAGGCGGGGCCAAGGGGTGCTTCGATTCTGGCCGGGGTGCAAAAGCTGGACGATGAGGAGTTGGCCCAGGTCCCTGAAGTCCTTCGGGTCATCCTCAATGCCGTCCGGAATATTAAGCTCTATCCCCTGCACAGCAAAAACGTATCCGCCTCCATCGACCAGCTGTATGAGGCCCTCCATGCCCTTCTCACCCGGCGGAAGACCCTGGTGCTGGTCCAGGTCAGGGGCCTCCTGGTGGTCAACGGGGTCAAGATCGACCCCCAGGGGATCGAGCCCCAGGTGGACGGTTTTCTGAAATTCCTCGACACCAACCTGCTCACCAGCCTGACCTTTCTGGAGGGCGTCACCCTCCAGGAATTGAAGAGCTTCATCGGTGCTCTGGGCCAACCCCCTCCCGGCGGATCGGATGTCGAATTCTGGCCGCGGGTGGCCAAAGAGGAGAGGATCAAGAACCTTCTGTTTGATCAGGTCTTCTACGAGACACGGGTGACGCCTACCCAGGGGTATGAGGATCTGGACCAGCTCGTGGAAATCGTGGGAGTGGAGGGTCTGGATACCGAACTTCTCGAGCCCATCCCGGAAGAGCAGCTGGACACGTTCCTCCACGATTTGAAGGCCCAGGTGGCCGATCTTCTGGCCGACGGGAAAGAAAAGGAAACCCTTCAACTGCTCCGGCGCCTGTTGGTGAACTTTTCCGATCGGACCATCGTGACCCGGGAGAAGATGATCGAGAGCTGTCGCCGGATGCTGGAGGACCTGACCCCGGCCCAGCAGAACTATTTTGCCAAACTCCTCTCCCATCCGCTGCTGGGCATTTTCCAGGAGGAGAAGGACCCCAAGATCACCCGGGAAATCTCTTCTCTCCTCCACCGGATGTCCGCTCTGCTGATCCAGTTCGTCCAGTATCCCCTGGCCGGCCGGATTCTGCTGAATCTTCAACAGCGGCAGAGGCAGCTGGAGGAAGCCGGGGACCCCTATTCGCAGCGCCTCGCCAAAGTTCTGGAGCGCAAGCTGGACCCGGGAGTCCAAAAACTCCTGCTCTCCGACCTGAATTCCGAAGAACCCTTCCGCCACCAGAACGCCGTTCTTCTGCTGGGGGGTCTCGGAAAGGCGGCCATTCCGCTTCTTCTGGAGGCGATCAAAAAGACCGATGATCTGAGAGTCAGGACCCTGGCCGCCAGTCTGTTGGCCAAGGCGGGAAATGACGGCGTGGCCCTGGTTAAGAAAGAGGCCGTATTGGGAGGGACGGCGGAGGAGCGGGCCCGCATTCTGGACGTGATCGAAGTGGTGACCCGGGATTTGAAGGCCGAACTGGCTCATGCCCTGGGGGAGGAAAATTCCAAGGTCCGCCAGGCCGCTTTTCGCCTGCTGGCGCGGATGAATGACAGCCAGGCGGTGGAACTGTTGCTGAAAAATGTCGAGGGAAACGAACCGCGCCTGGCCCTGGAATCCATCGAGTGCCTGGGAAAGCTGAAGCCTTCCGCGGCGGTGGGTTGTCTTCTCTCCCTTCTGGAGAACCAGAAAAAGAGCGACCTCCTCGCCGCCTGTTGCCGGTCCCTGGGTCAGATTGGAGATCCGGCCTGTATCGAACCGCTGATCAAGATCCTGACGCAGCAGGGACTCTTTGCGAGGCTGAAGAGCGGGTGGGCTGAAGTGCGGGCTACCGCGGCCTATGCTCTAAGTCAGATCCCTCATCCACAGGCGGCGGAAGTTCTCATTTCTTTAGAAAATGACTCCGATCCCCGGGTCCGGGAAACAGCCCAAAAGGTCCTGAAATCCTTCCGCTCCCAGAAGGCGGTTTCAAAACCAAGAAGCCACCCCGTCAACCGGGATGGCTCCCGAGCCAAATCCAAATAACCGTTCCGAGCTACCTGTTTCAAGTTCCAGGTCTTGGCTTATAACCTGCAACCGGGAACCTGCAACGGGCAACTGGCTTTAGCAGCTGCAAGACCCGCAGGATTTTTGCATGTTCGAGGAAATTTTATACCCCGATCCCCGCCCCGTCTGAAGATATTCCAGCTGGATGGGCTTCACTTCCTCGTAGAGTTTTTTGTTGATGGCGAAGGAAATCCCCGCTTCCTTGAAGATTTCATCATCTGCTGTTGGTTCATCCAGAACCATGCCCAAGGAGGGCCCGGATCACCCACCCGGAGCCAGGTAAATCCTGACCGTGGGAAGAGTCTCCCGGTCCTTAAAATGCTCCTTCAGCATCTCTGTAGCCTTATCCGATACCTGAAACATTCTTTCCTCCTGCAAAAATTTTCCTCATTTACGCCCTAGGATCACCCCTGATCCTAATTCTTAGTTTACCAAAAATCTGCCTCGATTACCTACCTTTTTCTTCTTTGGATGATGATTCTGCTTGAAAAGATTCGCCCCAAATTTGATGATCTCGTAAAAAGTCGAAATTCAATAAAATTCGTCATTCCGGCGCAAGCCGGAATCCAGTTATTTCAAGATGTTCTGGACCCCGGCTTTCGCCGGGGTGACGCTTAAGAGACTTCTTACGAAATCATCAAATCTGAATCGATCACCATCGTCAAGGTGGAAAGAAAGGATTCTTCAATTCTTTTTTTCCAGAACATGCTGGTTCAGGACCAGGCAAAGGAACTCTCCCTCAAGGACTTTCTCCCGGCCCTGATTCAAGACCTCGCAGCGGACCCTTCGTTTTTTCCCTTCTGTTTCGTCCACTTGGGCCCGGGCAGTCAGGGTTTCCCCGACAACCACCGGCTTCAGAAATCGAACCTGGGAGGAAAGAAGGACCACCAAGGGGTCGTTCACCGCCACCATAGCCGAATAATCGGCCAAGCCGAAGGTGAATCCTCCATGGACGAGGCCCTTTTCATCCACCTGCATCCGGGAATCCACGGTTAACGAGACCTGCGCGAATTTCCCGCTTTCGATCCTTTCTACCTTTCCCACCAAATCCTCGGATATGGACAGGTGAGTGTTTTGGACGTGGCTGTCACGGTTGTCCATACATTTCCCCCCTCTTTTCAGATCCCAAGCTCCAATCCCGCGAAACGCGGAACAAAAGCCCAAACAAATTTCTGATGCAAAAGGGGCAAACGGAGCTAATGCGGTATTTTAGGATTTTTCCCGTGAATGGACAAGCCTCTTGGGCTCTGAATTCCGGGCATGGGTGGTGGGAATTTGGAATTTCCCCTGTCCCCATTTCTTCCTAAAGGATTGAACCGGGTTGCCGATAATGTCAAAGTAGGTTATTTTAAGGAGGTTCCCGGTTATGTCCCTTGCTCTGAACGCAGCTCTGTCGGCCCTCGATGCCTACGGCCAGAAGCTAGATGTAACGGCCAACAATATCGCCAACATGAACACCGACGGGTTCAAAAAAAGCCGGGCCGTCCTGCAGGAGGCCGATTCTTCCGGGGTTGTCGTTTCCATCGGCAAAGTGAACACCCCGGGAGCGCCCATTCTCTCCGAGGACGGGACCGGAGAAGTCCGGGAATCTTCCAACGTGGACCTGGCCGAAGAGATCGTCAACCTTCAAACCGCCAAGCACGGCTTTCAGGCCAACCTGAAGACTCTGAAGGCGGAAGACGAAATGCTGGGCTCCCTGTTTGACATCCTTACCTGAGGGGGGCCCAGAAATGGATGAAGCGAGCGAGGAAAGGGAGCAAATGTAATTGGTTTGATCCGGTCATCGATTCCCATAAAAAAATCCCCCCTGCCGCCAAAAGCAATCCCCCGAATAGGGGCGGGTCGCAAATCGCCCCTCCCCGTTGGTCATCCGCCGAACCGGTAGTGTTCGGTTACGAAGAGCTGATTGTCGACCCGTCCCACCCCTTTTAACCCGGCCAGGGCTCGCTCGCATTTCTCCTTTTCTTCCGCCGAGCCGACCGCTCCCCGCAGGATGACATCCCCTTTTTCAATCTGAAGGTTTACATGCCGAATCTCGACTCCCAGAATCCCTAAAAGGGTGGCTTCTGCTTTTTGCTTCAGGGCGATGTCCAGGAGTTTCTCCTCGGCCTTTCTCCCGCCCTCCTGGATCTCCGGGGAACGACTGGACTCCAGGATGATCTTGACCGCCGTGTCCACCGAGACCTTATGGGTATTGATCACCAGGTCGTAGAGGGCGGGGTTGTCCCAGTCCACGTCGAAGAAGGAATGAATGAACCCGGCGGAATCCCGGTCGCTCCGCCGCAGAATCCGGGTCGCCTGCTTCTCATCGATCTTTTCCTGTTCCATGAATCTCCGCAGGCGGATCTCGAAAGGAGCGACCACTCTCAGGTGAAGGACCCCGGGGAGGTCTCGCAGGAGAACCTGCCCTCCCCTGCCTACCATGATGACGTTTCCTTTCCGGGCAAAGTCGGTGAGCACGGCCTGGAGGAAATGGAGAAATTTTCTTCTTTGCATCTGCAGGGAATCCCATAGAGGGGGTTTTTTCTCATCGAACTTCTCCAGCTCCGGCTCCGGAAGGCCGTAGGTCGCCAGCGCCTTTCCGATTTTCTCCTTGTCCACGAATTCATACTGGAGAACCTCGGCCACTTTCTGGGCCATCTCCGTGCCCAGGCTTCCCAACTGCCGGGAAACGGTGATCACGGCCATGACGAACCCCCCTTTCACAATTTCGGATTGCGGATTGTGGATTTCGGATTTTTTTATCATCCCTATTCCGCAATCCGCAATCGGCAATCCGCAATTAGGTATTGAGCCTTGTTTGGCTTTATTATAACATCTCTTAAGGGTCATTTGTTCATCGATGAAAGACTTCAACCTTCACTCCATCACCGGCCTCTCTGACATGGAAGCCGCCCGGCGCCTGAAAGAGGAGGGATACAACGAACTCCCTCCCACTCAACAGCGTGGCATCTGGGCCATTGTGCTGGAAGTGGCCCGGGAACCCATGTTCCTGCTTCTGGTCGCCGGCGGGGCCCTCTACCTGGGGGTGGGAGAGCTGAAAGAAGCCCTGATGCTCCTGGGTTTCGTTTTCGTGATCATGGGCATCACCATCTACCAGGACCGTAAGACCGAGCGGGCTCTCGAGGCTCTCCGGGACTTGACCAGCCCCCGCGCCCTGGTCATCCGGGATGGCGAGCAAAAGCGCATCCCCGGGCGGGAAGTCGTGCGCGAAGACATGCTGGTGCTCGCCCAGGGAGACCGGGTACCCGCGGATGCCGCCGTCCTCTGGAATGAAAATTTTCTGCTCGACGAGTCCCTATTGACCGGCGAATCCGCCCCCGTGCGCAAGGTCCCCTGGGATGGGGTCAGCCCCATGGCCCGGGCCGGCGGCGAAGCCCAGCCCTTTGTCTTCTCCGGGACTCTGGTCGTTCAAGGAAACGGAATTGCCCGGGTCCTGGCTACGGGTACGGCCACGGAAATCGGCAAAGTGGGCATAGCCTTGCACACGGTCGAAATGGAACAGACCCCCCTGCAAACCGAGACCCGGCGGTTTGTCCGCGCCGTAGCTATTTTCGCCCTGTCCCTTTGCGCCCTGGTGGTGGTTTTCTATGGGATCAACATGGGAGACTGGGTCCATGGGCTTTTGGCCGGGATTACTTTGGCCATGGCCATGTTGCCGGAAGAATTCCCGGTGGTCCTGACCATTTTTCTGGCCCTGGGAGCATGGCGGATCGCCAAGAACCGGGTCCTGACCCGACGGGTTCCCACGGTTGAAACCCTAGGATCAGCCACCGTTCTATGCGTGGATAAGACGGGAACCCTGACCCAGAACCGGATGTCCGTCAGGAAAATCTTCGCCCCGGGAGAGTTTCTCGAAGTAACCCATCCTTCCCCGAAAGCGCTGCCCGAATCCTTTCATGAAGTGATTGAATTCAGCGTCCTGGCCAGTGAAAGAAATCCCTTCGATCCCATGGAAAGGGCCCTGAGGCAACTGGGGGAGCACACCCTGAATAACACCGAGCATCTTCATGACGACTGGACGTTGATCCACGAATACCCCCTCTCCCGGGGCTTGCTGGCCCTATCCCATGTTCATAGAGTACCCAACAGTGAAAAGTACGTGATCGCCGCCAAAGGCGCCCCGGAGGCCATTGCGGACTTATGCCACCTGGACCCCCCGGGGGCTCAGGAATTATCCCGGGCCGTGCAGGGCATGGCCGGGGAGGGCCTGCGGGTCCTGGGCGTAGCCAAGGCTTATTTCCAGAAGGCTCCCCTCCCGGGGGAACAACATGACTTTAAGTTCGAGTTCCTCGGTCTGGTGGGACTGGAGGACCCCGTCCGCCCCACGGTAGCCGGGGCGCTCCGGGATTGCTACACCGCGGGAATTCGGGTGGTCATGATCACCGGAGACTATCCGGGAACGGCCCAGAATATCGCCCGGCAGATCGGGCTCACCCCCCTGGATCAGGTCATCACCGGACCCGAGCTGGACCGGATGAGCGATGCGGATCTGCAGGATCGGGTTCGGACGGTGAACATCTTCGCCCGGGTCATGCCGGAACAAAAGCTGCGCCTGGTCAACGCCCTCAAGGCCAACGGGGAGATCGTGGCCATGACCGGGGACGGGGTCAACGACGCCCCCGCTCTGAAATCCGCCCACATCGGGATCGCCATGGGGGAGAGAGGGACCGACGTGGCCCGGGAGGCCGCGTCCCTGGTTCTGCTGGACGACGATTTTTCTTCCATCGTCCAGGCGGTCCGGCTGGGGCGGCGGATCTTCGACAATCTCCAGAAGGCCATGGCCTACATCCTGGCCATCCATGTCCCCATCGCCGGAATGTCGCTCCTGCCCGTGCTTTTAAAATGGCCCCTGGTTTTATTCCCCGTCCATATCGTCTTTCTGGAGCTGGTCATTGATCCGGCCTGCTCCATTGCCTTTGAAGCCGAACCGGAGGAAAAGGATATTATGCACCGTCCTCCCCGCGATCCCCGGAAGCCCCTTTTTAACTGGTCCATGGTGGCCCTGAGTCTGCTGCAGGGGTTGAGCGTCCTGATCATTCTCCTGGTCGTTTTTCTCTTCTCCCTGTACCGCGGCCAGGGCGTTCAAGAGGCCCGCGCCCTGACCTTCACCACCCTGGTGGCGGCCAACCTCAGCCTGATCCTGACCAATCGGTCGTGGTCGAGGACCATCTGGGCCACCCTTCGATCGGCCAACGTCGCCCTGGGCTGGGTCTTCGGGGGAGCCGTCGTTCTCCTCCTGCTGGTCCTCTATGTGCCCTTCCTGCGGAAGCTCTTCCATTTCACCTTCCTTCACCCCGACGACCTCCTGATCTGTCTTTTTGCCGGCGTATGCAGCATCCTGTGGTTTGAAGGGCTTAAAGCCTTCAAGAAGCGCTCCCATTCAAATCTCATCCGTTAGTCCATCCGGAAAAATCAATCGGGCTTACGGGGTAATGCGGTTTTCGCCGGGGTGTCAGGCCCAGCCGAAGAGGCCAAGAATTCCCAGTCTTTGGGAATAAAGATTCCCCTTGATGAAATACGCTAAAAAGGTTATCCTTTTTACCTGATTCGCTCCAGATATTTTGGTTTATTGCCCGGCCCGACACGTTGCCCCAGCGATTGACGGGAGAAGGAACTGACGCTAATGACGGTTGCTTCCCTGAAAGAAAGAGTTATCCTCTACGCTCTGATGAGTCTGATCCTCTGGTTCTTCGCGATCCCTGTGGTCACCTACTGTTTCTTGGACTGTAAGCCATTCATCCCCAAAAAGGTCGCTTCCGTTCTGCTCTTCTTCTTCCGGTAAATCAGGAACATATAAAGGGGATTCCAACTTCCGATTTGGGGAGAAGACACTTTATTTTAGAGAAACCATCTTTTCATGGAGGAGGTAAAAATGACCAGAAAGACCATTCTTTTCGTTGTTGTTTTCCTTTTCTCCCTTTCCTTGCTTCCGGCCCTGGGCTCTGCGGCCTACAAGCCGGAATACAAGCTGAGCGTCGTGGTGGCCCAGAACAATCCCTGGGGCATGGGGGCTCAGAAATTTGCCGACCTGGTGAGGGAGCGGACCGGGGGGAAGATCAACATCAAGTGTTACTTTGCGGGACAGCTCTTCGCCGGCATGCAGACCAACGAATTCCTCATCACCCGCCAGGGAGTCGGTGATTTTGCCGTGGGCTCCACCATCAACTGGTCCCCCACCGTAAAGGAATTGAATCTTTTCTCCCTGCCTTTCTTCTTCCCCGACTACAAAGCTCTGGATGCCATTGAGGCGGGAGAACCGGGAAAGAAGCTTCTCCAGATCATCGAGCAGCGGGGAGTCCTGGGGCTGGCCTGGGGCGAGAATGGATACCGGGAGCTGACCAATTCCAAACGGCCCGTGCGCAAGCCCGAGGACCTGGAAGGCCTGAAGGTTCGAGTGGTGGGCTCGCCCATCTTCATCGACACCTTCCGCGCCATGGGGGGGAATCCCATTTCCATCAACTGGTCCGAAACCCTGACTGCCTTGCAGCAGGGGACGGTGGACGGCCAGGAAAACCCGGTCTCTTCCATCATCATTCCCTACAAACTCTGGGAAATGAACAAGAACATCACCATCTGGCATTACACCATCGACCCCCTGATCCTGGGCGTGAGCAAGCTGACCTGGGATTCTTTCGACGCCAAAGACAAAGAGATCGTGGCCAAGGCGGCCCAGGAAGCCATGGCTTGGAACAAGACAGAGGCCCGCAAAGGCCTGGCGGGAAGCACCGAGGCCATCGATATGCTGAAGAGCAAGGGGATGGAAGTAGTGGTTTTGTCCCCCAAGGATATGGCCACCTTCAAAGCCAAGACCCAATCGGTTTACGACAAGTGGATCAAAGAGATCGGCGCGGACCTGGTTTCGGCGGCGGAAAAGATGGTCAAAGCCGTTACTCCTTAAGGGGATTTGATACGAAGCCAAGACAGAAACGCCCCTGCGGGGGCGTTTCTGCTTGATACCTTTAAAAGGGGCTTTGTTCGAAAAGTATGCGATGGATCATTTTTCAGGAGTTATTCGCAGATGGGCAGAGCCCTAACCAGGAGCCAGGATCTTCCTTAGGGCCACGGCCCTGCCAGAAATCCCCCCTGCCCCCCTTTAGGAAAGGGGGGTTGGG
>Ga0315285_10002388_pt1 | contig 19610 bp, 21 predicted proteins | sample YL17G09_36_MG_FD_203698 | JGI IMG/M metagenome (GOLD analysis project Ga0315285, IMG submission 203698) | Sediment microbial communities from Yellowstone Lake, YNP, Wyoming, USA - YL17G09_36 | ecosystem: Environmental > Aquatic > Freshwater > Lake > Sediment | place: USA: Wyoming | collected...
ATCTTCGAGAAAACGCCCATTTTACAGGCCTTTTGCGACTGGGATTACACCAACGATAATACCACACTTTATAACCAATTGTCATTATTTGATTTATAACCGGACACTAGTGGTTAGCGTCCCTATTTTCCCTCGTGCCGAAGCCTGGCAAGGGTCGTCGCAAAAATGGTTAGCGTCCCTATTTTCCTCCTATTTTCCTCTATTTTCCTCTATTTTCCTCGGAACATCCGCTATATTTGCCGCTGCCGTGGGCGGCGCAACCTGTTCAAAAACGGCAAAAATCGAGGTAGGGGATCGAGCCCCGAAAGATTTCCACTTGCACTTGTGCCGGACGAACGATACTATGTGAGCATAACGTAACTTAATGGTGAATGTCATGAACGCGGAAACCAAACATCTCTACAAGTTGAAGGCCGACGTGATCGCGGCGGCCGGCCATCCCATCCGGCTGGCGGTCATCGACTTCCTCAAGGACGGCGAGCAGTGCGTCTGCGACATCGCGGACCACGTGGGCGGCCAGCGGTCGAATGTGTCGCGGCATTTGAGCGTGCTGCTCAAGGCGGGCGTCGTCAGCCAGCGGAAGGACGGCCTGAGAATGATGTACGCGCTGCGGACGCCGTGCGTGCTGAACTTCATGAAGTGCGTCGAAGGCGTGCTGCGCAAGAACGCCGAAGAGGCCAGCAAGGTGCTCCAATGCCTCTGACGGCCGTCAATTTCTTTTTCAACAAATACGTGAGTGTAACGTAACGCACTCATAAAATAGACGGAACGATTGTTTGAGGTGAGATGATGAAGGACTGGAAGAAGTTCGCATGGCTTGTCGGCATCTTTCTCGTGGCGTATTTCCTTCCGCTGGGTAACGCCAAGGTCTCCAATGCGGTACTTGAGGCATTCAGGCTTCTTCAGTGGTACGCCATCAACCACACGCTGGCCTGCGTCGTGCCGGCCATGTTCATCGCCGGAGCGATCTCAACGTTCCTTTCGCAGGCGTCGGTGATGCGTTACCTGGGTCCCAAGGCCAACCGCCCGCTGGCATACACGGTGGCCTCGGTGTCGGGCGTGGTGCTGGCCGTCTGCTCGTGCAGCGTGCTGCCGATGTTCGCCGGCATCTACACGATGGGGGCAGGCCTGGGACCGGCCAGCGCTTTTCTGTACTCAGGGCCGGCCATTAACGTCATGGCGATCTTTCTATCGGCCCGCGTGCTGGGGCTGGATTTGGGCTTTGCGCGAGCCATCGGCGCCATATCGTTTGCTTTCGTCATCGGCTTGCTGATGGCCGTCATCTTTCGACGAGGGGAGAAGAAACGAAACGACCTGGCGATGCAGATGCCCAAGCCGCCGCCCAGCCGCCGCCCATTGTGGAAAACATCCGCGTACTTCGTGTGCATGATACTGCTTCTGGTCTTCAGCGATTGGTACAACACCAACGATGTCACCATCACGTTGAAGAACGGGACCGTCCTGAATGCCAACGTGCGGTACTCTACGCAGGACGCGCTGGACGTTCAGGAATATCAGCCCGACGGCCGGTTGGCTACAGATTTAAGACGGCTCAATCGGGCCGATATCGCGGCGACCGAGCCTGTCCCGGGCTTCACAATGACAGTGCATAGCATCAAATGGTACCTGGCGGGAGCGATGGGTCTGGCGGTGCTGCTCATGGTCTGGCGATGGTTTGACCGCCAGGAAGTCAAGCAGTGGATGCAGGCGACGTGGGACTTCGGGATGATGATCGTGCCGCTGCTGTTTGGCGGGGTGTTCGTAACCGGTTTCATTGGCGCTCTTATCCCTGAGCAATATGTTGCCACCTTGGTTGGTGGTGAAAGCCTTGGGTCCAATTTCGTCGCAGCCTTCGTCGGCATGATCTGGTACTTCGCCACGCTGACGGAGATTCCTATCGTCGAAATGCTGATGCGGCTGGGAATGGGCAAGGGTCCGGCGCTGGCGCTGCTGCTGGCCGGGCCGGCCCTTTCGCTGCCAAGCATCCTGGTTATCTATAAGATCGTCGGCTGGCGGAAGACCTTCGTCTTCTGCGCGCTGACAGTGGTAATGTCCACGATGGTGGGATGGGCCTTCGGAATGCTGGCATTTTGAACTTCGACAGGATGAACAAACCAACCGAAAGGGAACGAACATGGCTGACTGCTGCGGAAGCGACAAGGCACAGGCGTCGAGCGCATCGTGCCGCGAAAGTGACAAGAAGAAGACCGTGCTCATCTACGCCTGCTCGGGCGGGGCGAACGTCGCGGAGATCTCCGACAAGGCCGCCCGCGAGCTGATGTTCGCCGGCTGCGGCACGATGTTCTGCCTGGCCGGGCTCGGCGCGGACATTCCGGGCATGGTCCAGACCGCCCGCGACGCGGATGTGAACCTGCTGATCGACGGCTGCCCGATGGAATGCGCGAAAAAGACCTTCGACCGCCACGGGATCGCCAACTACAGGCAGATCAAGGTGACGGACCTGGGCATCGAGAAGGTCAAAGGCGTCCGCTGCACTCAGGAACAAGTGGACAAGACGATTGCCAAGGCCCGCGAAGTGCTGTCCGAGTGATATGGAGACCAAGATGAAAAAGCTGCAAATCCTGGGCACGGGCTGCCCCAAGTGCAAGAAGCTGGCTGAGAACGCCGAAGCCGCCGCCAAGGCGCTGGGCATCGAATACACCATCGAAAAGGTCACGGACATCAACGAGATCATGAAGTTCGGCGTGATGATGACGCCCGCCCTGGCCGTGGACGGCGTGGTTAAAGTCGTCGGCAAGGTGCCCGACGCCGAGGCCATCAAGGCGATGCTGAAATGAAATAGGCTCGTTGCCGCCAAGGGTTCATCGGTTACAAGGTTCAACATAGATGCAAAAGGAATCCCAAGATGAAGATCAAGATGAAGATGTTACTGTTTCGCGGCGCCCGCGGGGGCGCACTGATCGTCGTGGCGGGTTTGGCGTTATTCCTGAGCGCATTCCTGAGCGCCGGCTGTCAGCAGGCACAAATGTCAAACGCCATATACCCGCCCTCCGCCTCGCCGCGTCTTGTGGAACTAGGCACCGCCGCCTGCATCCCTTGTGCGTTGATGCGGCCGGGGCTCGAAGAGCTGAAGATGGAATACGCCGGGCGGCTTGAGGTCGAGGTCATCGACACCCTGCTGAATTTCGGCGCGAAGACGCAGTACAACGCTCCCTTCTGCGCCACCCAGATCTTCATCGCCGCCTCCGGCAAGGAATTGTTCCGGCACGTGGGGTACTACTCCAAGAACGAGATCCTGGCCAAGTGGAAGGAACTGGGCGTCGACCTGGACGTCCCGGCAGGACAGCGGGAGCCTCAACGCGCTGTCTCGCCCAAAGGGCAATAGGAGTTGAAGGTGATGCAAGTGATGCTCAGTCAGTGCCCCTGTAGCGGGGGCGGAAGCAGCGGCGGCGGCGGTGGCGGCGGCGGGATATCGCCGTGGTTGATCCTGCCGGCCTTTGCGGGAGTCTGGTTTATGGCCCGCTCCATCTGGAATAAGAAAGGTGCGTCATTCATGGGCAAGATAGGAAAGATCGCCATCGTCGTCGTGCTGGCCGTTGCGGTGGTGGCCGTGATCGTGATGAAGAAAGGCAGCTCTGCTTCCCTGTCCGCACAGCCGACCACACAGGCTGCTGGCAAACTTCCCCGTCTGGTTGATCTGGGTTCCACCACGTGCATCCCGTGCAAGATGATGGCACCGGTGTTGGACGAACTGGCGAAGGAATATACCGGCCGGATGCAGGTGGAGTTCATCGACGTGAATACGAACCCCGACGCGGCCAAGCCGTTCGGCATCAAGCTGATCCCAACGCAGGTATTCATCGACGCCGAGGGCAAGGAGCTTTGGCGGCACGAGGGCTTCATTGCAAAGCAGGACATCCTGGCCAAGTGGCAGGAACTGGGGGTGAGCTTCGCGGCCACTTCCGTGGCGGGTTCGCAACCGGCCAGTGCCCCCGCGTTTGAGCGGTTGGAGGCGGCTGCCGCCGACACGCGGGCCAAGGATGCCATCTGCTACATGTGCGACAAGGACATCGACGCCAAGACGCTGGTGGTCGTCAAGAGCGACAAAGGCGACGTGCGGCTGTGCAGTCCGCACTGCTACTTCATCATGTATTCCTGCCTCACCGAGGATAAGACGGGGTTCGAGAAGAAAGTTTCCGTCACCGACTGGGCGAGCGGCAAGTTGAACCCGGCAGCGGAGGCTGTCTACCTGTACGGGCTGGACGGCAAGACCGCCCGGCCAACGGTGCTGGCATTTGCGGACAGAGATGCCGCGGACAAGGAGCTGAAGACGTCGGGCGGCAGCGTGATAGCTTGGACGGCCTTGCAGGAGAAGGAACTGGAAAACCGCTGCGGCTTCTGCGACCGTGCCTGCTACCCAGAGGATTCCGCGAAGGTCATCTGCGACGGGCTGCATACCTTGGGCTGCTGCTCACACTGCGCGTTAGGCGTGGCTGCAAGGACCGGCAAGGACATCGAGGTCCACGAGCGGGACCGTCTTACCGGCGAAGAGATCATCGTCAAGACCGCCGGCGGCAGCGTCGCGTCGATCCAGCCCGCAACGGCCATCGCGTGGTTCGGCCAGCGCAAGGGGGCGGATGGCAAGTTTGCCTCGGCGGGCTGCTTCCACCAGGGCTTCTTCGTCAACGCCGACAACCTGAAGAAATGGGTCGAGCAGAATCCCTTGGAGACCGGCAGGCTCATCACCATCCAGCAGGCCCTGGCGGACAAGATGAAGCTCACTCAGCAGCAGATTCAGAAGGCATGCAAGATCGGCCAATGCGCCCCGAAGTAGCGACCAGTCAGTAAACAGCGCAGGAAAGCGAGAAAGACAATGAGAGTATTGACCATCGTGGCGGCGGTCCTGGCCCTTACCTTGGCATCCATACGGGCTGCGGATAAGCCCGCAACGGCTCCCGCCCCGGCTGCCGCGCCGCAACCGGCCGGCATCAACGACACATACCCTGGCCTGGCGTCAAGCGGGCTTACTCTTGCCCGGCTGGCCGACCTGCCCAAGGGCACGGTCCTGAAGGCGGGCGACCTGACCGTCGCGGAGAAGGAAATTGCCGACGAAATCGCCAAGGCCCCGAAGGAGGTCCAGGACCAGCTCCAGAAGAACGCCTTCTTCCTCCTGGAGCAGATAGCCACGAAAGCCTTGCTTATGAAGGAGGCAAAGGCCGATGCCGGCGAGGCTGCCGCGAACGCCAACGAACGTGCCATCATTCAAGGCTATCTCGGCAAGCTTGCCGAGAAGGTGAAGGTCGGCGACGAGGAGATAGCCGAGTTCTACAAGACCAATAAGGACGCGGTTGGCGGCGCGGAGTTGGACAAGGTCAAGCCCCAGATCGCCGGATACTTGCGGCAGCAGAAGCAGCAGGAGATGATTGCCCGGCATATTAAGGCGATGGGGCAGCGCACGGCCATCGAGGTTTCGGCCGCGTGGGCCAAGCAGCAGGCGGCGCCGGCCAAGGACAACCCGGTGGACAAGGCCCGCGCCAGCGGAAAACCGTCGCTGGTGGACTTCGGTTCCAAGGGCTGCCGGCCGTGCGACATGCTCGCCCCCATTCTGGAGGCCCTCAAGATAAAGTACGACGGCAAGGCGAACGTCCTGTTCGTTTCCGTCGTGCAGGACCAGATACTCGCAGCCCGCTACGGCATTGACTCGATCCCCGTGCAGGTGTTCTTCGACAAGGACGGCAAGGAAGTTTCCCGCCACGTGGGCTTCTTCCCGCAAGAGGAAATCGAGAAGCAGATGGCGAAGATGGGAGTGAAGTGAATGGAGGAGCTTTTCACAGCCTTGACCCGCGCCGTGGAGGGTACGCCCGCGATAGCGCTGAGCGCCGCATTCGTCTGGGGCATCCTCAGCGTCCTGCTCAGCCCGTGCCACCTCAGCAGCATTCCGCTGATCGTCGGGTTTATCGACCAGCAAGGGCGGATGTCCACGCGGCGCGCCTTCTTCATCTCGACGCTGTTCGCCGGGGGCATCCTGATCACCATCGCGGGTATCGGCGCGATCACCGCCGCGGCCGGCAGGATGATGGGCGATGTGGGCCGGTACGGAAACTACGTCGTGGCCGCCATCTTCTTCGTGGTGGGCCTGGTCCTGCTGGACGTGATCCCCATGCCCTGGTCCGGTCCCGGCCAAGTGGGCATGAAACGCAAAGGACTCCTGGCGGCGTTCATCCTGGGCCTGGTTTTCGGCATCGCCCTTGGCCCCTGCACCTTCGCGTACATGGCCCCCATGCTGGGCGTCACCTTCAAGCTGGCCTCCAGCAGCATGGCCTACGGCGTGGCATTGCTGGCGGTCTATGGCGTCGGCCACTGCTCGGTCATCGTCCTGGCCGGGACGTGTACCGGGTTGGTGCAGAAGTATCTGAACTGGAACGAGAAGTCCAAGGGCGCGGTCATCCTCAAGAAGGTCTGCGGCGTGCTGGTCCTGGCCGGCGGCGTGTACCTGATCTACACGGCGAAGTGATAATGACTAAAACCGAGCCGGCCACTGCATTGCTGCAACCGCGGGAGTTGGCTATTTGTCCAACATGACCGTGTGAGATCGCATAAATGGCACGGAGTAAGATCCTCGGGCGCATCCTGCGGATGGCGTGGAAACTGGCGCTGCTTGCGGTCATTGCCGGCGGCGCCGTGTACTACCTTCGCTTTCGACCCGTGCCGGTGAAGGCATTCATCGTCAAGTCAGACACGGTGTACTCGGAGGTCATGGGCACCGGCACGCACGGGGAGTGCGCGTTACCCCAAGCCATCCCCAAAAACGCCGCTGAAAAAAATCGGGAAGTTTGAGGAGTTTTGCCTTGTATAAGTATATTAGCGCATACTAAAATGGCGATATGGACAACACGATCCCGTTACCTCGAATGCTGAAGGTGCTGGCTGTTCCCGCTCGCGTACGCATCGTTCAGCTTCTCAAGGGCCGGGCGCTGTGCGTGGGTGCCCTGTCCGCCCGGCTGGACGTGACGCAGGGGGCTGTGTCGCAGCATCTGCGCATCATGCGGGACGCCGGCCTCGTGATCGATGAGAAATGCGGCTACTACGTCCATTACCGTCTGAACGAAGAGACCCTCACCGCGTGGCGAGAGGAGATAGACAAGCTGATGGACCCGAAGCACGGGGCCTGCACAGACACGAAAGGAGCCCAGAAATGTGCTGCTGCAATGACAAGAAGCAAGGCTGCCAAAAACCGGAAAACCTGAAGGGCAAGCCCCAGGACTGCACGGCGGCACAGGTCCGCAAGTGCCACGGCGACGTCAAGAAGCATCCTTGCGTCAAGCCCGCCAGAGGCAAGTAGCCGTCCATGACGGAACCGATCATCCGGGTCCGCGCGTTAGCCAAGCGGTTCGGCGAGGTGCAGGCCGTCGCGGGCGTTGATTTCGATGTGCGCGAGGGCGATCTTTTCGGCTTCCCCGGCCCAAAGCGACGTCTGCGGATCGATGACGATTCGTCGGGCAGGCTGTCTCAACGGCGTACATGGCTGCCTGTCCGGCAATGGTGTGGTATATTGGTGGTTGGCCAAAGTGTCGCTGCCGCGATCTCGCTCGGCGCGGTACAAAAGGCGAGTAGCACCCGAATTCAGCCAGAGGAGACATCATGAAACGCACTTGGTTGAACTTCATTCTTGACGCGGCCAGCGCTTTGGCGATTCTGGGCCTTGCACTCACCGGTCTGATCATGCGGTATACGCTTTTGCCTGGGACGAGCGGATCATTCGGCGGAGGCGGAGGGATGAGGCTGTGGGGCTTGACTCGGCACGAATGGGGTACGGTTCACTTCTGGATGGCGGCGGGCGTGGGAGTCGTGCTCGTATTACACGTCGCTCTGCACTGGGCGTGGGTGAGCGCAATGCTATCCAGCCTAGTCACGCGCAAGCCAGCCACTCGGCCGGCAACCCGCAACACGATAGGCTTGACGCTCCTGGTCGTCCTGGCAGCGGGAATGACAGTGTTTGTCCTGTGGACGCGATCGATCACTGAGGGCCTGCCCGGTCGGCACCTGGGGCCGGACTCGCGGCGGGGCCAGGCCCATGGCTCACCCGATGAAGGTCGCGGCACGCATGGGCCGGTCTACGGGCAGCATGGTGAACCCGCCAGCCGGGGCCGACAGCCCGCGACGCGACCAAACATTGGGGCGACGAAAGAATCCCGCGGGCAACACTCGGGAGACCTGCCTCAACTCGGGCAAAGAAGCCTGGCTGAGATCGAACATATCACCGGCGTTAGGCCTGAAGCGCTGCTCCGGGCGTTGAACCTGCCGACCGACCTCCCGGCGAGCACGAGAATGCGCGAACCGGCCAACCGAACGGGGCTGACGATGCAGCAGATCCGCCAGTCCATCGACAGATTGCGGCCGGAATCATCCCTATCGTCCAGGCCCTGCTTGGCAAAGGCGCCGCCCTGGGCACGGTGCTGGCCTTCATGATGTCGGTCATCGGCCTGTCGCTGCCGGAAGCGATCATCCTCCGCAAGGTGCTCACCATCAAGTTGATCCTGGCCTTCTTCGGCGTGGTGGCCTTCGGCATACTGATCGTTGGCTATTTGTTCAACATAATCATGTGAGATCGCATAAATGGCACAGAGTAATATCCTCGGGCGCATCCTGCGGATGGCGTGGAAACTGGCGCTGCTTGCGGTCATTGCCGGCGGCGTCGTGTACTACCTTCGCTTTCGACCCGTGCCGGTGAAGGCATTCATCGTCAAGTCAGACACGGTGTACTCGGAGGTTATGGGCACCGGCACGCTGGACGCCCGCACGAAGATAACGATCAGCTCGAAGATCACCGGCCGGATCGCCGAACTGGGCGCCGACCAGAACGATCAAGTATCCAAGGACAAGGTCCTGGTGACGTTGGACGACAGCGACCTGCGCCAGCAGGTGGAGATGGCTTCCGCATCCCTGGAGGCCACCAAGGCCTCTCTCGTGCGAGCGGACACGGACATCGCTCGCGCTCAAGCTGTTCTCACTCAGGCAAAGCTTGAATATGACCGATCCTCGCAGTTGTTCCAGAAGCAGGCGGCCGCGAGAGAAGAGGTGGACAAGGCCAAGGAGGCACTCGACGTTGCACAGGCAGGGCTTGACAGCTCAAAGGCAGCCAAGGTCGAGGTGGAGCATCAGGTGGTGACGGCCGAGCGGACGCTCAAGTACCAGCAGGCTCGGCTGGCCGAAGCCAGGATTCTCTGTCCGCTGGACGATGGCTTGGTGACGTTTCGCTATCGCGAGGTCGGAGACATCGTGGTGCCGGGCACGGCCATCATGGACGTGTTGTGCCTGAAGGAGATGTGGGTGTCGGCCTGGGTGGATGAATCCGCCTCGGGCGCCTTGGCCGTGGGCCAGCCGGCCCGCATCGTCTTTCGCTCGGAGCCGGAGAAGTCCTATTTGGGCGAGGTCGCGCGGCTGGCAAGGCAGACGGACCGCGAGACCCGCGAGTTTCTGGTGGATGTCCGGGTGAAGGAAGTGCCCCAAAATTGGTCGGTGGGCCAGCGGGCGGAAGTCTACATCCAGACTGGCGCGAAGGCCGATGTTCCAAGCATCCCGCAGCGATTGCTCCTCTGGCGGGATGGCAAGCCGGGCGTTTTGGTGGATGACGGCGGCAAAGCTCGCTACCAGGAGATCGGCCTGGGCCTGAAGGGTCGGGAGACAGTCGAAGTCGTGCGTGGGCTGAAGATCGGCCAGGCGGTCATCACCGCGGCGGACGGGGACAACAGCAAGCTCACGGATGGGCGGGCGATCCAGCGATGAACCTGGCTCTCAAAGACATTCGACACAACTTCGGCCGCTTTGCCCTGACGGCGATAGGTATCGGCCTGCTGCTCATGCTGGTCATGGGCATGGGCGGCATCTATCGCGGGCTGGTGGACGATGCGACGCTGCTGGTAAATCGCATAAACGCCGACCTGTGGGTGGTCCAGAAGAACACGCGCGGCCCGTTCGCGGAGATTTCGCGTATTCCCGCCAACGCCGAGGATCGCGTGCGGGCCGTGCCGGGCGTGGCTTCGTCCAACGATTTCGTCTCGCACACGATCCAGCGGGAGCAGGCCGGCAGGCCGCTACGGATGACCGTCCAGGGGCTTTCCTGGCCGCAGGACAAGGGCGCATGGCTCCCCCTGGTCGCGGGGCGCCGCCTGGCGCAGGCTCACTTTGAGATGATCGCGGACAAGTCGCTTGGCCTGCCTCTTGGGCATCGCATTGCGCTGGGCAAGGACACCTACACGATTGTGGGACTCACACGCAACATGGCATCCACGGGCGGCGACTCGATGGTCTTCGTCACACTGGCCGACTCGCAGGCCATCCAATACGATCAATCCGGCGAGGCCGTGCGCATGGAACGGGAGGCCCGAAAAGCCCGCGCTTCGGACTTCGATCCGGGCAGGGCTCAGCCGGAAATCCTCAATCGGGCAGCCGGGCTGTCATCGGGCATACCAGCCCTGGGCCCGCCCCCGGTCAGCGCGGTCCTGGTTAACGTGACGCCGGGCGCCGACCAGGCGCAAGTGGCCGCAACCATCGCATCCTGGGCGGATGTCTCGGTCTACAGCACCCAGGATGAGCGACAATTGCTGGTCAGTGGAATGGTGGACAAGGCCAGGCGGCAACTGGGTCTCTTCCGAGGGCTGCTCATCATCGTCTCGGCCATCATCATGGCCCTGATCCTTTACACCCTGACGCTGGACAAGATACATGATATCGCCGTGCTGAAACTCATGGGCGCCCGGAACTTCGTCATCATCAACCTGATCCTTCAACAGGCGCTGCTCCTGGGGACAATCGGATACGCCATAGCGTATATCGCCGGCCTGTGGGTGTTCCCGGTTTTCCCCCGGCGAGTGCTGATTGTGGACGAGGACCTCTGGCTGCTGGGCGGAATCGTACTGGGCATCTCCGTTCTGGCCAGCCTGCTGGGAATCTGGCGGGCCATGAAGGTCCAGCCCAACGAGGTGATCGCCTGATGGTCGGGCAGTCCAACAACCTGGCCGTGGAGGCGTCGGGCCTGACGAAGGTCTATGGCAGAGGGAACACCGAGGTGCGGGCCCTGCGCGGCGTGGACCTGTCCCTGGCTCGCGGAGAGGTGATCGCGCTGCTTGGCCCCAGCGGCGCCGGCAAGAGCACGCTCCTGACCATCATCGGCCTGGTGAATGCACCGACCACCGGACAGATCGTCATGGAGGGCAAGCCTGTCGTATCCGAAGGCCGCTTTGTTGTGGACGTGAGAACCTTCCGCCGCAGGCACATGGGCTTCGTCTTTCAGAAGGCCAACCTGATCCCGTTCCTGACGGCCGCCGAGAACGTTCGCGTCGCGATGGAAATCAACGACCAGTCGCCGCGAGCCGCAAGACGCGGGGCGATGGAACTGCTGGACTACCTGGGCGTCGCGGATCGTAGCGACCACTACCCCAATATGCTTTCCGGCGGCCAGCAGCAGCGGGTCGCCGTGGCTCGGGCGCTGGCCAACCAGCCCAGCCTGATCCTGGCCGATGAGCCGACGGCCGCCCTGGACAGTGTCCGAGGCCGGCAGGTCATGGATCTTTTCCGCAAGGTGGCCCACGAGCGGCAGGCTGGCGTAATCGTCGTTACGCACGACCACCGGGCGCTGGACGTCTTCGACCGGGCGCTGGAGATGGAAGACGGTCTGGTCCGTGTAAAGCCGGCGGCGTGTACCTGATCTACACCGCCCGATAGCATTTCCATTTTTCTTGCTGCCGCTAACATAGGCATTGCTATTTGGGCAAAACTCTCATAGGGCCTCTTGCCCCGCAATCCATGAACCGAATTGCGGGGCCGCCAGCCCCCCGCGGCCGGCAACCGGGCCGGGGCTGCGGCACCGTGACGCCATTGAAAACTGTCCCGCGGCCCGCCTACATGCCGATGAACCTTACATGAGCATGACCGGCAAGGAGCGTTACATCGCGGCCGTGACGGGGCGCGAGCATGACCGCGCGCCGGTCACGCCGATCGTCATGGCCTGGGCGGCCCACCACGTCGGGCGGACGTACCGCGACTTCTACCTCGACGGCAGGGTGCTGGTCGAGGCGAACCTGGCGATGGTGCGGGACTTCGGCGTCGATCAGGCGAGCGTCATCAGCGACCCGTGGCGCGAGTGCGGCGCGTACGGCATGGAGTTCGACTACCCGCCCGAGGGCGTGGGCATACCCCGCAGCCACCTGCTGTGTACGCGGGAAGACCTTCGCAAGCTCCGGCCTTTGGACTTTGACGGCTGCGCGCGGACGCGGCAGCGGATCGAGTCGGTGGCCAGGCTCGCCGCCGCCGTCGGGCATACGCACAGCGTGCTGGGCTGGGTCGAGGGGCCCCTGGCCGAGTACGGCGACCTTCGCGGCGTCGAGTCAGCCATGCTGGACCTCATCGACGATCCGGACATGTTCGCCGCCGCGGCGGAGGCGATAACGGAAAACGCACTCCAGTTCGCCCGCCGGCAGATCGCCTCCGGGGCGGACACCATCGGCATCGGCGACGCCGCCGCCAGCCTGGTCGGCCCGGACCTTTATCGCCGTTGTGTGCTGCCGTGGGAGAAGAAGCTCATCAATGGCATCCACCACGCCGGCGCCCTGGTCAAGCTGCACATCTGCGGCAACATCAGCGCCATCCTCGCCGACGTGGCCACCACCGGCGCCGACGCGATCGACCTGGACTGGATGGTCCCCATCGCCGCCGCCCGAAAGGTCGTCGGCCCGGATGTGTGCCTCTGCGGCAACTTCGACCCCGTGGCCGTGTTGATGGCAGGCACGCCCCAAACAGTCGCCGCGGCCGCGAGACAATGCCTGGCCGAGGGCGGCCAGCGCTTCATCCTCCAGCCCGGCTGCGAAGTACCCCCCGGCACGCCACAGGACAACGTGCGGGCCTTCTGCCCGGCAAAAGGCTGCCTCATCGAGGAAGAGTTGCGGCGGTAGGCAAAAGGATTAATGCTCAATGCTCAATGTACAATGTACAATGTCCGGAAGACCGCCCGGACGGGGGCAACGCCCGATTCCCAATTTCAACCCAAGCCACCGGCCTCTTCCAGTTGGGCATTGAGCATTGGGCATTGAGCATTTCTGTTCCAGCAAGCTACTTCAGCCGATCCTGAACGTACGCGAGCACCTTGTCGGCGGCGATGCGGTCCTGGACGAGGCTGTCGCGGTCGCGGACGGTGACGGTCTGGTCGGTGAGGGTCTGGCCGTCGACGGTCACGCAGAACGGCGTGCCGGCCTCGTCCTGGCGCCGGTAGCGCCGGCCGACGGCGCCTTTCTCGTCGTAGAAGCTGCTCAGCCCCGCGGCCTGGCAGTCACGGTAGATTTTCTCGGCGATCTCCGGCATGCCTTCCTTCTTGACCAGCGGGAAGACAGCCACCTTCACCGGGGCAAGGCGCGGGTGGAAGCGCATCAGCGTGCGGGTCTGCATCTGGCCGTTCTCGTCGGGGGCCTGGTCCTCGGTGTAGGCCTCGCAGAGCAGCGCCAGCGCCGCGCGGTCCACGCCGCCGGACGGCTCGATGACGTAAGGGATATAGCGATCCTTGGTCTGGTCGTCGAAGTACGTCATGTCCTTGCCGCTGAACTTCTGATGCTGCGTGAGGTCATAGTCCGTGCGGTTGGCGACGCCCTCGAGCTCGCTTGTGCCGAATGGGAACTCGTACTCGATGTCCGCGCACGCGCGGGCGTAGTGGGCCAGCTCGTCTTTCTCGTGGTTGCGGAGGTGCAGCTTGCTGCTCTTTAGGCCGAGGTCCACGTACCATTTGTACCGCGCGTCGCGCCAGTACTCGTACCACTTGTCCGCCTCGCTGGGGTGGCAGAAGAACTCGATCTCCATCTGCTCGAACTCCCGGCTGCGGAAGGTGTAGTTCCGCGGGTTGATCTCGTTGCGGAAGCTCTTGCCGATCTGCGCGATGCCGAACGGCATGCGCAGGCGGGTGGTGTCCAGGACGTTGCGGTAGTTGCAGAAGATGCCCTGGGCCGTCTCCGGCCGGAGGTAGGCGACGGATGAACTGTCCTCCATCGCGCCGACAAAGGTCTTGAACATGAGGTTGAACTGGCGAGGCGGAGTAAGATCGCCACCGCAATGTGGGCAAGGGGCTTGGAGTCCCGTCTGCGCCAACTGCTCGGTGGCCAGATAGGCCAGCCAGTCCCCTATTGACATAGTTACAGGCTTGCCTTCCTTCTCGGTCCGTTCAGCCAGCCAGGATAGCGTGACTGAAGGATTTCTCACAAGCGCAAGCCCAGGCGCAAGCTTCTTGCCCTTCCGGTGAGCCCAGCGGGCCAGTTCCTCGGAGCGGAATTCGATCAGGTCGCCCTCAATCAGATGCCCTTCCTCGCCGAGCGACTTTATCCATTCGCTTTCCAAGTAGAGAGCTTGAAGGTGATCTGCCCGCATGTGCTTCTTGCACTGCCGGCACGTGACCATCGGATCGCTGAATCCGCCCAGGTGCCCGCTGGCCTCCCAGACCTTGGGGTTCATGATGATCGAGCAGTCAAGCCCGACGACGTCGTCGCGCCGCCGGACCACATCCTGCCACCAGGCGTCCTTGAGGTTGCGCTTGAGCTCGACGCCCAGCGGGCCGTAATCCCAGAACCCGCCGATCCCGCCGTAAATCTCCGATGACTGGAAGATAAAGCCCCGCCGCTTGCAAAGGGCCGCCAGCTTGTCCATCAACTCATTGCTTTCCTGTGCCATGCAGAACGCCTCTCCGCAAAAGTCGTTTTCGTTTTCATCTTCCAGCCGCGCGCATAACCCCGGCCGGGCCGACAATACGGCATGTTACGGGCCGATGAGGGCCAATACAAGCGGGCGACTCTATTGCGGACCTGTCCCCAAGGGATTGCGGGTGAGTGACCTGATTTTCCGGCAGTGGAGTTTCTGAGCCCGCCAGGGCGACTGCGATCAGCCACGGGCGCAAGGGCGTGGCTATTGGCAAACGTCCCTACGGGACTAAGAAAGGCTGGCGCCATGCTTCCATCTGCGGAAGCATGGCGCCGCGAGCGATGGGGCTTGGGAAATCATGCCCCGGTTTTGGGATAGTTCAAGATTGCATCTTGATTTAGCCCAGAACGGCCGATAGACTTAACAGCATGATCGAACGCGACCTGACAGACAAGCTCAAGGCGGCGGCCAAGTCTTTCCCAGCCGTGACGCTCACCGGACCGCGCCAAAGCGGCAAGTCCACGCTATGCCAGGCCGCGTTCCCAAAACATGCCTACGCCAGCCTGGAGACCCCGGATGTTCGATCCTTCGCACTGGCGGACCCGCGGGGCTTCCTGGCCCAATACCCGCATGGGGCAATACTCGATGAGGTTCAGCGATGTCCGGACCTCCCATCCTACCTCCAGGGAATCATTGACAAGGACCCGGTGCCGGGGCGGTGGGTGCTCACGGGGTCTCAGAACCTGATCCTCCTGGAGTCGGTCAGTCAATCGCTCGCCGGCAGGACGGCCGTGCTGAACCTGCTGCCCCTGGCTCGCGGCGAAGTTCGCCGCTTTGACAGTTGCCCCAGCGACCTCGACGAGGCACTGCTGGCCGGCGGCTATCCACGCATCTTCGATCAGAAGTTATCTCCCGCCGACTGGCTTGGCGCTTACGTCGGAACATATCTGGAGCGCGACGTTCGCACCATCACGAATGTTGGCGACCTGGTGACGTTTCAGAGGTTCATCGAGCTCTGCGCCGGGCGAACCGCCCAGTTGCTGAACCTCTCGGCACTGGCGGCCGACGCCGGGGTTTCCCAGCCAACGGCCAAGGCATGGCTATCCGTGCTGGAGACCAGCTTCATCGTCTTTCGGCTGCCCCCCCTGCACGCCAACATCCGCAAGCGGCTGGTAAAGATGCCCAAGTTGCACTTCCACGACACGGGGCTGGCATGCTGGCTGCTGGGCATACGCAACGCCGGCCAGCTCAAGAGGCATCCCCTCCGCGGGGCGATCTTCGAGACATGGGTGGTCTCGGAGATTCTGAAACATCGGACCAACCGGGGCGAACGAGGCGGCCTTTTCTTCTACCGCGACCAGCACGGAACCGAGGCCGACCTGGTGGTCGAGTCCGGCAACCATCGCGTCCTTGTGGAGGCTAAGGCGGCCCAGACTGCCTCGGACGACATGCTGAGCGCCGCCCGGCGCATCAAGGCCGCCCTCGGTGATGACTCGTGCAGGGTCGTGGCGGCCTACGGCGGGCAGGCCCGGCAGACACGGCAAGGCGCCCTGCTGTTGCCATGGGACGAAGTCGATCGAGAACCCTGGGTGTGGTGACCATCCAGTTTGTCGCCGCTCAAGGCTGAGGCGTCAACAGCAATGCTCACTGCGCCTCGATGCCGTAGCGTTTGATCTTGGCGTGGAGGGTGGCGCGGGTGATGCCGAGCAGTTCGGCCGCCTTGGTTCGCTGCCAGCCGGTTTCCTTAAGCGCCCGGCGGATGAACTCCCGTTCGGCGGTCTCGAGGGAGAAATCCGGCCCCATGTCGGTCTCGGCGGCACACTCGGCCGGGGCTTGCTCACAGGGCAGGCAGGCGGCGGCGGGCTCGTCGAACACCACGCTTTCGGGCGTGAGGTGCGTGGTTCGTTCCAGCAGCGTCGCCCGCTCGATCACGTTGCGAAGCTCCCGCACGTTGCCCGGCCAGGTGTGGGCGAGCAGGCGTTGCCGGGCTTCGGGCGAGATGCCCTGAATCTCGCCGCCGGGGCGCAGCGAGCTGTTTTCGACAAAATACTCAGCCAGGAGGGCTATGTCGTCCTTCCGCTGGTCGCAGCGCAGCGGCTCGACGTGGATCGGGAACACCGCCAGCCGGTAGTACAGGTCCTGGCGGAAGCGCCCCTGCTTGGCCTCGGTAAGCAGTTCGCGGTTGCTCGCGGCGATTACGGTGGCGTTGCAGGCAATGTCGCCGGTCCCGCCGACCCTGCGGAACGTCCGCTCCTGGAGCACTCGCAGCAGCTTGCCCTGGAGTTCGGCGGGCATCTCGCTGATCTCGTCGAGGAAGATGCTGCCATTCTCGGCCACCTCGAAGAGCCCCGGCTTGTCGCGGTCGGCGCCGGTAAACGCGCCCTTGACGTGCCCGAACAGCTCGCTTTCCATGAGCGTGGCGGTCAGGGCGGCGCAGTTGACGGCCACCATGGGCGCCTGCTCGCCCGATCGCCAGCAGTGCAGGGCCTTGGCGACCAGCTCCTTGCCGACGCCGGTTGCCCCGAGGATCAACACGGGGTTGCATCGGCTGAAGGCGACCATGCGGACTGTTTGCAGGAGTTTCTCCACCGAGGGGCTTCTTCCGACGAACGGCACGCCGGGCGGGCAGTCGTCGCAGAAGAATCTCCCCCGGCCCGGACCGGAGAGAATCGCCTCCAGGCAGCGATTGAGCCCCTCGACGTAGCATTCGTCGCTCGGGCCCGTCAGGCAGTCCATCGCCCCTGCCTTCACGTACCGCACCGTCCATTCAGTGATCGGCTCGTCGCTGAGCACCACGGCGGCAATCGGGCGGGATGAGGCGCGAAGCCGGCTCAGCAGATCCACCACCACCTGCCGGCCAAGGGATTCCGTTATGATGGCCAGTGAAGGATTCTGCTGGAGTGCGATGCGAATGGCCGCGGCGGAGGTATTGGCCAGCAGCACGCTCTCGGCCGTGGCGTCCAGGCGAGCCTTGAACCGGGCCAGTCCGCGGGGCAGACTGCCCGCAAGCAGAATTGATTGCACGCTCAGGTCTAATTCCTGCATGCGCGACCTTCCATGATCGTAGTGCAAGCGTGCCCGGCTGCGCACTCCATTTGCAGCCAGCAATAAATCGATGCCTGCCGGAAGCAAGCGTCATAGCAACTGTAACTTATAGAACAAGCAAACCATATGCCAGAGTTTTCTGTCCAAATTTTCTGTCCAAATTTTACAACGTCCTCGAAATCCTCGTCCACCCGCCTGATTAACGGCCCCCCTAACGGCGCTTTGGTGTCGCCTTTGCCGGGCTACTCGGAATATCCGAAGTCCGCAATTGAGGCGCCTCCCGCGACTGCCACAGCCTCACGGACTGGCGCTGATGATACAACTCCGTAACATTCCCCATGCGCCACGGTGACGACAGTTTCTTCCGCATTAGCGGAGGAATCTTCCGCATGCCGCCAGGAGGGTCCAGGTGGGCCTCTTGGAAGCTCCGGCAAGATACATGCACACTATATCTTGCTTGCAAAGGAGTTACGTCTTGCCCCCAACGCTATTTCATCAATTGGCACACCTGTTGCACATACATGCTTCGCGAAAGAGGACCCTGCATTGGAAACCGTAAGACCGATATCGCTGGACATGTTGTTGGGCGCCACGTCGAGGACGGGCGGATCGCGGTCTGCCGACAGGAACCAGGCCGGCGGACTCTCAGAGGCGGACGGGCAGCAGAAGCAGTTCGTACTGCCCGATGACGAGGCCCCGGCCGACAACGCCGTAGCCCCAGAGGCCTCGGCGGGCCAGCCGCAGATGAATCGGTCTGACGCCCGGACGCGGCCCGACGCCCGGACGCGCTCTGGCGACCGGACGCGATCGCGCGATCCACTTGACGCCGGGCGCGACGACCAGGCCGTCAACCCGCTGGCAGCAGCCAGCCAACCCGAGCCGGCGCAGGGGGCTGTGGTCACGGTCAGTCAGGGCACTGTGAATCCATCGGACACGCTGAAGATAGCGGGCGCAGCCCAGCAGGCTGGGCGAGGGGCCAATGGCCTCACGAATATCGCGGCCTGGTGGCAATCGGCCCAGGGGGCGAATCAGCCGGCGACAGGCCGGGTGCAGGCGATGAACCGCCAGGCCGAGGGGACGGCAGCGGCCTGGCTGCAAGGTCAAGACAATGCCCGCGCCGCGGCGGGTGAATCCCAGCAGGCAGCCAACCAGGTCCCCGCCGCGATGGCGCCCGGCGCCGACACAATCGCCGGTCAGCCGGCCGGCAAGGACCTCGGCCAGCGGACATCGCGGATGCCCGCCCTGGCCGACGCGACAGTGACAGCCGGCGCCGCAACCGCAAGCCCCGCCGCTCGCACCGTGCCTGGCGCCGCCAATGAGGTAGTCCCAGCCGGCGCCGAAGCCAAGCCGACCTCGCCGGATGTCCTGCCCACGGCAGCGGCCTGGCTGCAAGGTCAGGACAATGTCCGCGCCGTAACGGGCGAACCCCAGCAGGCAGCCAACCAGGTCCCCGCCGCGATGGCGCCTGGCGACAGAGCAACCGGCGGGCAGCCGGCTGGTAAGGATCTCGGCCCGCGGACATCGCGGATGCCCGCCCCGGCCGACGCGACAGCAGCAGCCGGCGCCGCAACCGCAACGACCGGCTCCGCCGCAACCGCCAGCCCCGCCAGTCGCACCGTGCCGGGCGCCGCAACCGCAGCAGCCGGCGCCGCCAATGAGGTTGTCCCCGCCGGCCCCGAAGCCAAGCCGACCTCGCCAAATGTCCTGCCCACAGCAGCGGCCGGCGAGACGGCGCAGACAGAGCCGGCCAGCCAGGCCAGCCAGGCCAGAGGCCACAGGGCCACGACGCAATCCTTGTCCGGCATGGCCAGGCAGGGCATCGTGTCGGCTGTCGGCGAGAAGTCGTCGGCCGAGGTGGACCCAAACCTCCAGGCCCAAGCGAAGCCCCCAGGCCGGCCGGAGCAGACGGCCAAGTCCCGATCCGCCTCACT